>VAPA010900350.1_pt1 | contig 15871 bp, 15 predicted proteins | sample 3395041 | NCBI WGS metagenome assembly VAPA01 (sample SAMN08290432, study PRJNA428436) | hydrothermal vent metagenome | isolation source: Deep-sea hydrothermal vent chimney | place: Indian Ocean: Southwest Indian Ridge | depth 1973 m m
CGTCGTCCCGCGTGCTCGCTACCGGCGCCGTGACAGCTCTCGCACTGGCGATGCGCAAACGGGGTATTGGGGTCAGCGCCCTGACCGTGCGGCGTGCGAAAAATGAGCAGCATTTTTTCTTCGTTGTGGCAGGACAGACAGGTATCGGCGCCTTTATCGCTATAGACAGGTAGCGCACGCTCTAACGTCGATGTGCTCGCCGTAACATCGTTTTTCTCAGCAGCCTGGGCATACGTGCCCATCATTAGCGGAAATACGCACAGGCAAATCAAGCAAATAGCGTTAAGTATTTTTGTCGTCATTCGCCGGCCTGAAATGATGACTGCCCGCTTATTTATTACAGGATTTACCACAACTCATCCAATGCGCGCATCACGTCCCGTCGGCTTATCTGGCCAACCAGGCGTTCATTTTCCAACACCGGGTAACGACGATAGGCACTGTCCATGAAGCGCCTGGCGAGCGCAACGATACTCTCCTCTGGATCAATGGTGACAACATCTTTGCTCATATAGCCCTCTACCTGGCCACCATAGTCCTCGTAATAACTTGCTTCCAGGGCGACACGCATGAAATCACGCTCGGTCAGCATGCCGACAAGCCTGCCGTGCTCATCAATGACCGGCGCCCCGGAAATATCGTTTTCGACTAACAGATGCATCGCATGCAAAATCTCCGTAGTCGGCTCCAGGGTAAACAAACGGGTTGCCATGTAATCGCGCACACGAATTGAACGTAACACGTCTAGGCCTCCGGTGATGTGATACGGCGGCGGGTTTTATTCGGGCAACGTCGTTTACGACAGGCGCCCAGGCAACTTGACCCCTGTTGGCTGCAACCACCTCGCACCGGCTTTCCCCATAAGAGGAGTCCCAGGCCAAGCGCCAGAGCACACGCTGCGAAAGCAATAAAACTGCCTATAAAAATCGCCATACGCTATTCACCAAAATCATCGAATAAAATATTTTCTTTGTCCACCCCTAAACCATCGAGCATCTGCGCAACGGCCGCGGTCATCATCGGTGGCCCGCACAAATAATATTCGCAGTCCTCCGGCGCGGGATGGTCCTTCAGATACGTCTCGTAGAGCACTTCGTGAATAAAGCCTGTCGGCCCCGTCCAGTTATCCTCAGGCAATGGATCAGACAGTGCCATAGACCACATGAAACTTTCGTGCTCTTCTGTCATCTGATCATATTCTTCGACGTAGAAAGCTTCGCGCAAACTACGGGCCCCGTACCAGAAACTGATTTTACGCGTGCTGTTAAGCCGCTTAAGCTGGTCCAGGATATGCGAACGCATGGGCGCCATGCCCGCCCCCGCGCCGATGAAAATCATCTCGGCATCAGTGTCCCTGGCAAAGAACTCGCCAAAGGGGCCGGAGACCATCACTTTATCGCCCGGCTTCAGGCTGAAGATATACGAGGACATCACACCGGGCGGCGTGCCGGGCGGCGTATTGGGCGGCGGTGTCGCACAGCGTACATTAAGCATAATGATGTCGTGCTCATCGGGATAGTTAGCCATGGAGTAAGCCCGCAACACCGACTCCTTGACGTTGGACTCCACCTTGAACAGGTCGAAACGCTCCCAGTCGTCGCGATATTCTTTGGGGATATCAAAATCCGCGTAACGCAGATGGTGGGGCGGACATTCGATCTGAATATAACCGCCTGCCCGGAAGTCCATTCGTTCACCGGGCGGCAATTCGAGCACGAACTCTTTGATGAAGGTGGCAACATTATTATTGGAACGCACCGTGCATTCCCAGCGCTTAACCCCGAACACCGCCTCCGGCACACGCACCTGCATATCCTGTGTCACCGACACCTGACAGGCCAGATGCTCACCCTCAGCCGCTTCGCGTTTACTGATATGCGAGGCTTCAGTCGGCAACAGTGGGCCACCGCCCTCGAGAATCTTTACCCTGCATTGACCGCAGGTGCCGCCGCCACCGCAGGCGGAAGGCACAAACAACTGGTTAGCCGCCAACTCGCCGAGGAGCTTACCGCCTACCGGCACGCTGAGGTCACGTTCTTCATTGACGGTAATTTTCACATTACCACTGGGGACAAGCCATGAGCGTGCCACCAGGATAATGACGGCCAGCACCATCAGGATGCAGGTAAACAACAACACACTGTAAATAACTTCTTGCATAGCTTTTTCCGACCACCTATGCGCTAAAGCTCGATGCCTGACATCGCCATAAACGCCAGCGACATCAAACCCGTGGTAATAAAAGTGATGCCCAGGCCTTGCAAACCGTCGGGGATATCACTGTACCTCATCTTCTCGCGTAACCCGGCCAGGGCGGCGATCGCCAACGCCCAGCCCACACCGGCGCCCAGACCATAGGCCGTGCTTTCGGCGAAGTTATAGTCGCGTTGCACCATGAACAGCGAGGCACCGAGAATCGCACAATTCACGGTAAGCAAGGGCAGGAATATGCCCAGGGCACTGTTGAGCGCCGGAAAGAACCGGCTCAATACCATTTCGAGAATTTGCACCATCGCCGCGATAACCGCGATGTAACTGATGAGCCCGAGAAAACTGAAATCCAGGTCACCCAGCCCCGCCCACGCCAAGGCCCCTTCACGCAGGAAGGTGTTATAGAGAAGATTATTGAGTGGTACGCTGATACCTTCAACAACGATAACGGCGACGCCCAGACCCAGGCTGGTCTTGATTTGTTTGGAGACGGCAAGAAACGTGCACATGCCGAGAAAGAAGGCCAAAGCCAGGTTCTCTACAAATATCGAACGCAGGAAAATATTGAGAAGATGGTCCATGTGCGTTGCTCCGTTACTCGGTCTCAGCCGCCCGGTTGGGAATCGGTGGAAAGTCCGGCTGCTCGACTTGCTCAGTCTTCCAGCTGCGGATAATCCAGATCATGAAACCGATAATAAAAAACGCACTCGGTGGAAGCAGCAGCATTTGATTGGGGATATACCAGCCACCGTCTGCCGCCATTGGCAAAATGGAAAACCCCATCAACGTCCCTGCACCGAACAATTCGCGAATGGTCGCGACAATGACGAGCACCAGGCCGTAACCAAGACCATTACCAATACCATCCATGACACTCATGCCCACTGGATTCTGAATGGCGAACGCCTCTGCACGCCCCAGCACGATACAGTTGGTCACGATCAAACCGACAAATACCGACAGCGTGCGCGCCGTCTCCGGCAAATAGGCTTTTAGCAGCTCGTCAACAACGATGACCGCCGAGGCGATAATGGTAATCTGCACAATAATGCGCACACTGCTCGGCAGGTGATGTCGGATCATGCTGATGGACATATTCGAAAAGGCCAACACTGCCGTCACCGACATCCCCATGATGATTGCCGACGTCAAGGAATTGGTAATGGCCAGGGCGGAGCAGATGCCGAGAATCTGCAAGGTGATCGGGTTCTGATTCACCATGGGATCGAGCAGGACGTCACGTGTTTTCATGCGCATTACTCTCCGTTATTGACCTTGGGGCCCGGCCTGGTAGGCGGTGTTTCGCGCAGCTGTGCAAGGAACGGCTGGAAACCATGCGCGCCAAACCAGTAGCTCACGAGAGCGGTCACACCGTTGGCGGTGACCGTTGCGCCGGAAAGCGCATCCACCTCGTGACGGGCAGCCGATGAGCCCGGCTGCACGCTGCCCGTCGCGATGCGAAACCGCGTTTCGCCCGCCTCATCCTGAATCCGCCGACCTTGCCACTGCGCTTGCCAATCGGGACGCAGAATCTGGTCGCCAAGCCCCGGCGTTTCGCCCTGTTCGTAGAATGACACACTCGCTATCGTATTCAGGTCGGCGTCCAGGGCGATATATCCGTACATGGTTGACCACATCCCCTGTCCGTGTACTGGCAGAATCATGCGCTGCAACTGATTCCCTTCCCACACCAGATAGGCGATGGCAAAACGTGAACGCCGCCCCAGACGCGCCACATCGTACTCTGCCGGGATCTCTTCACTACGCTCCGGATCGTTCACCGCTCTACGTTGATCAAAGGTTTCCGGGTTGAGGTCCTGGTCAAAGACCCGGCCATCGATATCGATCACACGGGCATCAAGCCGCCCGTAAAGCGCGAGCAGCTCCTCCTCTGACAAAGTATCACTATCCGCCGGCGCCAGGCCCGTGAGTTGCACGACATGCCTGGCCTGCTCCAGCAGTTTGTGGGCAAGCTGGATTGGCCTGAGACTGATCGCCGCTACCGACACCATGACCGAACACACCAGCGCTACCGCCAACACCACCAGGATCGCTTTTAGCGGGCTGTCGTTGGTCACGAGCTGTTTTCAACCAGGCGACGTCGCCGTTTACGGATGTGCAACTCGACAACCGCAAAGTCCATTAGCGGAGCAAACATGCTGGCAAGCAGAATCGCGAAGATCACGCCTTCGTAATACGAGGGATTGGTGACGCGCACCACCACGGTTAACAAACCCACCGTGATACCGAAAACCCAACGCCCGGCGTTGGTTACCGCAGCAGGCACCGGGTCCGTGGCGAGAAAAACCAGGCCAAATGCAAACCCGCCTGTCACCAGGTGCCAGTGCCAGGGAATGGCATACATAGGATCCCCTTCGGGACCGAAACCATTGAGTAACAGTACCGCTGCGATCAGACCGGCCATACCGCCGAGCATAATGCGCCACGACGCCACACCCACGATAATCAGAAACAGTGCGCCAAGTACAGTACCCAGTACCGAGGTAATCCCCATGGCTCCGGGCTGACTACCTGCAAACAACTCCCACCAGGTATAGCCCACCGCTTCAACGGCAGCGACACCGCCCTCCTCAACCACCAGTTCCAGGGTCGTCGGCTGGTCATAGCCAGGCACAGGCACCCATGCACCTTCGCCGAACAGCTGGCCGGGGTAAGAAAACACGTGAAATGCCAGCGCAAGCACGGCTGGATTGATCAGATAACGACCCGTGCCACCATAAATTGCTTTACCCACGACTAAACCGAAGGTCATGCCTAATACCACCTGATAGAGCGGCACAGTAGCGGGAAGGATCAGCGCGTAAAACCAGGCAACGTACAAAACACCTTCGTCGACAGGCTTGCGACGTAAGGTTGCGAACACCGCTTCCCAGACAGCGCCGACCAACAGAGCGACGATAAAAACAGGCAAAAAGTAGAGCAAACCGTGCGCAAAACACGCAAGCATGTTTTGCGGATCGAAGCCAATGCCCATGTAATCAAGCAGCACGCCACGCCATCCGCTTGCAGCGTCCAACTCAAAATGCGCCATGGCCAGATTGATCTGGTAACCCAGGTTCCACATACCGATTAGCCAACAGGGCAAGGTTGCGATAACGAAATAGTTCATCAATCGCTGTACGTTGGCCGAATCTCTTATGTGGGGTCCGGTGCCAGTCGACGCTGGAATGGAATAGACAAACCTGTCGAACAGTGTGAACAGTCCGCGATTGACCGAGTGCTCGCCTTGTTTGGCAAACTTCATGCGCATCCTATCGAATGTCTTTTGCAATGCCGTCAGCCTTCTCTTTCTATTTGTTCGAGATTGGCACGCAACACCGCACCGTAATCATACTTGGCCGGACAGACATAAGCGCATAACGCCAGATCTTCTTCATCGAGTTCCAGGCAACCCAGGGCTTGCGCCAAATCGGTGTCTTTAACCAATAACGCGCGCAACAGCGGCACTGGCAGAAGATCAAGCGGCATCACACGTTCAAATTCGCCAACCGGCACCATCGCCGTCGGTCTGCCATGAAGCCCGGTGGTGAACTTTTCTTTTCCGTCCGGAGCCCGCAGCCATCCGAACAGGCGGGGCTTGTGTCCGCTTTCCCGGATGACTGAAATCTGCTGATGGTAATGCCCAAGAAACGCCTGCTTACCAGAGGCAGTACGCCCGGTCAGCGTCGAACCGGAGATTGCGCGGCAAGCTATGGACTCAGCAAGCTCACCGCGCAACAAATCGTCGATGCTCGCGCCCGTACGTGTTTGCAGTAAACGCGGGTTGGCCACCGGTTCGCCTCCCAGTGCAACGACGCGCTCGGTCCAGATTCGCCCGCTGGTAAACAATTTTCCGATAGCGATAACATCCTGGTAGCCGATATGCCAAACGCATCCTTCAGCACTCACCGGGGCTAAATGGTGAATGTGCGTGCCTGCCAAACCGGCAGGATGCGGCCCGGTAAATTCGACCCGCTGCAGACGGTCGATATCCGGCTCGTCACCGTGCCACCCTGCACCTGTACAAAGATAAACCGGACCCGTCGTCAACCGGGTGAGCACTTGTAACCCCTGATTGAATGCCTCGCGGTGACCATCAATAATGACTTCGGGGTCGGCTGCAAGCGGCTGTGTGTCAATTGCGGTGACAAATAGCGAGCGCGGACTCGAACCCGAATGTGGAACCCGGCTGTAGGGCCGCGTTCTCAAGGCTGTCCACAAACCGGAGGTTAATAACACTTCCCTGACGGTTTTTTCGTCGAGCTGAGCCAGCTCCTGTGCTTTGACAGCAGTAAAACGTTTTTCTTCACCGGCGTGTTCGTCCAGTTCGATGACCACAGACTGCAATACCCGGCGCGCACCACGATTGACAGCCGTTATCGTGCCACTGCCGGGCGCCGTGTACTGGACAAGCGGATCTTTTTTATCATGGAACAGTGGCTGGCCGAGCCCAACCCGATCCCCCGGGCTCACCAGTAATTTGGGTTTGAGACCCACAAAATCCGCACCTAGTAACGCAACCTCGCCAACTTCCCGAGCGGTATGAATCGCCTGTTTCGGCGGCCCCGAAAGCGGTATGTCCAACCCTTTTTTTATTGCAATTCGCAACATTTTACTCCGCGCCTGGAAGCTTTACCCGTCTTTGTAACCACCCTCATCAGCCTGCGGTTGCGGTCATTGCGAACCGGTCGATTTGTTCCCGGCCGCTTTTCTGTTACGACTTAACTGGTGCACGTCGTGGCAGTCCCAGCAACTGAGTTCATCGAACACAATACCCTTGTTTTCAAAGCGAGGGTGTTCGGTCTTTTGCTCGGCATGGCACTTGAAACAGGTCTCGGCCTGCTGTTTTTTGTCCGCCATCGGGTTTTCCGTGCTGTGCATTTTGTGACAACTTGAACACGACAGGTCCTTCCCGTCATGTGCGCTGCCACGCCACTTCATGCCTTCAAGCTTACCGGTCGCTTTGGCATGACAATCAAGGCAGGCCTTGATCTGTCCGGCCATCGGCGTACGTTTACCGGCGCCAAATGTGACCATGAGCGGGAAGCCCACCCCCCCGTGCGCTCGCGAGATATGAATACTGCCCGGACCGTGGCAGGACTCGCAGCCCTGCTTCGCATAAGGCGAAGCCGGGTTGCCCTTGTCACCGTGCGCGGTTTTTTCCATCACCCGCATGGTTTCACCGGAATGGCAGCGCGTACATGCCTCAACACCTTTTTCGGTGTGTTTAGGCTGGGGGACGCCAGTTCCGCTCTTGCCTGCTTGCGCCGGCGACGCGGAAAACAGGATCGTACCGACCAATAGCGCCAATGCCCACCTTGTTCCCTGTTTTATCCAGCGTGTCGGTATCATGCCGCCTCCTCAAACAGCCTGGTAAGTATCGCCTGAAACAACCTCTGTCAATCGATACTGTGCGTAACCGCAACGTCAGCAATGCGGCCAGCGGCATGACAGACCGTACAGCTTTCGACAGTAACCGGGCCTAATGTACCGCCCGGGCCACAGATATCAATCCATTGGGTGATAGTTCCACTGGCATCCTGGCAACCCTTAAAGGTACCGCCATTCTGCTCCATATGAAGTTTCGCCGTCGCATCCGTGTGGCATACGGAACAGGCTGCGCTATTGGGTGAGACAATGATACTGTCGATTCGGGTGGTATTATCCGTGCCGGGATCGATGGTTGAGGCGAGGACACCGCTGTCGAATGCTACTGGATAGAAACCCGTATCAGTGTGGCAAGCCTTGCAGTTACTGAGACGTTGAGGATAGCGGACTTCCGAGTGGATCCTGTGGACCATGACCTTGAAATCAACCGAACGGGCATTGCGCGTACTGTATGACGACGGGTTATGGCAAATGACACAATCATCAATATTATCGTTGTTAGCTGAGCCATGGCGCGTCAATAACTGGTGGCAATCATTGCAGCGTGCAATATCCGCTTTCTGCCGCCGCGGGACAGCATCGGTATCGGTAATCGCGAAGAAGTCCACAGCGGAAGTCACAGGTCCCTGGACTCCGGCAGATTCGACACGACCTTCAAAAGCAACCGCCCCGGAACCTTGGGTTCCGGCCGGGACCGGGCTGGCCGGATCCAGCGGGATCTGATAGACGCCCGGATCGACCAGCGTTGCCTGCAGCACACCGCCGACATACAGGCTGGTTCGCGGCGGACTGGTGGCCCGAAAGCCTTCATTTGTGTAGTCGGTTGTGTTCCACCCCATACTGAAGCGCAGGCCATCGGCAATCGCTGCGATCGCTGGATCCGAAAGGTCATAGGGGGCATTGCCGTTGCTCGGGTCCGTTACGGAGAAATCGACAATCGGTGAGGTTGTCGGTATGGCACTGGTGATATTTACTATGTTCAGCTGGTATTGGGCAGCGAGTTCCTGCTCGGGAATACGATGCGCCTGACGCACCTCGATGCTGGAATTCGGATTAGAAGCATGACAGGTGGAACATTGGCTGTTGTCCGCAACAATCCCGCTGCCGTGGTTGGCGCCGGTCTGGAAGTCAACATTGTCATGGCACGCGCCACAGGCCTCGGCAGTTGGCACCCTATACCAGTTTGCAGCATCGGGCGTATCCGGGTCGTTCTCGTTGTGGCAATTCGAGCAGTTGCGGATATCCTGCGGATAGACCAGATCGCCGTAGCAGATCATGTTATCCGAGAAACCGTAGAGGCAGTAGTCAGTGCCGCCGATCACGCTGGGCAGGGATGCGCCCCTGTGGATCTTGTGAAACATGACCGCTGCATCGACCGTGTTGCCGCTGTTTGCATCACTGGTGCCGGAGTTATGGCACGTCATACAAAACCTGAGCTCAAAGCGGTTGCCACCATGATAGGCCAGATTTTCGTGACAAAAGTTGCAGTTCGCCGTACTCACGATCTCGCGTGAAAAAATACCGCCTTGTGCATTGTCTGAAGGCCGGAAATCAAACGCCGGGTTGTCTACTGGAACAAACCCCCTGATCTGAAAGCTGACCCGGTGAGTCAGCGTGGGCTGGTAGCCGACCGGTATCGGATCGGTAACATTGTTAATATCGAAAGAAAATGTATAGCGGTAGCTGCCGTCATTGTTGTCCACGAACGTTCCCGCGGAACCGCTTTCGCTGGTAGCCTGTACTTTTGCTTCGGTGCCGGGCCCGACACCGGGTTGCTCAGTGGTATTGATATAACTCTGCCACGCACTGGCATTTCCATCTGTACCCGGAATCAGTTTGGCAATGGTAAAACTGATACTGCTGGCGGGAAGGTTTTTTACCGCGTTGCCATTGCCATCCGTAAGCGTGAAGTCGACAACTGGTGGGCTGGCAATCGTGACGCCTGTTATCGCGGCATTGATCTCTGTGGCGTTACCGATATCCACACCGGGGGGCGGCGCAGGTGCGCCAGGCGCGCCATCGTTCCCATCGGATCCGTCACAGGCCGTGAGCTCAAGGGTGAGCGCAGAAATTGCAAAAATACAGAGCCACTGCAATAAGAGTGGCATTTTTCTTGTCACATATCCTCCGACTATGGCAACGCGTGCAGGCGAGTGTAGATATGGCAGCAAACAGCATCCTCAGTTTAACTGTGCGCCCGCTTACTGTCTAGCCTGCCTGCCTGCCTGCATATCTCACCAGCTTCCTACTGCGGCGGCTTCACATCTTTTCGCGATACCCGTACTTTCATTTTTCCGGCGACTCAGGTGTCTCTCATAATGGCCTCCTATCGAACTTGCCGGTTCAAAGGAGGCCATTTCCCTCTCCGCACGCCGCAACGGCAGAGCCTATTCGTGTCTCACCGCCGGAGACGGTGGTTTACCAAAGTTTAATTAATCCTGCTTTTTAAGCCCCATGAATTTAAGGGCAAGGGCCAGCATCAGTATGCCCAGAGGGAGCACTAAATGTTCCCATTTGTAACCACCTGGTTCGATCACCAGTGCGCCTTCAAGCGTTTTAACAAACAGGATTACTATGACCAGTTCAACGAGGATTCTCTTTAACTGGGTAATACTTGTTACCTTGACCCAGTTGTTGATCCCGGTGGAGTCTGATTCCAGGCAGCGGATAAATAAATGATGGATACCACCGGCAAATATCATCAAAACCAGGCCTATGAGAAAAACATCTATGGCCTGAATCATATAGGTAATGGCCTGTTTTGCTGATAGATCTGGCTGATGGGCAATCCCCCCGGAGAAATAGGCCAGGTAAGCCAGACCGGTCTTGATCGCGCCTATGAGGAACATAAGTGCAGATCCAAGGCCGGAAGCAATAACCGCGACCAGGCTGATATACCTCAGTCGATTCACTGCACCTTCAATTTTATCTTGTCCCATAATCAACCTTTTAGCCCGAATTATTTATAAAACCGCGCCTGTCACTACAACCAACGCAGACTGAAGATTTCCTTGATGCCCGACAGGATAAAGGTTGGCAAGGCCGAGATCATAATCACCATCAACAGGTGGTTACCCTGAATCGGCACGGTGCCGAGCACCAGATTGCCGAAGGGGAAATAGACCACAGCCAACGACAACAGACCGGATCCCACAACAGCCCACACCAGGTACTTGTTGCTAAACGGGTTGCGACGGAAAAGGGTTGTGGAAGTGCGCGCGTCGAAGATGTGGAACATTTGCGCGAAGATGAGCAGCACAAAGGCCTCCGTCTGTGCATAGGCCATGTCGTAACCCCGATCCAGCGCGAAGTCGAAAATATAATAGGTGAACCAGCCCACAACCAGCCCACGCAACACAATGCGCGTGCCAAGATTTTCGGCAAAGAAGCTCTCGCTGCGCGGGCGTGGTGAACGCTGCATCAGGTCGGGTTCCTCCACCTCCACACCGAGGGCGAGCGACGGGATCGCATCACTGATCAGGTTGACCCAGAGGATCATCAGCGCCGTAAGTGGCGCAATGGGATCCGCGCCCATGAGCAGGAAGGCGAACATGACCGCCGAAACCTCGGCGACGTTGGCCGTCAGTGCCTGGCGGATGTACTTGCGCATATTGTCATAGATCCGGCGACCCTCACGGACAGCGGCGACGATGGATGAAAAATTATCGTCCAGCAGCACCAGGTCCGAGGAGTCCTTGGCCACCTGGGTGCCCGCGACGCCCATCGCCACGCCGATATCGGCCTTTCTGAGTGCCGGCGCATCATTCACTCCGTCGCCGGTCATGGCCACGACCAGATCGTCGGCCTGCAGCGCCGCAACGATGCGCTGCTTGTGTTCCGGGGAGACGCGCGCAAATACGGCCGTATTCGCCGCGGCCTTTTCCAGCTCGCGGTCGTTCATCCGGTCCAGCTCGACACCGCTGAACACCAGATCCTCGTCATTGCGTTTTATACCGATTTCCTCGGCAATGGCCTGCGCTGTTGTCGCATGATCGCCGGTGATCATCACGGTCTTGACGCCGGCATCCCAGCACTGCGCCACGGCGTCGATGACCTCCGGCCGGGGCGGGTCGATGATGCCGTGGATGGCGAGCAGAGTCAGGTCGTTCTCGTGGACTTCCTGGGGATGGTCAAGCTCATCCGGCTCGAGTTCGACGTAGGCCACCGCCAGGGTGCGCAAGGCACGGGTACCAAAGGTGTCCATGGCTTCCTGAACCCCGGCTCGATACGTATCTCCGAAATCGATTGCTTCGCCGTTCCAGTGGATACTGGCTGAGCGGCGCATGATGACATCCGGTGCCCCCTTGGCAACCAGAAAGGTCCGTCCCTTGGGGCCACGCACGATGACACTGGCCATCTTGCGCGTCGAATCGAAGGGGTAACTCTTGAGGACCTCATGACCTTCGGCGAGTAGCCCCTCTTTGGTGATGCCGACCTTGGCGGCAGCGACGACCAGAGCACCCTCGGTGGGATTGCCCATCACCGAGTAACGACCGTCCTCCTCTTTCAGTTGTGCGTCGTTGCACAGGGCGGAAATGATCAGGGCGTACTTGAGATCGACGGCGTCCTCGGGATCTGTGGCGTGGCCTTCCTCATCAAGAAATTCGCCGTGCGGATCGAATCCTTGCCCTGTCACCTCCCAGTGCTTGCCTCCGCTCCAGAACGCGACCACCTGCATCTGATTCTGGGTCAGTGTGCCGGTCTTGTCCGAGCAGATCACCGAGGTCGAGCCCAGGGTCTCCACCGAGGCGAGCTTGCGGATCAGCGCCTTGTTACTGGCCATGCGTTTGGCGCCCAAAGTCAGCACAATGGTCACCACGGTCGGCAGGCTCTCCGGAATGGCCGCCACCGACAGCGAGATACCGATCTGGACCATCTCCATGAAGTCCGCGCCATGGTTGAGGCCGATACCGATCACCGTCGCAACGGCAGCCAGGGCCGCGCCCACCAGAATGTGGGACAGGGTGTCCAGGCGCCGCTGCATCGGTGTCTTGACCACCTCGGTAGAACTCATCAAATCAGCAATGTGCCCCACCTCGGTCGCCATGCCCGTCGCGGTGACAATGCCGATGCCGTTACCGTTGGTGACGATGGTGCTCATAAACGCCATATTGAGTTGGTCGCCAATGACGACTTCGGCGCTCTCAAGCGTCTCTGTCTGCTTTTCGACCGGCTCCGACTCACCGGTCAGGGCCGACTCGTCCACCCGCAACTGATTGGTCTGCACCAGCCGCACATCGGCGGGAACGATATCGCCGACATTCAGACGCAGGATGTCCCCTGGCACGATGTCTTTTGCCGGGATACTGTCCCATTCCCCGTTGCGCAGCACCGTGGCATTGGGTGCTCCCATCTCCTTGAGTGCATCCAGGGATTGCTGGGCCTTGATTTCCTGCACAAAGCTGATGGTCGCATTAAAGAAGACGAGGAAGGTGATGGCGATGGCGTCCACCAGGTGCCCGGTGTACAGCGACAGGGCCGCGCCTAGCAGCAGGATGATCAGCAGCGAATTCTTGAATTGACTCAGGAACAGCAGCAAGGGGGACACACGACGCGCCTCGGCCAGCGCATTGGGTCCGTGCTCGGCCAGCCGTTCCCTGACCTCGTCGTCACTCAGCCCCCGATCCGTATCGGTTTTCAGCTTGTTGACGACATCGGAGATTTGGCGTTCATACCAGGCCATGGAGGTTTCTCCTCTTTACTTAATTGTCTGAGACTTTAAGTCCTGGGGAGCCTCTTATTAATTCGAAAAAGTCCGTCATTGCGAGCACACCACCACCGCCTGCGGCGGTTACTCTTTGCGCTTTACGAGAGCACGTCCGGGACTGGTAAAAGAAATACTGTGGTTCTCGGAAAAGCCCACCATGATAGCCTCAACCAGCGGTTCATAGACCGGCTTTTCGGCGTCCCATACGACAATGAAGTTGGCACCCGATCCACCACTCGTGTCGCGTTTCTCGACCAGAAACGCGGTAGTCTCCAGCGGGCCCAGGCGCATCTTGCCATCGAGGTACTCCTTGATCAGCAAACCCTTGGTGTCAAAGTACTTAACCGACTTGATGGAGATCGCGCGGGTCGGGTCGGGGTTGCGGATGCTCAGGGTCGTTTCCAGTAAATGCGGCCTGCCACCGTCAGCATAGATGTGAGAGTAGACAGGCACGTAAACGGTCTGCCCATCCACGATTTCAATGCCGTAGGCAACGTTTCCATTACCCTGGCCGGCAGCGGGCGGCTGGAAACTTAACCGGTTTTCCAGCGTCTCGAAACTGTTGCCGACGAACAGCAGCAGCAACAGCAGGAAAATAAATGACAGGCCGGATAGAACCGTCAGCAGCAGAGGATACTTCGCCTGTTTTTCCCCCGGCCCTGTTTTCGCATCTTGAGATGGCATGACTTACGCTCTCCGTTTCTGAAGACAGGCAGAAGCAATCTGATCCAAGTGTACACAAGTACAGAGGGGAATTCTCTCAATAGCAAATACAGCCCGAAGACATGGCTGTCTTTACAGGCTTGTATCCAGATGTATCGGCGATTCGAATCCGGGCGGTTTGAGCGTCACAACCGAGCAATCTACCTCGTTCAGGATCGCCTCCGCAGTGTTACCCATCAGCAACCCCGATACACCGGTTCGGGCAACACTTCCTATTACCAGCACATCGGGTCTCAATACTTCCACCTGCTCCGGGATGACCTGACGGGGGTGCCCCTTCAACAAGTGAATCTTTGGCGCCAGATACTGAGCGGCCTCTGATACCAACTTGCCCAGGCACTCTTCGACCAGGGCCTCGAGCCAGTCCCGGTGCGCTTTCTCCTCTTTGCTGCGCAGCTCATTCATGCGCTCCTCCGGTATCCGGGCCAGGCCGGAAGCCATCGAGGATTCACCAAAGAGGCGCCATACATGCAAGATGTGCAATTCACGCAAGCCAACCAGCGCAACCCTGGCGGCAAGCTCGAGAATGGCGTCGTTGACAGCGCCTTTTTCCAACTGTTCCGGATCAGAATCAACAGCCACCAGGACTCGCCCGGGGCGATCCGGCTGTAGCGGCCGGAGAATTGCCACTGGACAGGGGCAGGCTCTTAACAATCGTCGCTCGACACTGCTCAAAGTGTTTCCGGATTGCTCTGGCTGGTAGGCCTTATAGAGCAAGTCGTATCCGTCGCGCAGCACCGCCTGGATAAGCACCGTTGCCGGATCTCCGCGGTAAACCCTGATTTGTACGTCAAGGCCCGAGTGGCTGAGGGTCTGGGCAAGCTCGGCTAACTGGCTTTCCATATAACTTGCGAGTTCATTCTCGGCTTCTGCAACCGGCCCTCTGGCCTCAGGTATCCAGGATCGCATGGGTTCAATGACCCCTGCCAATGTTAATCTGGCCTGGCTGGCCTGTGCCCATTCAACGATACGGTCCAACACGCTGAGTGTCGCACTCGCATCATCAACGTAGACAAGAATATTCTCTATGCGCCTCATGACATTACCTCTGTAGAAGGCTGAGTTTCAGGATTTTCGTTTCATGCTCTTTAACCTTTTTTCGATCTGCTCACATATCGTCCTGAGCACCTTTACCCAGGCGTAATACTTGTCGAAGGTTGCCTTATCAATATCGTGTGCAATCCTGGCCGATTCGAACATTGCTCCCTCCCTCTGTAACAGGATGTGACCTGTGCCTGGCTATTCCGGCAGTTGTCCACGTTTCTTGAAGCGCACTGCGATCCCGTATTCCGAATGCCCCGGCATGGTTGCCTCGCCCAGAATCACCTTGTTGTCGTCATCCTGGCGCGCCTTGATCACGATGGACAGGTTGTCACTTTGGCGACCGAACAGGGCGCGTTTTTCACCAAACTGGTAGAATTCAACGTGGAAAGTGATGCATCCGTCCGCTTCTTCCTTGTAATCACCAAACGAATAATGATTCCTGCCGCCACCGATCAACCGGCCGTCTTCCAGAAAGGCCGTGCCGATGGCTTCCCAGCCATAGGCCCCGCCGATATCGCTACTCCAGACACCATTGATCGATATTCTGTACACCTCGCTTCGCCAGCTAACATGTTATAAACATTCACCAATATAGTAATTACATGCCGACTCTTTGTAAACAGGCATGGCTTTGCCTGAAGCGCTATGATGGTCGCACTATGTTTTATGGAACGGCGCAGGTACGCACTCACCTGCACTGTTCTACTCAAGCGATATATCTACTGCCTCGTTGATCGTTGCGGCGGTTGCCCTGGTGGTGTTGTTCTTCATGAACCGCAGCGGCGTTATACGCATCGC
>VAPA010938284.1_pt1 | contig 15851 bp, 14 predicted proteins | sample 3395041 | NCBI WGS metagenome assembly VAPA01 (sample SAMN08290432, study PRJNA428436) | hydrothermal vent metagenome | isolation source: Deep-sea hydrothermal vent chimney | place: Indian Ocean: Southwest Indian Ridge | depth 1973 m m
ATTGAAGAGATAGACTCCATTGTTGAGGAGATAGAAAATGAGACCGTAGACGTGGATGTATTGGCTAACAAAGTGAAGAGGGCAACTTTTCTTATTAAATTTTGTAAGGAAAAATTAAGAACAACGGATACTGAAGTTAAGAAAAGTTTAACAATATTTGATGAGGAGAAGTAGAGACAACCCCTTGCGAAGCGGGGCTGACGGGCCCGACCCTATTACGCATTATGATCAAGGGTCTTAAGGACAAAAAAGATTATATAATAGGTGTTATTTCAGACACCCACGGTATTCTGCGTCAAGAGGTGAACACTGTATTTCAGGGCGTTGATTTAATCATCCACGCAGGTGATATAGGGAAACTGTCTATACTTGATGAATTAAAGGCAATAGCATCTGTAGTTGCAGTAAGGGGAAACATGGATTGCGAAGCCTGGGCGCGCAGCCTGCCTGTGACAGAAGTTGCCGACATCGGGAAAAGCCTTGTGTATGTTCTTCACGATATCAACAGGCTTGATTTGAACCCTTATACTTCAGGGTTCCGGGCTGTGATAAGCGGCCATACTCACAGACCGCTTATTGAAAAACAGAATGGAGTTCTCTATATAAACCCCGGCAGTGCAGGGCCCGGAAGTTCTGCACCTACTGTTGCACTTCTGAATATAAAAGGAAAATCAGTGAATGCCAGAGTTGTGAAAATAGGGAACCCGTAAAATCCCCTTGGGATCACGGGTTTGTCTCGTGGTATGAAATACTTTACATGGTTTTCTCTCAAACAGTTGTTAATATTGCACAGGCTGTGAAGGTATCGGTGAAAAATTTGATTAGAAAAAAATATGAATTCATGGAGTTGTAAGCGATTTGTATTTATCGTTGTACAGCAGAACCGCCCACACAAAAGAGGAATGACTCCATGTAAGCGGAGAGACAGAAAGAGGCGAGCTGTTTAAAGGGTGGACCTGCTCTGCAAGCACACCGGAAGGCAGAGCATTTTCTGAACACCATTCAAGAAAAGGAATTGCCTTGCGAAGTTCCTGAAGACTTTCGGCACGGGCTATAAAATACTCCCCTAACCAAAGCGTTGAGATAAACCAGGGATTGCCGGTAATATCCGCAGGGCTGTCACCTGGCCGATGATAATCATCATTCTGGTATCGGGCACAACCTTTAACGGGGGTTTTGAGCCATAGTTCCCTGCGTATTGCCTCCATTGTTTCGACCATTCGCGGATCTTTGGGAGACAATGTCTCCAGAATAGTGAGTCCGGACAGGCTGACATCGATTACTTCATCGAGTTCATATCCTTTGCCTTTTCTGTAACCGGAGCGGGCGTACCTTTTCAGACCCTTATGGTAAAGATGTTTAGTAAGCCCTTCTTTTATTTCTTCGACCGCTTTATCATATTTCTCTGCCAATGGGACATTCTTAAAGAGTCTTGCGAAATTCGCTGCGGCTTTGAGACCGGCGATTACTGCTGAAACAGTAAAGGTGTGCACTCCGAATCTCTCTTCCCAGAGATCGTAGCAGGGTATGGGCAGTTTGGTCTCAGGATCGCGGTTACTTACCATAAAGTCAGCAGACTTTTTAATAAGCCTGGTATAGAGAATTCTGATGAATTCTATGTCTTTTGAACACTCATAGTGTATCCAGAGTGCCCAGAGAACCAGGGCAGTCGAATCCTCCTGTATTGGGAGCACCATCTTTCCATCCACTAACCAGGGGTGCCAACTGCTGGCAAGTGATCCATCAGGATTGTAATGCTGGTAAAGATATCCTTCCTCTGATAAAACATGGGCGCAAAAGTCAAAAAATTTCATACATATATGTGTGTAACCGGATTTTGCCAATGCAGCGGCCACAAACGCCCCATCGCGTCCCCACATATAAGAATATGTATCTTTCCCCCAACGGACTATATGCGAATCATTGGCCGCAATGATCGCTCCCCTGTTGTCTATCTGGGTTCTCAAAATAAGGAGGCTGCGGTTGAAAATGTCAGTAACAGACTTTGGCAGGTCTCCAAAAGATCTGGATTCTTTTTTAACCCATGCTTCCCAGTAATCTGATGTGCGTTTGATCAGTTTATCCGGCGTCTTATCTATTACATCCCAATTAAGTTGAACAACCTCATTATAATGCGTGCCTGCTGCAATCCAGTAAAAAGCTGTGGCTTCCCCCCTGGGAGGCAGGTTCAGCCATATTCCTATTGCAGAGTCGGCAGAGCCCCATGAGATCTGGTTGCCGCTAAGTTCTCCGTCCTCGGCGTCTTTCCATATTCCTTCTCTCCCCGGCTCTTCCTTGTCGCCGCAGGCATAGTAATTTACACCACACTTTTCAGGCTCGCGGTAATTAATGAGAAAGTAACGATTAGCCTTGTAGTGGATGATAGAGCTGGTCCTTGGATCAAAATAAGCAGTATCTCCGACATCATTGCCGTAAAGATGAAAGTCGTGACTGAAAAAAAGCCTTACCTGACGCTTCTTCTCTTTCAGATTTTTTACCTCGATCTTTTTAATATATACATTCAAGTCCATATCAACCACGTCATGGCATCGCAGTTCCAGACCCAGGGATTTGTTTTTTAGAAAGACATTAGTAACAAGACTGTCATCATGATACCTCAGATCCTTTTCCCACTCAGGACCTATCCAGGAGAAGCGTCCATCCACCCACACTCCGAAGCGAAAAGGGGCGCCTTTTGAATGGTTCTCCTGCCCTATGAAGGGAAAATACACGTCTCTGATCCGATAATCAGAATCAAAATTAACAAGGAGATTGCCGTTGCTTACCGGAATATCTTTAGGCATGGATTTATTGTATGGCTATCGTACCATGTTTGCGGGGTTTAGAAAGATAGTTGTCCGGCAAACTGATGAGATTTTTTGATATTTTATGGCTGTCAATTATTTTATGATATAATTTTGAATATTCCAAGGCCATACTTGTTATGGAAAAATGATTCTCTACATGTCTCCGGCATTCACGAGGATCAATACTATCGATGCGGTCAACTGCTTCAATCATGGTATTCATGGAATCTACCACAAACCCTGTTTTCCCGTCCACCATTATTTCCGGAACAGCGCCTTTATTGAATGCAATAGCCGGTGTTCCGCATGCCATCGACTCAATCAGTACAAGCCCGAACGGTTCTCCCCATTGTATGGGGAACAGGGTGGCACGGGCATGCCGGTACCATTGCTTTTTATGCCTGCTGTTGATTTCTCCAATGTAGATAATCTGTTTGTCGCAGTCCAATAACGGTTTTATTACCCTGTCATAATACTCATTATCAACCGGATATTTGCCAACTTCAACAGACAGGTCTATAGAATTCTTTAAGCCTGAAAAAAATTCCATGTCTGCGGCTTTATTCTGGACACAGCCGGCAATGATAAGCTTAGAACCTGTTTTTTTCGCAAGCTCTATGGCCTTGTCCTGTCCCTTGTCACGGGTTATCCTGCCGATAGTAAATAAATAGCTTTCTTTGTCGGGCCTCTCTTTTACCTGGTATTCTTCAACATCAGTTCCATGGTAGACAACATTCTCTGCATTTACCAGGTCATTATACTGTCTTTTTTGATATTCGCTTATCGCAGTGCAACATACCAGGGGAGATGACAGAAGAGGATTACACCATCGCTGGTAAGCCCCTCCTCCCAAGTAGCTGTCTTTTGCAGACACATGAAGGGTCATCACAATTGGGATATGCATGCGGAATACACTGTTATACATGTACTCAACTGCTTTTGGATCATGCGAGTGTATGATGTCAATATCGCCCATCTTTGCCCTACCCAATGCCCTTAAAAAGTGCATATTTATAGTATTACGTCGTTCCCTGGTATTATTGCTCCAATAGTCACCGATGCTTTTATCAACAGTCACGTAGTGTTCTCCGGCGACTATGGAATCACCTGAACAGGCAACAATTGACCTGTGACCTATAGAATGAAGCCCTTTATCTATATTATGAATGATTGTTTCTATGGGACTATAACCAAGGTCTGGACTGATTGGCTGGTTAAGGGTTGCTATGTGCAGCACAGTTAGTTTTTTATGTTTTGCTTTAATTGCCATTGTAAATTTTCCCATCAGGCATTCACCCGCCTTGGGCGTGGTTTATCCGTCTATAAGTGTGCGGTTTATCCGCCTCAGGCGGAGGCCTGTCTAACTACTTCTCTTCCTGCTTTTCTTCTTCTGCCCAACATGCAGCTTCTTTCTGAAGACGTTTCCACTGTTCGTCTACATATTCCTGGGCATGCTTGAGCATCCACTCGTTTCCAGGTGCAAACATGTGCTTGAACCTGCCCTGGGGTTTCAGGAAATCTGTAATAGGTTTTTTATCTTTTGGCTTGACTGTTATTTTTGTTATGCCGTTTTCAACTTCATAAAGCGGCCAGTAACAGGTATTAACAGCAATCTTGCTTAAAGTAATTGCGTCATTAGTCTTTGAACGCCAGCCGCGGTTACACGGTGAGATGATGTTCATGAATTTCGGGCCTTTTATTTCAAAGGCCTTTTGCACTTTTTTCATCAGGTCCATCCAGTGTCCCGGTGATGCCTGGGCTGCATAAGGGATGCCGTGGGCAGCCATTATCCTGGTCAGGTCTTTTCTTTGCTGAGGCTTGCCCGGTATAACATCACCTGCAGGGCAGGTGGTTGTGTTTGCGCCGAACGGCGTTGCGCTTGAACGCTGAATTCCCGTGTTCATATAAGCTCCGTTATCATAGCAGATATAAAGCATGTCATGACCTCGCTCCATTGCGCCTGAAAGGCTCTGAAAACCTATATCATAGGTTCCGCCGTCACCGCCAAAAGCAATGAATTTAACCTGTTTGTCATCGATCTTGCCCTGCTTTACCAGAGACCTGTACATTGCCTCAACGCCTGATATTGTTGCCGCGGCGTTTTCAAACGCACTGTGTATCCAGGGTATTTTCCATGCTGTATACTCCTGAATGCATGATGAGACCTCAAGACACCCTGTTGCATTAGAGGCAATAATGGGATAGTCGGTTGCCATAAGTATCTGTTTAACAATTATAGGAGCGCCGCATCCTGAGCACATCCTGTGGCCGTGAACGAAACGGTCTTCTTTTTTAGCAAGCTCTTTCAGTCTTAGCGGTTGTTTCTTTGTTTCAGTAGTCATTTTATTCTCCTGGTATAATGTTCATTATCCCTGATTACACCGATTCTAAAGACGATTACGCAGATTACTTTCATCTATATAATTTTTTTATCTGTGTAATCAAATTTGTCAAATCTGTGAAATCAGACAACCTTCTTTAATAGGATGTCTTTTATTCCCTAACTCCTATATATTCTTTAATAGTTTTTACTTTTCCGGTTTTGGCGATCTCAGCCAGTTCGTCCAGAACTTTTTCTGCCTGGTCAGGTAGGTAATCCCTTCCGCCAAGGCCGAAAATCTTGTTTATCATGGCAGGTTTGGTGTCCATGGACATGACTGCACCGATGATCTCGGAAAATAACGGACCGTAGCCGCCGAATGAATCAGCCCTGTCAAGAACAGCTATTGCTTTTACATGCTTAAGCGCATCAGCGATTTCCTGAAAAGGGAACGGCCTGAACATCCTGGGCTTCAGAAGGCCGACCTTTACGCCCTTGTCTCTGTACTGGTCAACTATATCTTTGGTTGTACCTGCTGCCGAGCTCATGACAACAACTGCCATTTCAGCATCTTCAAGTCTGTATGTTTCAAAGAGACCGTACTTTCTGCCGGTCATTTTTTCAAATTCAGCTGCAACCTCAAGCACAACACCTGCGACTTTAGTTGTAACTTCGTGCTGAGCCCTCTTATACTCGTGATACATGTCGGTCAAGATAAGGGGGCCGTAGCTCTTGGGATTGTCGATATCCAGCAAAGGATTAACTGCCTGAAATTTTCCTGCGAAATTCTTTACATCTGCATCATCAATATATTCAACTCTCTCAATAGAGTGACTGACAATAAAACCGTCCAAACAGACCATTGCAGGAAGCCTGATGTCCAGGTGCTCTGCAATCCTGAATGCCTGTATGGTGTTGTCATATGCCTCCTGTGCATTTTCTGAATAGAGCTGAATCCAGCCTGAATCCCTTGCACCCATGCCATCGGAATGGTCGCCATGAATGTTAAGGGGAGCTGACAATGCCCTGTTTACCAGAGGCATGACTATCGGAAGTCTTGTTCCTGCTGCTATATAAAGCATTTCCCACATAAGGGCAAGACCCTGTGATGATGTGGCTGTGGCAACCCTTCCGCCTGCTGCTGCCGCGCCTATGCACGCGCTCATTGCACTGTGCTCACTCTCTACGAGCACCAGCTCTGTATCTACTTTGCCGTCATTGACAAAGCTTGAAAACCTCTGCATAAGGTCAGTGGCCGGTGTAATCGGGTATGCAGCGCATACGTCAGGATTTATCTGTTTAAGGGCTTCTGCACATGCTTCATTTCCTGTAACTGCAACTATCTTACCCATTTATTTGCCCTCCTCTTCCATTACTATTGCTTTGTTGCCCTTTTTACCCGGGCATTCGAGGGCACAGATTCCACAGCCCTTACAGTAATCAAAATCAAAATCTTCTCTCTTACCTTCTGAGTTTACCTTTACAGACATGTCCGGGCAGTACATCCAGCAGAATAAACACTGGATGCAGTTTTCTTTTATCCATTTAGGTCTCATGGACCGCCATCCGCCTGTCTTGAATTTAGTTGAATTCCCGGCCTCAAGTACAACAGAGCCCTGAGGAAGTGTTTCCCAATATTTTTTATTCACCCCGTAAATCCTCCTTCCGTGTATCTCATATATTCCAATTTATAAATTTGTTGAAAAATAGTTTTATTCCGCAGAATAACGGAAGGTATGGGGCTCATCCTTCTTTTACCTCCTCATATCCGCGCTTTGTAGCTTCAAGGTTTCCATTTATTATCTTTTGAGCAAACTTTTTTCCAAAACTCTTTTTCACGTTATCCAGGAGTGTATCCATGTCTACAATTGCTGTTGCTTTGCATATTGCTCCAAGCATCGATGAATTCGGAAGCGGTCTTCCAAAAGAATCTATGGCGATCCTTGTAGCGTCAACTGTATATACTTTCTGGGAGTCCTTTGCTTTAAGCTTTTTTCTGACCTCTTTCGGGTCTTTTGATGTGTTTACAATAAAGATAGCATCATCCGGTGCGCCTTCAGTTACATTTACAGTGTCTATCAATGTAGCGTCTGCAATGCTTACTACCTTGGGATGGAGGACTGGTCCGTACATTCTTATCGTTTTTTCACTGACCCTGTTAAATGCCCTGATTGGGGCTCCGGCTCTCTCAGGACCGTATTCCGGGAATGCCTGAACATATCCTCCACCGCTCAGGCATGCTTCTGCCAGCACCTTGGCAGCAGTGACAGTACCCTGTCCGCCGCGGCCGTGCCAGCGAATTTCAATTGCTTTTACCATATTATCCTCCGAAAGATGGTCTTTGTTTTACGGTTATCGGTGAATGATGCGAACCTTTAATATATCCTAAAATCAGCATGATTTTCAAGCAAAAAAACAGGTTCAAGCAAAAAAATCCATATAAATACTTATAAAAAATATATGTAGCATGTTAGTATATCACTACTCTCCGGATAGATGAATAGATGTTTCTGATAAAGGTTCCAATAAGCATGCTGCAAGACAAAAATGAACAATTCAAGGGTGCAATATTTGACCTGGATGGTGTTGTAGTAAACACGGTGCCTATTCATTTTAGGGCCTGGAAACGGATGTTTGCAGAATACGGCAGAAAATTCACTCTGCAGGATTATAAAGAGAAAGTTGACGGAATCACGCGTATTGACGGAGGCAGGGCTATCTTAACTGACCTCTCTACCAAAGAACTTGTTAAAGCAACCGATAAAAAACAAAAGTATTTTCTCGAATATCTAAAAAAAGAAAAAATTCCGGTCTTCAAGACAACTATTAAGTTAATGAAAGAATTAAGGAGCAAAGATATTAAAATAGCAGTGATATCTTCCAGCAAGAATTCTCCCTACATTCTAAAAAGGACAGGCATTATAAAACTTCTCGATGTAGAGATTAATGGAAAGGACATTAAAAAAGGTAAGCCAGACCCACAGATTTTTCTGATGGCTGCCGGGGAGATGAGACTTAAACCAAAAAACTGTGTGGTGTTTGAAGATGCAATCCTTGGTGTCAAGGCTGCAAAGCGGGCAAAGATGTTATGTGTAGGAATTGACCGCCACAATAACCCTCAGAGATTAAAAGAGGCAGATATAGTTGTTAATGATCTCAGAGAGGTTAATTATAATAAATTAATACCCCTATTCGGAAGGTACTGACTAAAGGATGAAAGACTATTTCGAAAATTATCTGTCCGATACTCACTGGCAAATATTTGAGAGAGGCTGGGACCCTGAGCTGCAGAATATACATGAAACCCAACTTGCTTTAGGCAACGGCTATATAGGAAGCCGTTCCATCTTGGAAGAAAATCCTCCTGATTGCTGTCCAGGGACATTCTTTGCCGGCTTATACGAGGGGACCAGGTCGCTGGTGCCCGAGCTCATAAATGCGCCGAATCCCATAGATTTCAGGATAAGTGTTGACGGCGAAAAACTCGGTGTTACAGCTATGGATGTATTAAGTCATAAACGTATCCTTGATATATACAAGGGAATTCTGGTTCGGCACACAATATACTCAAATGCAAGGGGAAAAAGATTTGACTATCAATCAATGCGATTCTTCAGCATGCATGATAAAAATACCGCAGTGATGCAGGTCTGCGTTACTCCTTTAGATGAGGATGCAAATCTTACTGTAATAAACTCCATTGGTACATCAGTTGTAAATATGGGGCTTGTTACAGAAGGCAGGAAAAGACATGTGAACATCATTGAGTCAAGTAAATCCGGCAATGTCAATTGCGTCTGCACAAAAACAATCGAAAAGAATATCTTGATTACATATGCAAGCCAGATTGTTATAAAAAAGGGTAAAAAAACATACAGTGTCCCTGAAGGGGTGTTTAAAATTCACCTGAAAAAAGGTAAAACTGCCTGTATAACAAATTATTTATCATTTTATACCTCGCGCAGTGATTCTTTGGAAGAAATAAAAAAAACTGCAGTAAAGTCAGTCACCAAAAGTGTAAAGAGAGGATTTGTTCGACTTGTCAGGGAGCAGTGTAAGACGTGGGAAAAGAAATGGGAAAAAGCTAACATTGAAATAGATGGAGACCCAAACATTGAAAGGACAGTCCGTTTTAATATCTATCATTTACTTATTGCGGCCAGTGAGCATTGCAGTGACGTCAGTATAGGTGCAAAGGCCCTAACAGGAGAGGGCTACAGAGGTCATATATTCTGGGACACAGAGATTTTCTGTTTACCATTTTTTATTTATACAAACCCTGCTATTGCCCGGAACCTCCTTTTATATCGCTATAACAGACTTGACGCAGCCAGAAAGATTGCAGTGGAAAAAGGCTATCATGGGGTAATGTTTCCATGGGAATCTGCAGACACAGGAGCGGAGACAACGCCTTCGTGGTATAAAGACGGCAGCGGTGAAATTCAAAAGGTCTTAACAATGGAACAGGAATGCCATATTACTGCAGATATCGCCTATGGTGTTATCCATTATTTCTCAGCAACAAACGATATAGAGTTTCTGCTTGATTATGGACTTGAGATAATACTGGAAGCAGCCCGGTTCTGGGCAAGCAGGGTGGAGTATAACCAAAGGAAAAAGAGATATGAAATCAATAATGTGATAGGACCTGACGAATTTCATGAGGGGATAAATAACAATGCCTATACAAATCTCCTGGTTCAGTGGAATCTAAGAACGGCTGCAAAGCTCTGCAGGGTCTTTCAGAGAAGATGTCCTGATAAGGTAAAAAAACTTATGACAAGAATTAATCTAAAACCATCGGACCTGGAAGACTGGAAGCAAATTGCTTCAAAAATTTACATTCCCAGTTCTAAAAGGACAGGGATATTGGAACAATTTGAAGAATTTTTTAAAAAGAGGAAACTCCCTTTGCCAGAGTTAAACCATCACTCTCTACCTCTCTACCCCCAAGGTGTGCGTAACATTGGGAAGACGCAATTTGTCAAACAAGCAGACGTAGTAATGATTCTGTTTCTCCTGTCAGATTTTTTCAGTTTTGAGACAAAGCGAAAAAATTATCTTTTTTATGAAAAGAGGACATTGCATAAATCATCCCTCAGCGCTTCAATTCATGCGGCTGTTGGTGCAGAGGTAGGAGAGGAACACAAGGCATGTCACTATTTTGAGATAGCTACGTATGCTGATTTGAAAAATATATATGGCAATACTGATACGGGTATACACGCAGCTTCTTTAGGAGGAGTCTGGCAGGCTCTGATAAATGGTTTTGCAGGCATGAAAATCAAAAAGGGAATCCTGTCTTTTGACCCTCGATTGCCTTCCATATGGAAGAATATCAAATTTTCAATTAAATTCAGGGGTTATGATATATTAGTGGATATAAACGAAGAAAAAATTAGTTTATATTTTTATTCAATACGTAAAACTGACCAGTTGTCTATTAGGGTCTATGGTATTCCCCGGATACTGCCGGCAAACAAAAAAGTCAGTTTCAGCAAAAAGTATAAAAAGAAAATCACTTATGACACCAAAGGTCTCTACTAAGTAGACGTTGGGTAATGAAAAAGCTGAAGATTGCACAAATACACTGGGGATTCCCTCCAATTATAGGCGGCGTAGAAACACACCTTACCATATTGCTTCCAGAGTTTATTGAAAGAGGCCATAAGGTTGCGCTATTGACAGGGTTTGTAGAGGGAGAAAAGGTGCGGGATGAATATAAAGGATTAACCGTTCACCGGACCCCGCTTCTCGACCTTAACTGGCTTGTCAAAAGAGGACTGGATGCCCTTGAGGAAGAGATTACAAAAACCTACAATAGTTTCCTTGAAGAAATTAAACCGGATATCATACATGTTCACAATATGCATTATTTCAGTGAAATACACATAAGAATTCTTGAGGAAATAGCATCTCAAAAAGGTATTCCTCTCATTCTCACAGCACATAATGTGTGGGATGATATTTTGTTCCTTAAACTCGTAAGAGAAATAAACTGGACTTATATAATTGCCGTCAGTCATTACATTAAAAAAGAGCTTATGGGTGCAGGGTGTGACGAGAAAAAAATAATTGTTCTGCACCATGGAATTAATGTAAACACTTTTCACTCTCGTGTTAGGACTGCAAATATCATAAAAAAATTCCCGGAGTTAAAAAACAGAAAGATAGTCTTTCATCCTGCAAGAATGGGTATTGCTAAAGGATGTGATGTGAGTATAAAGGCAATCAATTTAGTAAAAGAACACTTTCCGGATGTGCTTTTAGTTATGGCAGGGAACAAGAACATTATTGACTGGGAACTGACACAGGAAAAAGATATTGCCTATTTTGTTGAGCTGATAAAGACATTTGATTTGAAAGAACATGTATTTATCGATGTTTATTCGCTTAAGGAAATGCCGGCGCTTTATAATCTTGCGCATGTCTGCATATATCCATCAAGCGCGTTAGAGCCCTTTGGGCTGACAATGCTGGAATCTCTCTCCTCAGAAAAACCAATGATAGTGACAAATATAGGGGGGATGCCGGAGGTGATCATAGATGATGTCAATGGTTATATAATAAAGGTAAAGGATTTTGAGGCATTAGCAGCCAGGATAATTTATCTGCTTGATGAACCCAAAGTTAGAGAAAGGCTTGGTCGTACAGGCCGGCAGACAGTTTGCACTCATTTTACAAAGGAAACAATGACACGGAGTCATTTAGATATATATAAGCAGGTGCTTTCCGGAAAATAGGTTATGTCCAAAAAAATCGTTATTGACATTGAGACAATCGGCAGGGACTTTGAGTCTTTTGACGAAATGTCAAAGGAATACCTGCTGAAGTATGCTGAGACTGAAGAGGAAATAAAAGAGGCAAAAGAGGGACTGGCGTTCTCACCTCTTACAGGCGAGATAGTGGCAATCGGCATGCTTAATCCTGATAAAAACAAGGGCGCAGTGTTTTTCCGGGCAGATGACAATGCTCCTGAGCCTTTTGAGGAGAGTGACATACAGTATATTCCGGACACAGAAGAGGGAATACTTAAAAGGTTCTGGGAGGCAGTCAGGCATTATGACCAGATAATTACTTTTAACGGGAGGGCGTTTGATGCGCCTTTTATTATGCTTCGGTCAGCCATACATAAAATACAACCCACGAAAGAGCTCATGCCCAACCGTTACAGCAGTGTATTGCACGTAGACCTGCTTGACCAGCTTACTTTTTTTGGTGCAGTAAGGAGAAAATTCAGCCTTCACATGTGGTGCAGGGCTTTTGGAATAAAAAGCCCGAAAGAGGGGGGTGTTACAGGACATGAGGTTAAAGACCTTTTTAAAAGCGGCAAATATACTGAAATCGCCAGGTACTGCGTAGGTGATTTATATGCAACTAAAGAGCTGTTTGAGTACTGGGATAAATTTGTCAAGCTTCCCCCTAAACACTAAAATAGGGACACTTCCGGCTGTATAGCTAACATATTGATATTATGTTGAATTATTGTATATTAAAATAAGACATGTCCCTATTTATTGGTTAGAAATACGGCGTCTTATCAGGTCGTTTTCCTGAACACTGCTCTGGATTGGAAGCTGGATAATATCTTCGTTTCTAGCTGAGTTAATTTGGTGCCCTTTATTATCAAAAATTTCTGTAACTTTAAAGGTTTTATTCTCTTGTCCACTTGTGAGAAACTCGATGCTGTCACCTATTTTAAGGTTGTTCCTGAGGGTAATCAGGGCCTTTCCATTTTGCACTGATTTGACAACACCAACAAGCTTGTGGCTCATCCTGTAGATACTTTTTTCATCGTGATTATAGCCGCTGTCAGGCTGACTGCCAAAAAACATCCCTGTTGTGTATCCCCTGCTTGAAAACATTGAAAGCTCTTCAAGCCACTTTTCATTGACCATGTAAGGCCTGTTTTTAAGGCTGTCAACTGCCTCCCTGTATGTCTTCACAACACCGGCAACATAATTAATACCCTTTACCCTGCCTTCAATCTTAAAGCTGTCCACACCGGCATCAGCAAGTTTATCAAGGTGTTCAATCATGCACAGGTCATTTGAACTTAACACATACGTTCCCCTGTCATTTTCGTACACAGGGAGATACTTTCCCGGCCGTTTTTCCTCCATTAATGTAAAGTTCCATCTGCATGAATTTGTGCACTCCCCGCGGTTAGCTGACCTGTTTGAAAGAAAACTGCTGATATAGCATCTGCCTGAATAAGAGATGCATATTGCACCGTGAACAAAGCACTCTAATTCCACAGACACCTTTGTTCGAATCTCTTTAATTTCTTCAATTGTAAGCTCTCTTGAGAGCACAAGCCTTTTTGCGCCTAATTTCTCCCAGAACCTTGCTGACCTGTAGTTTGTAATATTTGCCTGTGTGCTTATATGAAATGGGATTTCAGGTGTGATTTCAGATATTATTTCAACTACACCTACGTCTGAAACTATGAGTGCGTCAGGAGATATTTTTTTAATTAAAGCCAGGTGTTCCTTGATAAAAGAAAAGTCTTTGTTATGAGGAAAGATGTTTATTGTGATATAGAGTTTTTTGCCCTTCTGGTGAACAAGGTCAGAGGCCTTTTCAAGCTCTTCCAGGGTAAAATTATCAGCCTTTGCCCTCAGGCTGAATTCAGACAGCCCCATATAAACAGCATCAGCACCATAGTGCAGTGCAATCAGGAGTTTTTCATAATTACCGGCAGGTGCAAGCAGTTCAGGTGTCTTCATATTGAAATTATACAATAATGGAACTAATGAAATCAGAAGGCAAAAGGCAGAAGGCAGAAGGCAGAGGACAGAAGACGAAGACAAAAGACAGTAAATAACTTCTGAACTTCAGCGCTTCAGTTATTCTGCTCTATTTTTCCGGCAATTTCTTTGGCAAGGTCTGAAAGGGTTTTGTCCCGTGCACCGAATACAACATATGCCTGGTATTTATGAAGCCTTTTTAGAATATCTTCTCTCTTTTCAACAACCTCTGCAGACTTTTCTTTAGTCCTTACACCATCTGCAAGGTCATGGCTTGATATGTCTTTAACAGTAGTTCCTCCGGCATAGAATATGGGAAGGATGATAAGAAGGTCTGAATCGCGGAGGTTTTCTGAAAAGGCTTTGATGTATTTGTTTTTCATTATCCTGGTCGGAGCAAATCCATGGGGCTGGAATATGTAGCAGATGCGCTGTCTAAGTTGTTTTGTTTTTTTCATGAGGGCTGAAATCTTATGGGGGTTGTGGGCATAGTCATCAATAACGAGTTTTTCTCCGGTATCAAGAAGGATGTCAAACCGTCTGTCGATTCCCTGGAATTCAGGAAGCACACGTGCAGCGTCATCCGGTGATATCCCGATTTCTGAAAGCAGGGTAATACATGAAAGGGCATTATAGAGGTTATACTCACCAGGCAGGGGAAGATTGAATTTTGTTTGATGTACTGAAAAATCCGTGCTGAACGGTCTGTATTCTACGATATCTGCCTTGTACTGTGAAGGGTTATGTATTGAAAAGGTGATTGCGTCTCTGGTGGTTATTTGCCCGAGATTCTCATCGTCAGCATTCAATATGACCTTTTTAACGGTGTTTTTGATGAGGCTTTTAAACATTTCCCCTGTCTGTTCAACAGGGTTATGGTCAAGGCTGAGGTTTAAAATAATTGAATACGCTGGTCTGTAATTTACAATGGTTCCGTCTGACTCGCATGCCTCGATAACGAGATAGTCAGAATTGCCTGCAAGGGAATTGCCGTGGTTTGAAGGGGATATAAACTGTTTTACCGTTCCGCCGCCTATGAAATTCGGATTAAGCCCGAGCCTTTGCATCAGAAAGGCAAGCAGGCCAGAGGCTGTTGATTTTCCGCTGGTGCCTGAAACGGCTATTGTATTGAAAGACGCAGTGATCTCAGCAAGGTACTCAGGACGAGTCTTTACCGGAATTCCAAGAGTCTGAGCCTTAACAAACTCCGGCTGGTCAGGTTCAACAGCAGTGCTGAAGACAGCAAAATCAAAAGTACTGTCCAGGCCGCTTCCGTCCTGAGGCACAATGGTAATTCCCCTGGATTGAAATACATTCTTCATGGGATGGCCGGGTTCTGCATCTAATGCCCTGTCCGAGCCGATAATAATATGGCCTTTGTCAGCCATAAAGCCGGCTATTGCAGATACACCGCTTCCGGCAATGCCTGAAAAGAATATTTTTAATGGTTTGCTCTGCACGGTGTTATTTTATTATTGTACATCACTTTAAAAAATTAGTGCTGATATGAATTTTTTGATATTTAATTAATACTTAGTTTACAATAACTTCCAAGCGCCCATTTGCAATGGCAAATATGTCATTGCTTTTGCACCTTTAGAATGATGGCGAAAAGATGGAAGATGACGGTAAAAAAGAATTTATACTATACGATATTCAATTCGGTCAGATAACAGTAAAACTTAAGTTTATAACTATAGAGCAACTAAAAGAAGCTTTATACAAGCAGATTAAGGATGACCTTACTCACAAGCCCCACAGATTTTTAGGGGAAATTTGCGTTTCCAAGGGCTGGATGACTGATGAACAAGTTGAGATAGCTTTGGATGAACAGCAAAAAGATAGGAAAAAGGACGAAGAGCTTATATAAAAGGGTGATTTTAAAATTCCTTTCAGAAATTTCAATGTATGGAGAAACATATTTATTGAAATTCGCTCGTTAGCACTCGCTATGTCATTGTCTCTTTCGGGCTG
>VAPA010306412.1_pt1 | contig 15813 bp, 10 predicted proteins | sample 3395041 | NCBI WGS metagenome assembly VAPA01 (sample SAMN08290432, study PRJNA428436) | hydrothermal vent metagenome | isolation source: Deep-sea hydrothermal vent chimney | place: Indian Ocean: Southwest Indian Ridge | depth 1973 m m
CTGCGCTTGATATTTCTAAAGTTTCCTGTCATGCATTCGGGCATCTCCGCAAACAATATTGCCTTTTAAGATCAGGAGGAGCACTCGGCAGAGGATGCGGCCCTCTTGTAATATCAAAAAAGGAATACTCTATGGAAGATCTGCGGAATAAAAAGATCGCAATACCCGGTAAACTTACTACAGCATACTTGCTGCTGCAGATATTTGACCCCTCATTTAAAGAATATATTGAGGCAATGCCCTTTGATAAGATCATAAATGCAGTAGTAAATGATGAGGTTGACGCAGGTCTGATAATCCATGAGAGCAGGTTTACTTATCCTTCATATGGCCTGAAACAGGTTATAGACCTCGGGCAGTGGTGGGAAAAACTGACAGGGCTTCCCATACCGCTTGGCGGCATCATTGCGAAACATTCACTTGGTGACGGCCTTAATAAAAAAATAACCAAAATTATCAGACAGAGCATTGAATATGCCTATGCTCACCTAAATGAACCAATGGATTATATTAAAAAGCATTCACAGGAACTTTCAGATGAAATAATCAAGCAGCATATAGATCTCTATGTGAATGACTATTCCATTGATATAGGCCCGGATGGAGAAAAAGCAGTATTGGAGCTTCTTGCAAGAGCTGAAGATGCAGGGATAGTGCCTAAGGTTAAAGAGAGTGTTTTTATTTAGGTTTGTTTGGGGCTGCGCGCCCCATACCCCGTTCTATTGTTTTTACGGGATGTTTTCCCTCTACGAGTTATAGACATACCTTTGTGATAGTTAAATATTTTTTATGGGTGTTTCACCCCATACCCCGACCCACTTTCTTTACCTCTAAAGAAAGTAGGCAAAGAAAAGTGCCCCTTGAAAATCTCCGGGACGTCTCGCTCGGTCAGCCTACGGTAAATTAATTCAAACTCATCCCTTTGGTCTTCAGACACGAATTAATTTCTTGGCCCCGTTGCTCATAGGCGATAGCCTATACGGGGCTTTACCCTCCGGCTTCCCTTTCTCAACTGAGATTTTCACATGGGTATATAGGAAAGACAAGAAACTTTAAAACAGGAACCATCAATAATTAATGGGATTTAAACAAAAATGACTATTGTTTGTTTTTAGTTTATATTCTAACAACTGACAACTGACATATAACAACTGCTTTTTAAACTTCTTCCTGTTTCCTTAACCTCAATACCCCTGCACCTGCAAGAAGTGCAATCAATGCAAACAGGCCCCAGTGATTGAGTGTTGGGACACCAACTGGAGGAGCTCCAACAATATCACCTGCAAGAATAGGCGCGCATGTATCTTCATATGCCCAGTCAATAACAGTTCCTTGAATAGTGGAGCCCATTCTATTACTCCCACCATTGAAATCAGTATCACCTGAATACTGAATCCAGCCATAGGCTTTTCCACAAGCTGTATTAAAGCTTACACCAATATATCCAGTTAAATTATTAAAGTTTCCATCTGTGTAGAAGTAATTTGGACTGAATATACTGAATTTATGTGCGTTAAGCTCATGTCCATCGGAATCCCAGTAATTAACAGTCCCTGCAAGTGTTGCGCCTATAAAATAGTTACTTGGTAGTCTGGCTGCACCAACCAAATCAACAATTTGACTGCTTCCACTTGTAACAGGAGCAAGTTTGATTTCATACCCAGCTCCAAAACGAAAAGTGAAGGTATATCCGATTTGCCATGAAGAATATGTAACATCGAAGTCGAAATTTCCATCGTTGTTCAGATCAATGCTAAACGGTGACCCTGGACCAACACTTATGTTCTGCAGCCCGCTATACTGAACCGCCGCATTTGCTGACGGTGCAAGCAAAAGCGTGCCTGCTGCCACTGCTGAATAAGCCTTAAGTTTCTTTTCAAATGTTGTTTTTTTCTTTTTCATTATTACTTCTTTTATAAATTAAACTTCTTCCTTTTTCCTGAGCACCCTTACACCTGCACCTGCAAGAAGTGCTATCAGCACAAACAAACCCCACTGGTTGAGTACAGGGATAGATAATAGAGGACCTCCTTCAATGGCACCTGCAAAAATTGGTGTATTACATTTTTCCTCATATGCCCAATCAATGATTGTACCTTCCCTGAATGATATACCCTCAAACTGAATCCAGCCGAGTAAATAATCTGGGGCATGACATCCAGCACTGTTGAACCTTACACCAATATAACCACTCTGTTCAATGAAGTTGCCACCTGTATAAATTGACGCCTCAAATATAATATAGTCAAAGACGGAATACCACGTATTAACAGAAGAATTTGCAAGTCTGTCCTGTATAAGATAATTGCTGGGTAGGTTGGCAGGCATGCCAGAGTTGATAGAATCAACCCATCCCTTACCACCGATATCCCCAGAAGTATGCGGCCAAATTCCAATATACTCCACCGAGGAAAAGATCCACCCTGTACTTCTAGCCACAAATTTAAAATCATCAATACCATCTCCATTAAGGTCAATTCTTTGGCTTATATTTGGACCGCCGAGTGGATTGATGACAGGAAGATTCTGCAGCCCGCTATACTGAACCGCTGCATTTGCCGACGGTGCAAGAAGAAGTGTTCCTGCTGCTACTGCTGAATAGGCCTTAAGTTTCTTTTCAAACGTTGTTTTTTTCTTTTTCATCAATCCTCCTTATATAAAGGATATTTAATATTTCTATTTAATATCAAAAACACTATATCACAAAAACATCACCTGTGCAATTTTATCTTCACTATTCTTTTGTCCTTTAAAAACCCATTGATTATTTTAGGTCTGCGAGTGACTGTAAGGGTTAAAAACTCTATACTGTTTGAGTATCGATTTATCCGTTCTCCGTAGTACTACGAAGGATGAATCGGGAGGAGTTTATAGAGTTTACTGAACAGGCGTGAAACAGACCGTATAAAAATAATCGCGGGCCACCTTTCTTTGGTTACTTTCTTTTGTGGTAAAAGAAAGTAACCCGGGGTGTGGGGTGGAACGCCCACATTTTGTTTCTTTGAAAAAAAAGTATTCTGGGGGTATGGGTGCGGCCAGCCACCATGCCACCATGCCAAACAGACTGGCAGGCAAAAACAAACTGGCAGGCAAGCACTGACTGGCGGGTAAAAACCCCGCAATAAAAAATACAACTTAGCAAAACCTCTCATTTTAGATTATAATTTTATTGTGAAATCCAGACCCATTGCAGCCATTGATATAGGAACAAACACATTCAGACTTCTTATTGGTTATGTACGATTTGATCCAAAAACAGGCAATTACAGTATTGAAGAGGTCTACTCTGAAAGAATAATAACACGTCTTGGACAGGGGATCTCTCAAAAAGGTATGATCAGTGAAGCCGCCATAAAAAAAGGGGTAGCTGTCCTGAAAAGCTTTTCTGAAAAGATCTCTCATCATCAGGTTCTCAAAACATCTGCACTAGCGACATGTGCTTTAAGAGACGCTGAGAACAAAGATACTTTTCTGAACAGATCAAAAGAAGAATCCGGGCTTGAGATAAGCATCATCAGCGGTGAAGAGGAGGCGAGAATCACTTCTTTAGGTATGCTGATAGATATTGAACCTCCTGAGTCTGCTCTTATGGCGGATATAGGGGGCGGAAGCACTGAGATTATATTTAACAGCAAGGGAAGCTTCCTGTCCGTTAACAGTCTGAAACTCGGCGTTGTATACCTTGCTGACACATATATGAAAAATGACCCTCCTTTGAACAATGATTTAATAAAAATGCACGATGAGATATCAAATAAAATAAACACCTTAATTAAACCCCTGAAGAGATCCTTTACTGAAAAAACCGTGCTTGTAGGAACTGCCGGCACAGTTACCTCACTTGCATCTATATCGCTGCACCTTAAAACATACGATCATAATAAAATACATAATTCAAAGATCTCATTTAAAAAAGTAAAAAAGATCTTTGATAATATATCAACCATTACCCTGAAAGAGAGGGCAAAATACTATGCACTGGAACCGGGCAGACTTGACATTATAGTGCCCGGCACGCTTATACTTCTTAATATAATGGAAACTTTTAATTTTAAAGAGCTTTTAGTAAGTGATTATGGTTTAAGGGAAGGGATACTTCTGGATCTTCACAATAGATCAAAGTAAAAAAAGATAATATGAAAACTATACAAAAAAAGACCAGCAAAACAAGGCGTTCCACAAAAGAGCGCAAATCAGAGATGAAAAAGATCAGCAGCTGGCCTGAGAGTCTAAAAAAAGTGCCTTTCCGTTTCTGCTCAGGATGCGGTCACGGCCTGTTGCATAAAATAGTTGCTGAGATTATCGATGAGCTTGGCATGCGGGAAAAAACAATTGGTTTTGCTCCTGTAGGCTGTGCTGTCTTCGCATATGATTATTTTAATTTTGACATTATCGAGGCTCCCCATGGAAGGCCTCCAGCTGTAGCTACAGCTATTAAACGCCTGCTTCCGGACAGACTGATTTTTACATATCAGGGAGACGGCGATCTTGCTGCTATTGGCACAGCGGAAATAATACACGCTGCAGCCAGGGGTGAAAATTTCAGCGTAATCTTTATCAATAATGCGACATATGGAATGACCGGAGGACAAATGGCCCCTACAACCCTTTTAGGACAAAAAACAACTACTACAGTTAAAGGCAGAGAAGAAAAAACAACAGGTTATCCTATTAAGGTATCAGAACTGCTCTCTTCACTGGAGGGAACAAGTTTTATATGCCGTACCTCTATTGATACTCCCAAAAATGTTTTGTCTACAAAAAAAGCCATAAAAAAAGCTTTTCAGTATCAGCTCGACTGCAAGGGATTTAATCTTGTTGAGGTGCTCTCACCCTGCCCGACTGTCTGGTGGATGAGCCCTGAAGAATCCTTAAAATGGTTGAAGAAAAAGATGATGCCTGTTTTTCCACTTGGTGTAATAAAGGATAAATACGGTTCTAAACAAAAAACTTAAACCAGAAATTCCAAATCATAAATAATTTCCAATTCACCAATGTTTCAAACAATTTAGAGTTTAGGTTTTAGAATTTATTTAGTATTTCGTGCCTGCCTGCCTTCAGGCAGGCTTTGAACTTATAGTTTATTTATCAAGCATTGTCTGATAAATACTTAATATTGTATTATTAATACAAAATGAATAACGGTTCATTTCAATTAATAATTGCAGGTTTTGGAGGCCAGGGTATCTTATTTGCCGGCAAACTGCTTGCTCAGTCAGCCATGCTGGAAGACAAACATGTCACATGGTTTCCCTCTTACGGGGCTGAGATCAGGGGCGGAACTGCAAATTGTACAGTAATTATCTCAGATGATATGATCGGTTCTCCGGCAGTCCGTACACCAAACATAATACTAATTATGAACAATAACTCCATGGAAAGATTTGAACCTAAGCTAAAATCCAATGGACTGCTTTTAATGAACACCTCCTTAATAAAAACATCCCCTAAGCGTTCAGATATAGAAATAGTCAAAATAAATGCAACAGATACTGCCAAAAAACTTGGAAATTTCCAGGTCGCAAATCTTGTAATGCTTGGAGCACTTATTGCCAAAACAGGTGTTGTTAAACCAGTCACTGTTTTTAAAGCCTTAAAACAAATAACCCCAGAGCATCGTAAACACATAATTCCCTTAAACGAAAAAGCATTCAAAAGTGGAATAGCCGGCATTGTTCATAGTGTGTAGAACTAACCGTCTGGAAAATTTATAGTTTTATAAGGTTTATAAAATTGCAGATTAAAAAAGCAGCTTTAAAAAATGTAAAAGCTATACAATCTCTCATTAATAAGTTCTCCAAAAAGGACGAGATGCTGCCACGTTCCTTAAATGAGATATATGAAAATATACGCGATTTTCTTATATGTGAACATAAAGGGGAAATCGTCGGTACATCCGCCCTTCATATAATGTGGGAAGATCTTGCAGAAATAAGGTCCATAGCAGTCCTGAAAGAATACCGCAATAAAGGTCTTGGGAAAAAACTTATAGACAAGAGTTTAGATGAAGCAAAATCCCTTGGTGTCAAAAAAGTTTTTGTGCTTACATATAATCCTGACTTTTTCAAAAAACTGGGTTTCAGGGATATAAACAAGGATAAGCTGCCTCAAAAGATCTGGGGTGACTGTCTTAAATGCCCGAAATTCCCGCAGTGTGATGAAGTAGCTGTGATTAAAACTCTCAGATAATACGATAACCCATGAGCCCACCTTCGAGGTGGGCTTGGTTTTGAAGGTGGGCTCGGTACACTATCATCACTCATCACGTTCCTGCAACTGCACCCTTATATTGGCATTCATTCTTAACTCTTCCAAATGGCTTATTAATCTTTTGTTCAATTCTGTTTCTGTCATGTATATTTCAATTTTATTCCTTACACTGTATATATCTCCATTATCACTACCTGATAATCCGTCTCCGTGTGAAAAATATTCCCTGTTTTCTTCATAGAACCTCTCTATTTCTTTAAGTGGTATGCGTATAAAAGCTTTTATTCTTTTCTCAATATATTCATTAATAAGAAGATTGTCTTCCATTCTTGTCTGTGTTTCAAAAATGTGCATCCTCTTTATTTTCCTTGCCTGTTTCAGAAGAAGTATTCTGTTTATTAACCCGTCTAAAATTTCTTCTCTTGTAACATCTATCCCGGAGTTTAAGGTCCCCTGAAAGGTCTCATTAAGTTCACTTAACATAACAACTTCATCATCGACAATTGCTACTACCCTGTCCAGAACTTCAGCGCCAACGACGGTGACAAGTAACAAATAACAAGTAACAAATAAAAGCACAAAATATATTTTTCTTAACCTGTCACCCGTCACTGTTCACTCCTCACTGTTTCAAAATGCATGTCCAAAGCTGAAATGGATTTCACCGGCACTTTCTCCCTCTTCTCTGTTTAATTTGTATCCATAATCTACCCTGAAAGGGCCGACCGGCGTGTTATACCTCAAACCCGGTCCTGTTGTATAGCGAAGTTTCGCTTCAAAGTCATTTATCTCCTGCCAGACATTTCCCGCATCAACAAACGCAACCAGGCCAAAGCCTTTTCCAAGAGATATCCTTAACTCAGCATTTGAGAGGACAAAAACATTACCTCCGGTCGTAGTGCCCTCTGAACTGTCTTCAAACGATTTAGGCCCGAGTTCATCATGATCATATCCTCTTACAGTATTTCTGCCCCCTAAGAAAAATCTCTCGATTATAGGCAGTTCCCCTGTATCTCCAAACCCGTGCGCTATTCCGCCTTTCAGGGCAAAGGCAAAAATAAGTCCTTTTCTTAATTTAAAGTACCAGGAACTCTGAAGAGTAGCCTTAATAAATTCCGATTCAGACAAAAGAGCTTTTGAAGCAACCTTCAGTATAATGCCTTTGAGAGAACCTGATTGCGGGTCAAAGGGATTATCACGGGTATCATAAAATAATGACGGAGAGATACTGCTTATTGCAAGCGTTCCTGTATCCTCTTTAGTTAAAACTATTCCCGGCTCTATATCTGTAGTCTTTACAATAGAGTACTCATAGCTTAAACTTCCCTTTAAATGCACGGAAAATTCTTTTTCAACATTTGCAACAAAAGACAGCCTGTCGATTTTATATCTTACCTCTCTCTTATCAATATCTATTGATTGGGTTCTTTCTTTTGTTAAAGATATATTGAGAGGCAATGAAGGTTTGTTAAAAAGCCATGGTTCAGTATAATTTAACATGTATCTCTCTTCTATAGAGCTTAACTCAGTTCTAAAGCCGACCTGCCTGTTATATCCGCCGAGATTTCTATAACTTATATCAAAAAATCCGCGCAGACGTTCGTAATCACCATAACCCAGTCCTACCTCAATAGCACCTGGATTCCCCTCTTTTATTTCTACAAGAAGATCCTGTGTATGGGCTTTAATGCCTTTATCAGTGTGTTTTTTTTCATCAGATGTAACTATAGGTTCAATAGAAATTTCACTAAAAATACCTAGTTTATAAAGTTTCTGTCTTGTACTGAAAATTGCTGCATAATTGTAAGGCTCGTCCTCCCTGATATCAAATTCTCTTTTTATTATCTTGTTTTTTGTTTTTTTGTTACCGCTAATGATTATTTTTCCAAAAATAAATGGTTCTCGTTCAGTTATCTTAAAATTTATTGAAGCCTTATCAGAATCTATACGTCTTTCAACAGTAACTTCTGCGTTTATATAGCCAAGGCTGTTATACACTGATAGGATCCTGTTTCGTGTATCATCTACATCAATCTGGTTATAAGGATCCTGCTTTTTTATCTTAAGGACCTTTTCTATTTCCGAAGTACTGACAATCCTGTTCCCGATAATTTCAATCTTTCCAATCAGTATTTGAGTGCCCTGATCAATTAAAAATGTAAGGCTTACTTCACTGCTTTCCTTGTGAAATTCTTCTCTAATGTCTGTGACCTCAGCATATATATAACCCAACGCATTGTAAAACCTTTCTATAGACTCTTTGGCCGTATTTAACAGTCTCCTGTTAAATGCCTCGTTTACCTGCAGAGGGATAACAGCTTTGACAGCCTCCGGAGAAATACTGATACCTTCAAATCTCATCTGCTTTAAAACTGCTTTTTTATCTTCAAATATAAAATAAATAACTTTTATCAGTTTTTCTCCCGGTTCTATTCCACCCGATATTTGAACGTTGTAATACCCTTCTTTTTGATAAAGTCTTTTCATTCTGATTATGCTCTCCCGAAGAAGCTCGTTTGTAACTTCTTCAAGCTCGAGAAACGGAACTTCGCCAAGAAGTCTTTTTGAACTTATGGCTCTATTACCTTTAAAACCAATTTCAAGTCTGGGGCCAGGGACAGCAGTAATTACCAACTCTCCAGCTTCAAATTTATATGGGCCTATAACGGGCTTAATGTAATTTTTCTTTTTAAAGTATTCTTCCAGTCTCTTAATTTCATTATCCACAATGTCTCTGTCAAAGATATCGCCTGGTGATATCTTGATCCGGTGTTTTTCAAAGATCCGTATATTCACATTACTGATAATTAAAGGAGCGCCTTCATTAACTGTAATATTGATATCAACCATTCCTGCATTACTGTCTTCATCAGCAGATATTTTGATATCAGCATCCGGAAAACCCTTGCGGTAGTAGAAATGTCTCAGCTCTGCTTTTGCCTTATCAAGTAGTTCATCTCTAAAATACTCACCTTTCTTAAAAATGAAAGATTTTTTAATTTTCCTTCCCGCTATTTTCTTATTACCTTCAATATTTATTTTTTTGACAATTGGTATCTCTTTTACAATATATTTCAGCTTTATTCCTTCTTCATATGGCTCTGATACCGCCTTGATATCAAGAAAAATACCCTTTTTAAAAGCCCTTTTTATACCAGCACTTAATTCAGACCTGTCAATCTTATCTCCCTCGTGAAAACAGATCATTTCTATCAATTCTTCCTGCTTTATACGGGAAAGTCCCTCAACCTCGATCTTCCTGATAATGCCTTCTGTTTCTGATGCAAAAGCATCAAATAGAAAAAAGAAGTGCGAAACAAAGATCAGAAAACAAACGAGCGCTATTTTTTTGATGACCTTCTCCCCTGTTCCTGTTTATTTAAATTCAAACCTGTATTTAAAGTCTGCTCCAACGCTACCTATTTCGTTCCTTGACCCTATAATAGAAAACTTTTTTGTAAGGTTATACTGAAGTTTAATTTCGTCCAGATCTGTTGAGCCGATCGATGAAGAATAAGTGCCTATCAGTTTTTCATCAAGCATTCGCTTTCCTACTGTAATTTTTGAACTAACAGCTCCAGTAGAAGTAGTATGAGGATCAACTTCAAAACGTTCAAACCCTGTAATAGTTTTGAACCTCTCCTCCATTACATCCTGAAGTCTTCCGGTAAGAAAGGCTGTTGCCTCACCAGCACCTATTCCGCTTTCTATCCCATCTTTTTCCCTGCTTATCTGTCCGGACGTAAGTAAAGTCATTATTGCAAAATTATCCAGAGGAGGATCTGAAAAGAGAGACAACGTGAAGTTTTCTGACGGGCCATCAAGGTTAAGCCTTACACGATATCCTTTAACAAACGTCTCTGCCTGGATATGAAATACAGGAACGATCCTGTTGGATTCAACAAAATCCACACTTCCATCAATAATCTCAAACTCATTACCTCTGAAAAACATTTTACCCTCATCCGTATCTAATCTGCCTACAAGTCCGTACTGATCCATAGTACCCTGAATATTGACGTCAATTTTAACCGGAGTTCTTGCAATGTTATTATCTATCAAAATATTTTCACGCCCTGTAATATAGATATTAAGTGATGTCTTACCCAAAAACGACGGTCGTTCAATCAAAACCTCTTTTGTCTGTCCAAGTTTAAGCAGTTCACTCTTCCACTCTACCCTTTTAGCGTATCTCGCTCTCTTTATATTTATATCACCTATCAGGTTTTGCTTATCTGGTGACCTCTCAAAAAACAATCTTCCATCAAATGTTAGATCCACTTCCTCAAAAGGCTTTAGCTTTATCCCTTCCATTTCAGAAGAGAGTGACAATCTTTCCAGGACTAAATTCTTTAAACGCCCTGAACCTGAAACAGAAATCCTGCCGGTTGCAAAATCAGCACCAAAAGAATCAAAAGTAATCCTGTCCTTGTCAAGGAAAATATCGCCGTTAACAGAGCTTATCCCGTATGGTAACCCCGCCAAAAGTATGCTGCCTCCCCTGATACTTATTTTTCCTCTTAATTCAGGGGAATCCCACGGCCCCGATACTGCAACTGAAAAACTCCCGGAACCCTTCAAGGATTCAACTTTTTTAGTTACTGCCTTTAATGGTGTAAGATTAATCTTGCCGTCTATTTTCAGATCATAATTATCCTCTATCTTTGCAAAACCTGAAGCTGTTATATCTCCATTTCCACCTCTGATAGACAAAGATCTTATCCAGAAAGTATCTTCGGTAAGTTCCAGAACAATGTTTTCTTTATTTTTAAAATTATATCCATAGAGACTGAAACTTAGTGAACTTAAGTTTGAATCCATGGTGAACTTCCTGTTTTTCCCTTTCAGTCTCACATATCCCTCGATCGAGGCTGATACATCTCTTGGTACATCATCCAGAAAACCTGCCAGTAAAAAATCATATCTGCCTTTTTTAAATTCAATACTTGCATCCCAAGGCAGAGATTCTGAAAAAACAGCATTTGCCTTAAAAGCAGCTACACCTTCAGGAAGCTCCCCTTTAACAGCAAACTTCTTGTCCTTCAAGCCCCCTTTTATATTTCCCCTGCCTATTGAAGCCCCTCCCAAATAGCTCTCCAGAATATCAAAGGAAAATTGTACATCCGGATTTTTAAAGGTTCCTGAACCTCTAATATCTATAGTGAGATTTGCATCAAAGGGATATTTATCAAAAAATGCCAGATCCTGAAGGTTAAATACATCTGATGATACGGAAACATTAAATCTCTCATCAAAGTAAATATCACCAACGGCTTTAATATCAGATTTATTTTTATGGATTTCAACTGCAGAAAAATGTATCTTATCCGGCAGAAGTTCAGCTTCTATTACGGCAGTTTCAACAGGTTGCCCAAAAACCATCCCTTCTCTGAGGATTATATCCCCATTTCCTTTAAAGTCCAGGCTATCGCCTTTAAACGATAAATTTCCGCTGACAAGGCCTGATATTGGAAGTTTCTCATGTATAGCAGCTATTAATGATTCTGCATCTGCATTTTCTATTAGAGCCTCCGCACTGTAATAAGGATCATCAAACATAAAAAGCCCGCTTGACTTCCTGAAAGCAATTGAACCTGATATATCATAAGTTGACCCTTCCTGCTTCAATTTTAACTGTCTTACAATAAGGAGTTCAGGGAGGTATGTCAGATCAGCAGTAATCTCTGTTATTGGTTCACCATTAATAGTCCCGGGACCTGCCTTAATGTTTCCGCTAATCTCAGGAGCTAAAGAAGAGCCTGTTGCCTTACCAGTGAATGTTACAGGGACACTCAAGCCTGTAAAATAAGGACCTGTAAAGTCCTGAACGTCACTGCCCTGTATTTGCAGGTTCAGATGCAGCATATCGCTGTTAAGATCAATGGTTCCACTCAGTAGAAGATCAGAAAGTTCTGTAGAAAGTATAGAATTTCTGAAAGTAAGGATATTGTCTTCCATATCCAGCTCCGTCTTAATAGTCTTTAATCTGTCGTTAAGAAGATTATCAATATTTACTGACGTATTCAGGTAGGCAGCTTTAGCTGTAAGCTTTATCGCTTTGTCATGCTTTTTATCTAATGTAAATGTCCCCCCGACTTTTCCTCCGGGAAATGGCGGCTCCCACTCTATAAATCTAAAGAATTGCTTGCTGTTAACATCTTCCACCGAGGCATCAACAAAGTAGTCTCCATCAGGTATGACCAGAAAAGCTCTGCCTTTGAGTTCTCCACCATATGTATGTGCCATAAAATCATCAATGGTGAATTTTTTATCTCTATACTTTATTTCTCCTTTTATGTCATCAAGCTGCAGGGTATCCAGCACAATATCAGTAACTTCTAACTTGCTTTCCCCTGTTAATTCGGGATAAACGCCGTGAATTCTACCGTCTAATGATATACGTCCGGTAATGTTTTCATCTACTTTTAAGATCCCCATTAATGTTTCAAGATAAAACCATCCCTTTGTCTTTAAATCAATCTTCACTTCCGGCCCTGCCTGACTGATTTTAGAATCCTGTTTTGCAACAAGGTCGATTGAACCTGAAAAACTCAACACTCCGTCTCTGTCCTGATTAAGTCCGAATATACTACTGACAGTCTTTGCCAGTATGTTAGCCTCACCGGAATACCCGCCATGATCCAATTCACCATCTTTACCCACATACAACTCGCCTTTTCCCTTAATTGATGAGCCGGAGGAATAAAACTCAGCTTCTGGTATTTTGATCTGTTTTCCGTTTATATTTATTCTCCCTTCAAATCCGGCTTTAAGCACCGGCATGCCGGGAAGCTCTAAAACACCTTCTTTAAGAGATATATCAATATCAACATTATTCTTTATGAGAACTTCTGCATAAAGTCCGGTTCCTGAAAAACTTGTCTTTTTATCCTTATCAGTAAGGATATATCTCCCATCAGTTATTTTGACGCTTTTTAAGTTGATGGTGTAATTATCACTACCGTCTTTTTTAGCGTACCGTTCTGTTGTCCTGATGATCTTTTCCAGTATTTTTCTATCAACAGAAAGTTTAGGCTCTTTCACTGTCAAACGTCTTATTCTGATTTCTTTCGAGAGTAACCCTGTTATATCAATATAAACCCTCATCTTTTCAATCCGTAATAATCTGTTGCTGTCTTCATCAAAAACCTTAAGTCCTTTAGTCTGAATATAAAAAGGGAAAAGATTAATAACAGCCTTGTTAATGATTATTCTCTCTCCGATTGCATTTTCAAGGACAGGAAGGATTACTCTTTTAATTGAGTTTGATAAATAAGGCCCCCTCAGAAGGAAAAACACAAGGGCGATAAGAAATATGACTGAAAATAATATACCCAGCCGTTTCATTAAGTTGTTAGGGAATAATCTTTTTAACAATCTGGTATCTAGCCTTTGATCTTTTCAGGTTTACACTGACTACTGAACAACCGTTTTTTTGCATATAATGATTAGACTCCGAAGAGTAATTTTCGTTTATTTGTATTATAGTTAAGTCACACATTAATGTATAATAAAAAAATTTAATTGGACGTCAATTAAGTTAGTTTTCAGATGTCAGTAGCCAGTTGTCAGTAGAAAATTAGTATTATCTTTGTAATCCGGATTGTTGGTTTTCGGGTTACGGGTCTGCCTGCTCACTCGCCTCGGGGCGAAGCAACGGCCTCGATTCGGCGAAGCAGGCCGGTAGACAGGTTACGAGTTACAGTTTTTGTAATTTGGAATTTGTGATTTGTAATTTATTTTTGAAAATGGGGGTGTAGCATTAAAGGCAGGCAATAATGATAAAGGAACAAGGTATAGGACTTAAAGGATTTTTTGTTGCATCCTTTTTCCGTGAACCTTAAACCTTTTACCTTGTAGTTCATGGGGGGTAGCTTCCGTCTCGCCTTAGGCGGACGAGACAAGCAGCTGGCCTATGGCTCGTGAGCCAACGGCTCATAGAGGAGAGCGGTCGCATCGACAGGCCGAAGGGTCGTACCATCTCATAGAAGTTATATGAGTTTTAGATAAATAGAAAAGATATATTGGTCGGGGGTGTAGCTCAGCTGGGAGAGCATCTGGTTCGCAATCAGAAGGTCGCCGGTTCAATCCCGGCCACCTCCACCATTTACTTAAAGGGCGGTCGAATCGACTCATCTCCACCGGCCTTCGCATAGAATTTTTTCTTTGATTTTATTCAGAACAAGCTTAATACAGGGATCAGGGGGAAAACAAAATTACAAACCGTTTTTTTCTCATTTTTTTAGAACTATATGAAGTATTTGCATGTTTGCAAACCTGACCCCATACTCCACATATGACCCCATACTCCACATACTCACATACTGAAATAACAGCAAAAGCACAAGAGCTTGAAAACAAGCCGGTAAAAATCTACAACTGGGTTCGTAACAACATAGAATTCGTTCCTACATACGGCTCTATTCAGGGAGCAGATTATTGCCTTCAGACAAAGCTATGCAATGCATATGATACAGCAAGCCTTTTAATCGCCCTTCTTAGAGTCTCAGGCATACATGCCAGATATGCAGAAGGAACAGTTGAGATATCAATAGAAAGAGTAATGAACTGGGTTGGCGGGTTTACAGATGATAATTCAGCATTGTCATTTATAGCATCAGGAGGAATCCCGGTAGGAGGTATTGTTTCAGGTGGCAAGATAGAACTTGCCCAGATGGAGCATGTGTGGGTAGAGGCATGGGTGGACATGATTCCTTCACGGGGCGGAGTTCATAGACAAGGTGATATGTGGGTGCCATTAGATGCAAGCTTTAAGCAGTATAACTATACACAAGGAATAGACATTGAATCAGCAGTGCCTTTTGATGCTCAGACTTTTGTTGAACAGATCATTGCCTCTGCAACCATAAATGAGGTTGAGGGCTATATAACAGGCGTTGATTCATCATTCATTGAACAGACGATTGATGACTACAAGATACAGGTTGAAAACTACATGACCCAGAACTACCCCGATGCAACTTCTGAGGACGTGCTTGGGAAGAAAGAAATAATTACACAGGATTTTCCTGTTCTTTTGGGCACTCTCCCTTATAAGCCATTAGTAGCAGAAACAAAATACAGTGATATACCAGACAATTTAAGGCATAAATTATCGTTCAGCGTTTCTTTAAATAATATTCTTTATGATGCAAGTCCTTTAATAATAACAAAGTCACTCCCAGAGCTTGCTGGAAAGAAAATAACACTGAGCTATTCACCTGCAACACAGGCTGACGAGGATGTAATCAATTCCTATTTACCGGCACCTCATCCTGATGGAACACCAATAGACCCATCAGAACTTCCAACATCCCTTCCAGCATATTTAATAAACCTAAAGCCTGAATTACGAATAGACGGAGAAGTTGTAGCTACTGGCGGTTCAGTTATGATGGGGCTCACGGAGAATTTTAATATGACGTTTACCTATCCAGGACAGTCAAATAATGTTGTTTCAAATTTAATAGAAGCAGGAGAATATTTAGGGATCGTAGTTGACCTAGGCCTAAAACAAGCGAGATTTTCTTACAAGATGTTTAGCATGTCATCATAGTCATTTTCAGTCATTATTTTTGTGCTATTCATCTATTCCAAGACCGA
>VAPA010547762.1_pt1 | contig 15746 bp, 14 predicted proteins | sample 3395041 | NCBI WGS metagenome assembly VAPA01 (sample SAMN08290432, study PRJNA428436) | hydrothermal vent metagenome | isolation source: Deep-sea hydrothermal vent chimney | place: Indian Ocean: Southwest Indian Ridge | depth 1973 m m
ATCCCAACCGCAATTCTCTTCCCATTTACCTTGATGAGGACTTCATTCTATCTAATAGCGGCAACTCCGGTTATCTTTGGTCTTCTTGTGATGATCTTTGGAATCGTCTTTGCCAACTTTACATACAAGTATATTCCAAACGAGGCAACCCCTCACTTCCCTTTCATTTCTCCGACTCCTTTTCACAATTTTGTTGGATTGATGGAGCAAGCTCCAGGAATTTCATGGGCTGGTGTGCATGCTACACTTGGTGAGGCTGGAGGATACTTCACAGTACGTGAACCCAAACCAGTGGCACGTATAGAAGACATCGAGAGTGTGGCTCGAGTTGAATGTCAACTGAGCGATTCCGGATATCTGATTCGTATTGTATCAGTCCTGCAGCTAGAAGGGTCTGAGGAATTAGTTGTAGCTGATGAATCACCTAGCCAACTCACACCCTATCTTGTCGCACAGATTGTTCGGAAAACACTTCTCGCATATATTGAAGCCAGGGGTGAAAAGGAGCTTCTTAAAGAAGTGCTGGAAGATGTCGAGAGCCATCTGAAACGTTTCTCCCCAACATCGTAGAGGATTGGATTGAGCGATTAAAGTATCATTGACTATAGTCGACAGGGAGTGATTTCAGAAACCTAGCTGGTCTTCTCGCATCAGAATTGAATGATAATCATAATCCTCCATAGGTAACATAGACACCTTTAATTAATGGATAAATTGTGGCTTGTCGTCTCAGACAAGACAGGACTGCAGAACAATGGCGTCATCGAACTGGACAAACAAATGGGTTTTGATGCTTCTTTTCGGAATAATCATCCAAGTGATTCTCTATCCAACAATATGGGTTCTGCAACTCTTTTCTCACGAGTACTTTCCTGATGTGTTTGTAGTTTCCCTTGTGTCTCTAGTGATACAGATTGGTGGTTTCTACACAATTATGAATAAAACAAAGGGGATGGATCCACAGATCTATGGTCAGGGCAGACCCTTCCAACACAAACTACGTGAGGAAGACGAGGATGTCGCCACAAGAAAACCAACCTTCGACTAGCTATAGAGGTGTCATAATGGAAGAGCAAACAAACGAACCCGGTCCTGTTACGAGATTCATTCAAGATTATCGAATGAAGATGTTGATTCCAGAACTGCTTGTCGTGTTTGCCGTTTGGTATTTCCTTCCACTACTCAATCCGTCATTTAGTATGATTTCAGGAAATGTCTACGAAAATTTTGGAGTTTGGATGTACGTCTTTCAACCACTGTACTTTCTGCCCAGTGGAATCCTTGTTTTTGTGACAGCACTAACTCTTCACGGTATTTATCCATTAGACAACTATCATGAAGGAAAGATTCCTGATCTTCCCAAAGCTGCAATCGTTATGATTGTCATCTCATTCTTCCTAATGCCTGTCCTTGTAGCCTTCCAAATGCTTGGCTACTATATGACTGAGATGACCGAATTCATCGATAGAAACCCACTTTGGGAGAGAGTGGAGAGTGTTGGAGACCTTCTATTCTATGCAGGTCCAATGTTCTTCGTTGGTCTACAGTGGTGGCTCATACTTCCTGTATTCTTCCTCTCTCAGGGTATTGACGGGATACACAAGATTGCTCACGGTGAAACATCCAGTGAGAAGATAACCTGGATATTCTACTTCCTGTGGCCCATATCAATGCCGTTCTTCTTTGACCCTGTTGAGATCATGGCTATGGTTGCTCTATCAATTCCAGCCTTTGCGTTCTATTCCTATATCCGTCCGTACTATACCTATGTAACTTCCATCCACACAATGGCTTTCGCGTTATTATTAGCAGTGGCAGTAGTCCTGGCACCAATGTTGCCGCTGATGAATATCATCTCACCTGGATTCATTCCTTGGCCACACATTCCTCCAAGACTATTTCCGTGGCCATTCCCATAGGAAATAGTGGACAATAGGAATCAATGGATTCTATCCATTGTTTGGAAGAAGATGTCTTGAAATTGTCGACTCTTTTCATGTATCTCTCTACATAGAGCAGGACTTGCTCCAGAGAGTCCACATTGAGTAGATATCATAGTCCTTGTTCTCAGTTGGGCCATATCGACACCGCTCTCACTCAATAGTTTGAGACTATTATCCAGATTGGTTTCGAGAGTCTTGAGAAGTGGATCTGTGTAGCCATCATCTATATTGGGTAGGACTCCAAGTGCGAAACCCCCTCCCTTCTTCAAGAATTCGTTCACTTTCTCAGCTTGGATCTGGTCCAATTCTGGTGAATATCTGACCAGATCGATGTGAACGATTTTGGGTCGACTCTCCCATATTGGATACCATCCATCCACCTCGACCTTACGCCAATCATCACAGTAGTGGAAAGCTGGTATCACTTCATCAGGATAAATGCGGTCCGTCCTCTCAATAATTTCCTTTACAGTGAGTCCTGGAACCAGATTTTTTCTAATCATATCTATAACGAATCCAAGACCTGGGTCGTCTTGGCAGAGAATTATTTTCTCACATGAATTACTCAGGCGATTGACCTGCCCTTCTGCAACTCGTGTCATCAATCGCTGGAAGAAATGAAACATATTTTTCGTGATATGCTGTTTTCCTCCGATATCACGTGTACTGAAACACATTGTTGTAGGGGCTGTCTGTTGAGTTTTGAATGTCGAATATCTAGTACCATTCATCAGGAAATATAGACTATGACCATGCTCTTTGTCAAGTAACAGAGGCTCATCGTCACTCGTGATCTCACGGTATTTTTGAAGGTCGAGATCCAGAATGAAATCGCCCTGTTCCTCATAATCCTCAACAAGAGCTGCGAACTGTCGTATCATATCTTCCTCTCGAAGTGATGTTATAGCGTAAGAATACGGGATTGCTAGCTCCTTTACGTAGTCGACTGGAACTGTCGGGTCTGGTTCACCTAAGCTTCCAACACCAAAGAAATGTCCAGCTAGTCCATCTGGCAAAATACTTGACAGTTCTATACGCTCCTCTGAGCCCGACCCTTCCGTCTGATTATTTTGTTACAAGATTGCAATGCCGGACAATCTGAACATAAGTCTGGCACATCATCCAAGGTTTGCTCTTCACCATACAATAGGAATTGTTCAGCTACCGAACTGCCTCTCGATGTTTCAGGTTCTTGTGTTTGTTTTTTTCTCAGGACCATACATTTGTGTTTTCTAAGATTGTCACTAAATTTCTCTAAATCCGCTGAAATAACTACTGCAGTTGGACCAACCTTTCGGACAATGGTTTTGGTGAATGCCGGGATGAGCATTAGCTTCTCAAGATCCTCCTCGGTTTCAGTTTCAAAGAGCGTGACATCTTCAAATGTAGTGAAAGTAGTTTGTGATGTCCAATCTGTAATTGATCTGGCAACGTTTCTTGGAACACGCTTGCTGCTCTCTGTTTCGAGAAATCCAAGAATATCGTCTTCACGAAGACCGATTTCAATTGCCTGAAAGACTGATTTGTCAGTGAGTTTGAAAGTGCTGACAACATCTGTACGTACAGGCTCAGTGAGAAGCATGAGCCGGTAGAGATTCTGAAACTCCATCTCACTCGTGAAGACAGTCAGTTCAAAGTTAGGTAGAACAAAAAAGCTCTTTCTATTCTCTGTTGTTGGTTGAGGTTTACCCTTTAATACGTTCTCTCCTACATCAGTGAGTCTGACACCTAGGAGTTTCTTTCCTCGATACGCAGCTTCGACTATCCCTAGAAGGATTGGTGTTTCAAGAGAAAGCTGAACTCTGTCATCATCAACCTGAATCCACTTCAGTTGTTGATTGTCTATGAACAATTCACTACGAATCCAATCTCGTAATTCATCGATACTGATCCATTCTTTACTTATGCTCTCTCTCAGTCTACAAATCGCGAGATTGAGTGTGTACTCTGTGGGTTGATCAGGTGTAGCCCAAATTGCTCGAGTTCGCCCAAGCTGTGATAAGAGAAGCCGTCTTGCAACATGATAATGGTGTCCTGCAAAAAGAGCAGCCACCTTGCCTGGTATGACTCTATCATCCTCACTGAATGTGTATGCTCCAACTTTGCGAGCCAACTTCTGAACCAATTCAAACCTTTCATCTTTTGGTTTCGACATTGACTTCTTGATGCGGTCGATTTCCCGCCTTGGAAACTCCCATGAACTTGTCATATGGACCTCGTTCTTTGCAATGTACGAAACAAGCATTAGCATATCAATGAGGAGACTATCTCTCTCATCGACAACATTCTTGACTTTCTTTGGTTTCTCAGGTTGCGGTTCTGGTTTGGCTGCAAACAATTCCCTGAGATGAGGTATGAAAAAGTCCAGAACCTTGAACTCTGCGACTTCTCTACCAAATTCAGTCAGTCTTGACATCATCCGTCGAATGATAATTCCTTTCTTGCGCAGGTCTCTCTCAGTCTGGTTTAGCTGTCCATAGCTGTATATTTTCCTGAAGGGCTTGAGTCTGTCATAGCTCATAGCACCTCCACTGAGGGTTAGGATTCCAAGGAGATCTCTCTCGAGTGGGGTAAAAGTTGAAAATATTTTCTCGCGTTCCTCTTGAGTTCTCATCTTCTCTGCTAACATTTTGATCAGTGATGACCCACTGTCCTTTCCTGTGACATCAATCTCCCATCGCTGACATGCTATGAGTAAATCCTCTCTGAGGATATGTTCAATTTCTTTTTCCAGCTTTATTTGTGCCATTCTCATTACCAAACCATGAAACTGAGATTTGCAAACAAGCGACCAGCTTTTGACCGATTAAGTAGCTTTTGGTTTTACCAAAATATACTATCGGATATGTGTTAACCTACTTATTCATAGGTGTTCTGGAAAAGAAACAAGCTTATCTACGCTTGAGATGACCCGAGGCTAGGTGTGTAATACTTGGATCCGGTTCTTTGGTGTGTTAAGTATAGGCCCAAGGATTGGAAAGACTTTATCGGAAAAGAGAATTCGATTAACCAACTGAAGTCTCTAGCAAAGTCTAGTGTGTTTACTAACATGATTTTCTATGGTCCAGCAGGAACAGGAAAGACTGCTGCAGCTGAGTTATTTTCAAAAGAAATTCTCTCAGATAGTTTTGGCGCCAATTATAAAATACTAAACATCCGTGATGTTTGGGATGTGCCACTAACAAAGGCAAAGAGAACGGTTCAGGATTTAGCAAAGCTTGGTCGTGAAGAACGCTCAGAACTCGATGAATACATGTCTATTGTCTATCGAGAAGTAAAAACAGCACGTAAGCTGCGGGGTCGTTCAGGGAATCCAACTCGGAGTCAATTGCTTCAGGAGGCCATCAAATTCTTTGCATCTACCGCTACGGTTGTCGATGACAAAGTCAAGATACTAGTATTAGATGAAGCTGATGCGCTGACCCACAGTATGCAGCAGGCATTACGAAGGACTATGGAACTCTACAGTGATGCCTGTAGGTTCATCTTCATCACTCCCTCGCTTTCAGGTTGGAGTCCTGCTATCATCTCAAGATCTCTTGTTCTCAAGTTCCCAACTCCTACAATTGAAATCACTCAGGATTTCATTCGTGATATCGCTTCAAAGGAAAACGTAGCAATTGACGACGCTGCAATATCAGCAATCGCACGAGAATCGGGAGGAGATTTGCGCCGTGCTATCAATCTTCTACAGATAGTGTCCACAGCGAGCGATTCTGTGACTGAAGATATTGTTTACGAATATTCAGAAACACAACTCGTCACAAGGGTGCGTAATGTTGTGACATTATCGATTGATGGTCAGTATGAGGCTGCTCGAAAAGACCTTAGGCACTTGCTTGCAGTTGATGGATATTCACCGCAAGAAGTATGTCTTGAGATGGAACGTGATATCGTGAAGCGTCCTTTTGATCATGATATCATGATAAGAGTACTTGATAGAGTGGCTGAGATTGATTATCGTCTTCTTCAGGGGAAAAATGCGTTCATCCATTTGACCGCGTTGTTGGCTTCATTACGTGAGATCGCAACTGAGGAATCCTAATTTATTGGTTCTAGATCTTTGCTTACAATCATCTTGTCCTTTAGTATCTCAACAATGTTGGGTGAGAGGATTTGACGGTCGAAGAGAAATTCCGCCTTGACAGAATCTTCATTTCTTGAAATCATTTCATTGCCTATTGCCATTGTGAGTAATCTTCTCACCTGGCTTGGACTTCCATACCGGCATCTGAAAGAAATGAATTCTACAGCATCCTCGACTCGAACAGGGTTTCCTTTCTTTCTGAAAAGATGTATGAGAATGAGAAGAAGGTCTCTCCCGTTCATAATTTGGATGGCACCCGACAGCCTTTTAGAAGTTGCCGTGAATTGAGCTCTAGAAATGACAAAGCGCCAACTATCTAGAGTTCACGGACATACCATCACAGAATTAGAAGGTATGCTACAAGAATCATGCGGCTTTTTTGATGGAAAGGTGTCTTTGGAACATGAAACTCTTGGTGGATGGTCGAACATCAATATCCGGGGTTATTCCTCTGGAATTGACTTTGTTTTGAAACTACCTTGGTCAATTACTTCTAGAGATGCCAATTACTACAGAAGCCTTAATGACATTAGTCAATTCTTTAGTAAATTAGGTATCACTGCATCACCATTATCCAGTGGGGTGCTATCGAACGAGATCGAAACGCCTTTCATTATTTTCGAGTACATCGAGGGTGTAAAACACAATTCTCTCCTAGAATTTTCTGTTCAAGATATACGATTCCTCAAAGACTGCCTGCAGATTTTATCCCGCCAAAAACCTCCTGGTCTTAAACGATACAAATCTCCCTCTGACTTCCTGACTTCAACTCATTCTCTCGTAGAAAATCATGAGGGGTTCTCAAATAGGTCTCAGGAAGTGGGCCTGTTGATTGACACATTCAATGAAATTTATCCAGAGGTTCTATCAAATACTAATTCTCTAGGTGCGTGGTCGCCAACAATAATGCATGGTGACCTTTGGGTCCCCAACATAATCATGCAATCTGAAAAAGCCATTTTGCTTGATTTCGAAGCGTGTGCATATGGAAATCAGTTCTATGATGTAGCCTACCTTCTTGAATCTCCTGTCAGTACATTTGTAGAAAACCATCCCGGATTGCTAAGTTCTGACGAGGAAGATGAAGTAAACAATCTTAGACCTCTTGCTGTTGCGTTTCTGATTGACTGGTCTTTGGAACGTCTTTTGTCAATGGAGTCTGGTCTGATAGAACCGAATTTGAGCACTGTGGACAGCAGGTCTGTTGTTATTGATTACGCCCGGTCAAAGATATCTCGCCTGAAGACAATCGTGCCTTAATTGAAGAAACTCTCTGGAGGTGTTTCCCAGATCTTTTCATCTGCTGAAGCAATTACATATTGATAGCCCTGTTCTGTGAGGAATAGTTGCCGTTTGGCTGCAAAGTCCATATCACGAGTATCTTTTGTGATGAGTGAGTAGAAACGAGCAAAGCTTCCATCTGTCTTGGGTCGAAGAATTCTGCCTAAACGTTGCGCCTCTTCTTGCCGAGAGCCAAAAGTTCCTGAAACCTGGATTGCTACATTTGCATCAGGTAGATCCAGTGCAAAGTTTGCGACTTTAGAAACAATGAGAATCTTCTCTTCTCCTTCTCGGAACGCATTATAGAGTCGCTGTCTTTCGTCGTTGTGTGTCTTTCCTGTGATTAAAGGAGCTCCAACTTCCTCAGCGATGATTTTCAATTGGTCAAGATACATTCCAATGACCAAAATATTGCCGGTCTTGTGATATTCTATCAATTTCTTGATTATTTCCAGTTTCACTGGATTCTCTGCTGCAATCCTGTATTTCTTCCGGTCCTCAGCAAGCGCATATTTTCTTCTCATTCCGTGAGGTAGTTCAAGCCTGATCTCATAACAAATCGCTGTGGCAATCCAACCTTGATCTTCAAGCAGTTTCCATGGCATGTCAAATCTTTTCGGTCCGATAAGACTGAAGACATCTTCTTCCTTCCCGTCCTCTCGAATTAAAGTAGCTGTCAATCCTAGTCGTCTAGTGGCTTGAATTGTGGCAGTCACTCGAAATACTGGTGCAGGGAGTAAATGCACCTCGTCATAGATGATGAGTCCCCAATTTCTAGCATCGAAAATCTTGAAGTGTACAAACTTGTCCTCTCTTGATTTACGCCAAGTTAGAATCTGATATGTTGCGACAGTCACTGGACGAATCTCTTTATTGGCTCCAGTATACTCACCAATGTCTTCCGGTCTCAATGTAGTTTTATCCAGGAGTTCTGCAATCCATTGCCTTACAGCGATAACGTTCGGACAAAGAATTATTGTTGATGTTTGAAGTTTATGCATAGCTCCGATTCCGACCATTGTCTTTCCTGCGCCACATGGAAGTACCACGACACCCGAACCACCTCTTGCATCGCCTCCTGCATGAAATATGGCGACAGCGTCATCTTGGTAGTTCCTCATACCCCATTTCTCTCCCTCGAGAGTGGTCTCCCGAATTTCGAAGGGAAGATGTTCGCCCTCCACAAATCCGGCAACATCCTCAACAGGGTGGCCAATCTCAATCAATGCATGCTTGATGAAACCTCTCTTCGAGGGGTCAACACGCATAGTAACTTCATCGACACGCTCTAGCAGAAACTCCCTGACTTTCTTGTTTGCCCAGATTTCTTCCGCAAGGTCTTGCTCATCACAAAGAAGAAGGATATCAGGTCCTTCCTTGTAGAGTGACAATTGACCATATCTGGACATGTAATCGATGATCTCTCTCGAGATATTACCAGGGATAGGATATTTGGCAAACTCTTCAAGTGAAGCAATGACCTCCTTAGGTGCCATCCCCATCGCAGCGGCATTCCAGAGACTCAGTGGAGTCACACGATATGTGTGTACATATTCGGGACTTTTTACAAGCTCTGCAAAGCGAGCAAGTGAGTCACGAGCATCCTCATACAAAGGATTGTCTACCTCTAAGAGAACTGACTTGTCTGATTGTACGATCAAAGGATTGCTTGTGTTTGCCATCTTGGTTCACCATCCACATGTTACATATCTTATCGCTGAACACTCATGCGGAAAGCGTGAAACGGCGGCACGTTAGCGAGATAAATGCTTCCCTCACGGCCACTGAAATTAGAGAAATCATCTCAAGTAGACCGGAAACACTATATACTTCCTTTCTCGAGCCCGATGTAATTGGATAACGGAGGTGCAATGATCATATGATTGTAATAAGACTTGAAACTGTAATTGTGGCTTGCACTGACGTTGAGAAAGCCTGATTGGCTTTCGCTGCTTCTGTTTGCTGATTCATTCATTATACGCATCGTGTATGAATGCCATTGAGGCACTACGTTTGTTGTGGGCGCGATTTCTTGCGGTATTATTGTGCTATGAAAGAAGATGCGTGTTGCTCAGTCGATGAGAGTGAAACAAAAAGTGAATACAAAAAATCACAGAGAGAATGGTTCGCCAAGCAAAAGCTCAGCGAATCGAGAAAGCAGATGTTTGGATAGTCCTAGTCCTAAGAAGACCAGAGCTCCAATCTTGGATAGCATTCCTGGTATAAGCCATGGATGTAGACTCTCCACAAACGAGGTGGTTTGATTGAGTAGAGTAGATAAGGCCAACCCACTCGCGAAGGGTAGTGCTATTGATCAGAAGCGAGATGCTCTGAGAGGCGGTACCAGTGGCAAAGCTAGGATAGAGGAACCAAAGTTTGACGAGATCCGTCGTGATGCGATTAATTACGGACTAGCTACTGATGTGTTGTATCCAATGAGTGCAGGAAAAGAGGCTTCGATTTTCTTGGCCTTGTGGAACAAACATCCCATCATTCTGAAGGCGTACAGGTTATGGGCTACACCTCATAAGCTATCCACCACTAAGGGCTACATCAGGGAATCCAGCGGGAAGAAGACTCGTTGGATTCTTGGACTAATTGAGGACATTGCTATCGCAGAGTTTGATATTCTCCAGAATTGTTTCAGCGCTGGTGTTCGAGTTCCGACACCAATCTCACGGGTCGGAAATTATCTTACGATGCGATTCATTGGAGATGGAGAAAACCCCGCTCCTCAACTGAGAGAAGTGGAGTTGGAAGACCCAGAAGCAGTGATGAATGAGATTTTCGATCAGTACTTGATGATGTATAGAGATGCTCATTACGCGCACGGAGATCTCAGTGCTTACAACATCCTCTGGTGGAAGAATCAACCCTGGATTATCGATGTACCTCAGGGTGAGGTTGTGAACAAGTGGTCTGACATGAACAAGATCGAGCTGATTCTTCGTCGTGACATCCACAATGTGCTTCGATATTTCAAGAGCTATGGAATAGAACGTGACCCCGAGCTTATTCTCAATGTATTCCTTGATGCGTACATTCCATCCAATTTGAGAAACTATAGAGAGCTGCGCAAAGAGGGTTTGGAACTACTGTAAGTGAGATGGATGGGTCAAAAATGAAAATTCATTTGCGGTTCAATTATTCCTTGAAAAATACATAGTGAGCCTCACACCAAAGGCAGAGGCTCTCTTCTGGACCTTGTAAGGTTGATTCTATGGGCTTGTCTACCGCTCTAGACCGTCCTTACGGTCCTTTGACTTCCGTCTATGCAACCTTTCTCAAGACCACTCTGGAAACTCCAGGGATCTTTTTCAGGCTTTCCTCGAGCTCGTTGAGTGTCACAACTAGTTGGTCTGGAATAAAGTAGCACTCATAGTAGCATCTTTCGCCGCGCAAACATACTCCGGTTGTGAAAATTATGTCGCTTAGCTTGGCGTCGTTAAATGAGAAGTTTAGCTGCTTCAAGAAATTCCGAGACAGATCACTGATCTCAATCCTGAGCAGGTAAATATCCTCGTTAGCAACTGGGAAGATTTTGACAACCCGGTCTTTGTGGTGCATTACCACTAATCCTGCCTTCTCCCCGATGTCAGCTACAAACTCAGCCGGGAACACAACTGGTTCGCCGGGTGTTAGATGAAGAATAATTGCGCTAGTCGCCCCTTCTTTGTCTATAACCATATGATTGGCACACGTCCTTCAGGGTCTGTACTCCGGTTTACTCGTTCAGTCTATATTAAGTTATTCTGTTGCGAGGGCCTCTCTAATGAGAGCTATAGATTTGTGTTGAAGTTTGAATTTTCTACCAATTTGATGTAAAAATCACGCTTTCACAGGTGGAATCTATAATTGGTCTGGTTAAAATATTGAAACAGGGAGAGAGAGAAGTGAATCCAAGACTTGCACAGTGACAAAGAATGATTCTCATGGTCGATTGTGGTGCTCGTCAATTTTCTGAGTAATAGTTTCAGACCGCGCAAGCATAAGCTAAATTCCCTTTGTGATTCACCTGATGTGCATGACGTTTTCCTGTGTGAAGATCTGAGAGGAAATCATTGATTCCAGCATGTACCTCATCATAGGACATTGACCCACTGCCTGCTGACAGTAATGCAATGGGTGCGTAGCTCTCCTTCAGGATTGAAGTGTAGTCTCTTCTCAAACCCATCTTGTCACCAAAAACCTCTACTCCCCGAACTCTTCCATCAATTGTGACAATCATGCCGATTTCATCATCAGACCAATCAAATCGAGTCGCCAGTTTCTCAAATTCGAATCCATGATTTACATAGAGTTCACCTAACGCGTTGGTTCCAGAATGAACTCCCCGGGAGCTAAGAATTCTCTGGACTTCGCTCCAGACATACTGCTGGTTTCGACCTTCAAGAATCGCACGACGCATCGAGATTGGTGTGTTGGTGTGTAACCATTCTCCGGTCTTTGCGGCCCACCGTCCAGCTTCAATACAGAAAACTCTGAGCGAATGGTTACCCTCAATGACCATACTTTCTGCAACGATGCGATCTTGCAAACCTCCCCCCAGAACACCTTCCCCACAACGAATCAGGGTTGGTTCTTCTGCATTGAAGCGTAGGCTCGGAACACTTCCCTATTCCTCAACCTGCATGTTGCCAACTTCTAGAGCTATCTGAGTTGAGATAATACCATTGAACAACTCAGCATTCGCATCGCTTAATCCTACAACAGCCATGTTTCCATAGATCTGAGGAACACCTTCTTCAGCACTCTCAATCGTCTTCAGTACTTCAAGTTGAACATCCCCACTACTCATAGGAACCCCCCTCTAAAAGTAAATTGTCTTATCTCTCTATAAAAACACCACATTCCTCAGGTTTTCATTCATCCAGCCGCTTTCTGTGGATTTCCCATTTGTCAATAACTCTTTCATCCTTGACAATGAAGTAGTGATCATAGAGATTCGCAGTGAGGCATGAGTGGTTTGGTATGATTCTGAGCCTATCACCTGGTCTTAGATGATGTTCTCCCTCTACGGCTACATTCCCGTGCTCTTGAGAGAGTGAGCTTATAGTGAGTCCTTCCTCAATACTGCCCTCTGAATAGTTCTTGATGATTTTGCCATATCCGCTATCCTCTCTAAGGTGGGTTGGACCTCTATCTTTTGAAAGAGCTGTTGCTCCCGCATCTGTCACTAATCTATCTGAATATACTCCAATCACACTAGCCTGAATACTGAAGGCGATGTCTTTCAATTCACAAGTACCCAGAGCAACTTGCGTGTAATCATTGAAAACATAGTTCCCTGGTCGAATCTCAGTGATTGCTTCTCTGAACGATTCAGCGAGCTGGACTGTTGGAGTAGAACCAATGCTCACTGTCCTTGGTTCAAGATCGGTGTTCTCTGCTTTCAATGCTTTAGCAAAAGTGACCATGATTTCTTGCTCATAGTCTGCAATCCTTCTGACCTCCTCAACAGAGCGGGCGGCATAGGAGTGTCCCGCATGGGCAAGAATCCCCTTGAATTCTAGTTTTTGAGCCTGAGCGATTTTACCTGCAAGTCGTAGAGCTTGCTGACTCTTGGGGTCAACCCCAGCTCGATTGTTCCCACAATTTACCTTGAGCAGGACTCTGAACTCTGTGTTGCTTTCTCTACTGAAATTGTCAAGCAGCTCGACTGTGATTGGATTGTCCACTAAGATCTTCAGGTTCGTTTTCTTCATTATCTCTTGGATGACTGAGAATTTGTCTGGAGCGAGTGGCACTGCATATGTGATGTCTTTAAAGCCAGCATCAGCAAATACAAGCGCTTCCAAAGGTGTTGAAACAGTAATCCCAGTTGCACCAGCCTTTTCCTGTTTCTTCCCAATCTCGATGCATTTGTGAGTCTTGACGTGTGGTCTCAGCAGTACTCCGTTTTCATCTGCCTTGGTTGCCATATCTCTAATATTACAATCCATTCTCTCGATATCGACCAATCCAGCTGGACTCATTAAATCGCTTACTCTCTCCTTCATCTCGTTCTCCTCAATTGATTCCAGGCTGGTCCCACAGAATGATTCATGATCAGACCTCTAGTTCAACTTTTCCCATGACCCCTTATACTCATCTACAACTTGTTGATTCTGAAGGGAAAAATTGGGAATGTGTGATGGTCAAGAGCCATCACACAATTAGGATATTCTATCCACTCCGCTTTGCTGCGTTGTATGCCCTGTCCAGTTCCTGGCTCATAGAGCTAGGAATGGCAGTCCTACCTTCGATGTCACCTTCCTTCCGTCGAATAAAGACGTATAGTAGTGTGACATAGACAATGTCGAAAGTTCGCAGAACCAGGGTACTTGGTATAGCTGCAAGGATGGTGAATACGACCGTAACCAAAATGGTCATGAAAATGTCTCCAGTAAGAATCCATCCAAAGAGTGCCCCAAATGCGGCGAATCCGATGAAGAACGTGAGTGCCAATACACCAAATCCCCATCGCACAGCTGTTTCTTTGATCATCACATCGAGGAAATTCTTGCGTACCAACCCTGCACTCCTCTTGATAGCTTTGGTCGCACTCAGTTCTTCAGCAACCATAGCTGGAATTGTGAAGTAGTTGACCATCGCCCAAACCCATCCGATTATTCCGCTTGCAGCATATCCGACACCTCTACCTACGGGACTCGCAGATCGTCTTGCTACTGACCGAATGATCAACTGAACTATTGTGACAATCACACTCATTATACTCAATATAATGAGCCCGCCAATCACTCCGAGTGATGACCTAACTCCATCACCCAGAGTTGGATCACGTCCTCGCATGTAGATGTAGGTAATTGCAGAAGTAGTTGAATATGCAAAATTGTAGAAGAATATGGTCACAAACAAGTAGACTACGATTCCTATTATATATGGCCAATCTGTTTGCAGCACAAACTCATACCCTGGAGTAAGGATTTGTGGCATGAAAAAGACGAGAATAGCTCCAAACAACAGAGCTGAAAAGAGTGTGAACAGCATTGTAAGCAATGGAGGTACAAAGGTTCCTTTCTCATCAAGAGTGACTTGCCCGGTCAGTTTGATTATCTCTCCAGCTCTTCTAATTCTATCCTTGAAAACTGTGAACAAGAGTAGTGTTATGAAGAGTGTAAAGATACCCGGTATCAACATTGGCCACCACGTGCTAATCAAAGAGAGGTCCAGACCTCCCACAGCGATCAATACCAGGACAATTCCCCAGGTCATGAGATTCATGAATCCTGCTCCAATGTAGATCAGAGTTGCTCCAAGACGCTTCGCGGCAACTGATGCACCTAGTGCCATCAGTACGCTTAGCACCACAATTGCAACGACTGCAACTCCTAGCAACCAGAGGTTATTAGCTAAGTAGGGAGATATTGACTGGATTATATTCGTTATATCGGTTTGATGCATATCCCATAAATTCAGAAGAGCATATACACCAAATCCGATGAAGGATCCAAACACCACAAAGAGTCCGATTATCTTTCCTTTGTGGTTTGGAAATTCTTCATTCATATGATAATCATAAACATCAGAACGTGTCAATCGAACACGCCTCCTAAGCATTTTGCTTAACGTTGAACTCTAGTTACAGCGTGCACAAGTTAAATCTTGGCACAAACACCCAACCAAAAGTTAATTATAGTGAATATGTATAGAGAATCACATGGAAGATATAAGGTATTGTGCACCCGGTCATATTTTTTGCAGAGCCAAAAAGGTGATGCTAGCGGTGGACGGAAGTGAGGGGTCGGCTCGTGCTGCCACAGTGGCCTTCGAAGTAGCTGAGATGACCAAGTCAAAGCTATTCATTATACATGTCATAGCAACTTCGGTAGTGAAACAATTCTCACTCATGTCCGAAACAGATCCTGAAGAAGTTCTTGCAAAGTATGAGACCACTGGGAAAAAGCTCCTGGATGGTTACAAGGGAGCAGCTGAAGATTATCATCTCGAAGTTGAACTTATCCTGGAAAAGGGTTCACCATCAGATAGAATCAATCTGCAGGCACGAGAGAATGAAATAGATCTAATTGTAATCGGATCACAGGGAATGGCTGGTTCACTCAGAGGTGGAGTTGGTAGTTCTGCAGAACGTGTGGTTCTAGGGTCTGAAGCTCCAGTGTTAGTTGTGAAGTAGCCTGAACAATCGTCCTGGCATTTCACATCATGTTTCAAAAACCAAAAGGTAGTGCTGGGATATCATCTACGCCATCAATCTCTCTAATCATTCTGAAGATGCCCCTAATGCTCAAGAGTTCCCAAGCAGGTTTTGCATAAGCAGAGGCGATTTCCTTTGCGGTTTCCTTTGGGATTCCTGCTTTGACTAGAGTTTTGTAAAATGTCTTAGCTGATTTCTTGACCTCTCCTCGTCCTTTGCGAAGAGACCACCATACTTTGACTAGGAGTTTGGATCCGCCGCCTATAGCAGTCCCTGTAAT
>VAPA010092417.1_pt1 | contig 15714 bp, 16 predicted proteins | sample 3395041 | NCBI WGS metagenome assembly VAPA01 (sample SAMN08290432, study PRJNA428436) | hydrothermal vent metagenome | isolation source: Deep-sea hydrothermal vent chimney | place: Indian Ocean: Southwest Indian Ridge | depth 1973 m m
ATTCGTTGACAAACAAGCTAAAATAATTTTACAATCCTTTTTCAATATCAATGCTCAAACAAGTCGAAGAAACAACTCCTACAACAAGAAAGCTTAAAGTTGATATCCCCTCATCTGCAATCGAGGAGGAGATCAATAACGCTTACAACAAGCTCAAGGCCACTGCCAAAGTGCCGGGTTTCAGGGCAGGCAAAGTACCACTTTCCATCCTTGAGAAAAAATTCGGTAAGAACATTGAAGCCCAGGTGCTTGAAAAACTTGTTCCGGAGTTTTACGCAAATGCAATTAAAGAAGCAAAGATAACTCCCATCACCTTTCCTTATATAGACGGAAAACTCGAAATTAAAAAAAATCAGGCCGGCACAGACCGGTTCCAGCCGCTTTCCTTCACTGCTACAGTTGAGATTAAGCCTCATATAAAAGACCTCAAATATGAGAATATCACTTTAAAAGAAAAACCATGCACAGTTGAAGAACATGATATTGAAAATGCTATTAAAGCCCTGCAGTCAAACAAAGCCGTGTTAAAGGTTTCAGAAGGGCCTTTAACAGAAGGTGATGTTGCTATCATTAACTGTGATGCTTTTATTGACGGAAAAGAAGTCATCGAGCTGAGGTCAAAGGAATATCCTTTTGCCATTGGTTCTCCTGCAATGCCGAAAGAATTCAGTTCCGCTTTCTCAGGCAGAAAAAAAGGAGATAATTTCGAAGTTAAAATAGATTTCGAACAGTCCTATCCCAATAAAGCAGTCGCAGGCAAGGATGTCCTTTTTAAAATATCGGTCATTGAACTGAAAGAAACAGTTCTGCCCCAACTGGATGATGAATTTGCAAAAGACTTTAATTGCAGCACAATGGAAGAATTGAGAAAAAAACTCACCGAAAACATCCAGGATCAGAAAACGAAACGGATAGACAAGGAATACAAAGATGAACTGATGGACTATCTCAACAAAAATCATGATATTGAGGTTCCTCAATCTTTGATAAAAAAAGAAATTGAGTTTCAGATCGACAGGGCAGAACAGGATGCGCTAGGCAAAGGGCAAAAAATAAAAGACAAAGCCGATTTAGAGAAAGAGTATGAACCAATTGCTTTCAAGAACGTGAAAACAATGCTTATCATTGAAGCAATTGGAACAAAGGAAAATGTCAAAGTGGTCGACGAAGACATAAAACAGGCTATTGATGAAGTTGCTGCACAGCACAGCTTAAAGCACGAAGAAGTCAAGAAGCTGTATATAGCAGAGGACGGCTCTCTGGATGGGCTAAAACACAGGTTGTACGGAGGCAAGGTCTTAGATGTTATACTATCTAAGGCAACAATTGAAAAAACCACTGATTAACACAGATATAAATGCCGCCTGCCGGCCTGCTTCGCCGAATCGAGGCGAGCCGACAGCACAGGGATGACCGCTGATAAAAACACTTTAATTATCCGTGATTCAAGGAGGATACGATGAACCTTATACCCATGGTAATAGAACAGACAGGAAGGACCGAAAGGGCATATGACATTTATTCCCGTCTACTGAAAGACAGAATAATTTTCATTGGTTCTCCCATAGACGATAATGTAGCAAATACTGTCATAGCACAGCTGCTCTTCCTTCAAACTGATGATTCAGACAAAGATATTCACGTTTATATAAATACGCCCGGCGGCGTAGTCTCTTCAGGCCTTGCTATATATGATACTCTGCAATATGTAAGACCGGATATCGCAACCTATTGCATAGGCCAGGCTACAAGTATGGGGGCTCTGCTTCTGACCTCAGGTGCAAAAGGTAAGCGCTTTGCGCTTCCAAACTCAAGAATAATGATCCACCAGCCGATCGGCGGATTCCACGGGCAGGCAACCGACATTGAAATACACGCTAAAGAAATTCTTAAAATGAAAGATACTTTAAACAATATCCTTGCAAAGCATACAGGTAAATCTATTGAAAAAATACAGATAGATACCGACAGGGACTACTTCATGTCCAGTCAGGAAGCAAAAGAATACGGTCTGGTTGACGAGGTAATAGTAACAGCCAAGAAGTAATATTAAAGATCATGAACAAAGACAGCGTAATAAAAAAACACGATGCTTCCTTAAAATGTTCTTTTTGCGGCAGGGGTCAGAATGATGTCAGAAAACTTATTGCAGGTCCTACCGTGTACATATGCGATGAATGTGTCGGACTCTGCAACGAAATTATGGCTGACGAGTTTGACCATTCATTTGATATAGACATTTCAGAGAAACTCCCTACTCCAAAAGAAATCATGAGTTATCTGGATGATTATGTTATAGACCAGTATAAAGCAAAAAAGATCATTTCTGTCGCAGTTCATAATCATTATAAAAGGATAAACAATCCCGGAAAATCCGATGTTGAACTGCAGAAAAGCAATATACTTCTCATGGGTCCGACGGGTACAGGCAAAACCCTTCTTGCCCAGACACTCGCAAGGATGCTTGACGTACCTTTCACGATCGCTGATGCCACAACTCTTACAGAAGCAGGATATGTGGGAGAGGATGTTGAGAATATTGTTCTTAAGCTTCTGCAGGCAGCAGACTACGACGTTGAAAAAGCACAGCGCGGCATTATCTATATAGACGAGGTCGACAAAATAACCCGCAAATCCGATAATCCGTCCATAACAAGGGATGTTTCAGGAGAAGGTGTCCAACAGGCACTTTTAAAGATCATAGAGGGAACTACCGCCAACATACCCCCACAGGGAGGAAGAAAACATCCTCAACAGGAGTTTATACAGGTAGACACAACTAACATACTGTTTATGTGCGGTGGTGCTTTTGTTGGAATTGATAAGATTATCGAGGAAAGGACCGGCAAGAAAAGGGTCGGGTTCGGCTCTAAACCAAAAAGCAGAAAAGAAAAAAAGATAGGAGAAACCCTCAAAACCGTTGAGCCCCAGGATCTGATCAAATATGGGTTTATTCCGGAATTTACAGGAAGGCTTCCTATTATAGCAACACTGGATGAACTCGATGAAACAGCGCTTATAAGAATTCTAAATGAACCCAGGAACTCTCTTATTAAACAATATCAAAAACTGCTGTCCTTTGATAATGTAAAACTCATGTTCACAGAAAATGCTGTTTCAGCTATAGCGAAAGAGTCTATAAAACGCAAAACCGGCGCAAGGGGGCTGAGGGCCATCATGGAAGATATAATGCTTGATATTATGTATGAAATCCCTTCTCAGGATGAGATCAAAGAGTGTATCATAAACGAAGGGGTAATTAACAAAAAAGAAAAACCTGTCATTATCTGCAAAAAAAATGTGGAGTCTGCATAAATATGAAACCCGTTATTTGTTAATCGTTAATCGTCATTCGAATAAACTAATAAGCCGCCTTTGGCGGCCAATAACTTATAACGGTTTTTTATTTTCTCCTGTTCCTTAACCCGTCAGTGAGCAATATCCTGAGTTTTTCCTTCAGCTCATTATCTTTTATTTTTCTGAGGGTGTTTGCTATATATCTGGAGTCTTCTTCGGACAAAGAAGCCCTGTTTATTTCATATTCGTGCATCTTTTTTTCCGGCAGTTTACCAAGTTTAAATCTGATCCCGGTAATACTGTAAGGCTTAAGTTTGTCGCAAATATCCTGCTTATAAAAATCCAGGTGATGCATCCACTGGGGGGTATCAACGGTCACAAAAATCCTGCCGCCTTTTACTATGTCCGGGAAAGTATGTGCAGATATAGTTGCCCCGACAATATCTGCCCACCGGTTCTTTATTACTGAAAGTGCCAGCCCTGACTCCAGGCCATAATCCTTCATGAGTTTTTTTAGGATATTACCGGTGCGCTGCATTGCTAAAAAAGGGAGGGATAGAAAATAAGATGCAGGTGGTAAAAGCAGGAAATTATAATTTTTCTATTTTTCATTTCCAGCTTCTCACTTCTTATTCCCGTGTCTAAACAGCTTTTTTAATTTTTCCGGAACGAAGACACCTGGTACAGACGTAAACTTTTTTTATACCTTTGTCAGTATGCCCCTTTATCCTCTGAAGATTTGGAGAGAACACACGCTTTGTCCTGTTCTTTGCATGACTTACATTATTACCTGTAGTTTTTTTCTTTCCACAAACATAGCAGACTGCCATATTGCTATTTACCTCCTGGTATAGTTTTATTAATCTGATTCCATTCCCCGCGCTGCATAAAGTCCTCAAACGGGTACAGGCTGACCTCAAATCTGCAACCTGCACATTTACCGCATATTTAGCTGTGTTAAATAACCTTTAGAGTATTAAGGCTTGTTGCATTAAAAGGAATTTTTATGATAACATCAAAAGGCTAAATTTTCAACTCGGATCAATTAATCAGTTATTTCTATAAGAACCCGTCAAGAACTTGATTGCTCTGTAAAGACTGACAAAATAAATCGGTATAGTCTGAAAATCAATTGACAAATAATAGTCTGGAGAAACAGGGATAAATGTCTAAAATAAGGGTCTACGAACTTGCTAAAAAGCTGAATATCAGCAATACAGAACTGCTTTTAAAACTTGCAGATATTGGGGTTGATGCTAAATCCCATTCATCAAGTGTGGATGAAAGTGTTGCAAAAAAACTCTTAAAGCCGCCACCTAAAAAGAAAAAAACCGCCGCGCCAAAGACCAGGAAGAAAACAGCTTCAACTGTTACTGCAAAAGAAAAAGTAAAAAAAACTAAAAAAGCTGTTAAAAAAACTGCTAAAAAAAGTATCAAAGCAAAAGAGAAACCGATACAGCCTGTCAGTGCCGATTCGCATCCCGATGCCGGCACAGTAGCAGCTGAAAAACCTTCCCCTGCCAAAACAGTTAAAAAAGAGACTATAAAACCACCGGTTAAGCCCCCTGTCAAAGAACCTGTTGAGAAGTTCAAGGGAAAGCCGGGAATGCAAAGGGCCTTTGATACAATTAAGCGGGTTGATACCGAGAAAAAATGGTTTGGGTTCAAACAACCATATCGAAAGCACGGCAAAAAACCACAGGCACAGAAAACCGAGACAACGGTTTCACCCCCTGCTACACAGCCCAGGAAACGCATACCCAAGTTTCAGGAGGGTACCACTGTAAAGGAATTTGCAGAACTCATAGGATATAAATTACCCGAGGTCATGAAGAAGTTTATGGAACTTGGGTATATGCCCACCATTAATCAACCTCTGGATATAGATGCAGCGCAAATAGTCGCTGAGGCTTTTGACACAAAAATTGAAATTATACAGGTTGAAAGTGATGAATTATCGCTTGAAGAAAAAGATATTGATCCTGCTTCCCTTGCACCGCGCTCGCCTATCGTTACCATTATGGGACATGTAGACCATGGAAAGACCACCCTGCTTGATACTATAAGGGAAACAAAGGTCACTGAATCAGAAGCCGGAGGAATAACTCAGCACATAGGTGCCTATAAAGTGAAATTGAAAGACAAAGATATTGTCTTTCTTGATACTCCAGGTCATGAAGCGTTCACAATGATGAGGGCAAGAGGTGCAAAGGTAACCGACATTGTAGTCCTGGTAGTTGCTGCTGATGACAGTGTTATGCCGCAGACCCTTGAAGCGATTGACCATGCAAAGGCAGCAAAAGTGCCAATAGTTGTTGCAATAAACAAGATTGACAAACCTGACGCAGATATAGCAAGGGTGAGAAATGAACTTTCACAGCACGGAGTGGTTTCAGAAGAATGGGGAGGAGAGAACATCTTTGCTGAAATTTCAGCAAAACAGAAAATCGGGATCGATAACCTTCTTGAGATTATCCTTCTTCAGGCAGAGATACTCGAGCTCAAAGCAGATTACAACAGACAGGCAAGGGGAACAATCATCGAAGCCAAACTTGACAAAGGTAAGGGGCCGGTCGGCACAGTACTCGTCATTTCCGGTACTTTGAAAGTAGGTGATCCTTTCATCGTAGGAACAATTACCGGCAGGGTAAGAGCGCTCATTAATGATACCGGAAAAAAGATCGAGGCTGCTGCTCCTGCAACACCTGTTGAGGTAATAGGCTTCCCCGACGTTCCCGAGGCCGGCGCCACATTCGTTGTTATGGAGGATGAGAAAAAGGCCAGGCAGATAGCATTGACCAGATTGCATAAACTTAAAACAGCCAAAGCAACAAAAGTAAGAAAGCTGACACTCGACGATCTTTATGACAAAATAAAAGAAGGAGAGATAAAAGAACTTAACATCATAATTAAAGCTGATGTTCAAGGCTCTGTGGAAGCTGTAAAAGATTCTCTTGAAAATATTATCCATTCTAAAGTGAAAGTAAAAGTAATTCATACATCCGCAGGCGGAATAAATGAATCAGACGTAATGCTTGCAGCTGCCTCCAACGCCATTATAATCGGCTTTAACATACGCCCTGATGCAAAAGCCCAGCCTCTTGCAGAGAAAGAAGGGGTCGATATAAGACTTTATAACGTAATATATGAAGCCATTAAAGATATTAAAAATGCCCTTGAAGGGCTTCTTGAGCCCACTGTTACCGAGAGGATACTCGGCAGGGTTGAAGTCAGAAGTATATTCCAGGTTTCCAGAATTGGTACTATTGCCGGCTGTTATGTGCTTGATGGTTTAATTTCAAGGGTAAGTTCCGGGATAAGAGTAATAAGAGATAACATTGTTGTATATGACGGCAAGATATCTTCTCTTAAAAGATTTAAAGATGACATAAAGGAAGTACAGGCCGGTTATGAATGCGGGCTCATGGTCGAAAACTTTAACGATATAAAAGTCGGTGATATCCTTGAAAACTATCAAATGGAAGAAGTCGCCACCAAACTTGAATTAGACAAGCTCTAAATCCTAATACCCGCCTGCCAAAGTCTTGTACGGCGGGCAGGTCTAAATACCTAAACAAATTCCAATGACCAAATGCTAAAATTAAGAACTATCCGGAATGCTTGGAATTTAAAACATTAGGATTTAATATTTGTTTCGAACCTTGCCTACCGGCAGGCAGGTTTCGTACTTAGAATTCAGGATTTAAGAAATGATAGTTGGCCTTCTAACCCTTGAAATACATCTACCTGAATCAAACTCTTTAAAAGCCAAACGCATGATTATTAAGAGTCTCAAGGACAGAATAAAAAACAGGTTTAATGTATCCATTGCTGAAGTTGATGCTAATGACCTGTGGCAGAGGAGTGTCCTCGGAGCTGTATGTGTCGCTAACGGCACGCGGGTAATAAACCAGACCCTTAACAGTGTAAGAAATATGGTGCTGAGTGTTCCTTCTGTAGAGTTAATTGATTCTACGATGGAAATGTTGTAATAATTCAGTGACATGTGACGAGTTACCTGTTACTTTTTTTGGAGTTAATTATGCATCCTTATAAACGTTCAACAAGAGTAGGTGATCTCCTGAGAGAAGAGATCGCTGATATTACAATGCATAAGCTCAAGGATCCCCGCCTTGGGTTTATCACGGTTACCGAGGTGCAGGTCAGTGACGACCTGAGACATGCAAAGGTTTACATGAGCGTTCTTGAAGATACAAAAAAAAATGAAACCTTAAAAATACTTTCATCCTCTGCAAGATTCATAAGAAGTGAGCTAAGCAAAAGATTAAGAAAGATGAGATCCATTCCTAAAATTACCTTTAAACTTGATGAATCTATTGAATATGGAGCAAAAATAGACAGGCTACTTGAGGAAATCGAAACAACAAAACCTTCAGAAGATTATGAGAGTTCCGACTAAGATTAAAAAGCTGATAAAGGAAAACAGGAGATTTCTTTTAGTTTCACATGTAAACCCTGATGCAGATGCGATCGGCTCATGTATAGCCCTTGCATTTGGTCTTAAAAAACTGGGCAAACATGTTTATATCCTGAGTAAAGACCCCCTGCCCGATTTCCTGAAGTTTCTGCCAGGTGCTGACCTAGTCAAAACAAGGATCCCCCCAATGAATTTTGATGTAATGCTGATAATCGATTGTACTTCTCTGAAAAGGACAGGTTTTCCCTCCCCGGGCAGATCCGACCGAGGCGGAAAAACTCTAACAGCAAAGACTACAGCAGTTATCGACCATCACCTTGCTTCCTGTGAAGACTGCGGGTACAGCTGGATCATACCTGATGCATCTGCTACTGCTGAGCTTATCTTCAGGCTTTTAAAATCACTTCATATATCAATAGGCAAAAAAACGGCTGTAAACCTGTATGCAGCCATATTCATGGACACAGGGGGATTCAGGTATTCCAGCACAAACGTTGAATCAATGCGTATAGCTTCCGAACTTATTGAGTCCGGTGCAAACACATGGGAAATCGCAAAAGAGCTTTATGAAAATATCTCTCTTAACAGCCTGAAGCTTCTGACCTTAAGCCTGCTGACTCTGGAAAAAAAAGGTAAAATTTCAAGTTTAGTTGTAACCAGAAACATGCTTAAAAAGACAAACACTTCGGCTCAGGATACTGAGAACTTTTCTGATTATCCAAGAAAGGTCAAGGGAGTTGAAGTAGGTGTACTTTTTCGTGAAGATGCCATTAACAAATTTAAAATAAGTTTTCGCTCAAAAGGAAAAGTTAATGTTGCAGACATAGCCAGAAGTTTTGGTGGCGGCGGACACGCTGGAGCAGCAGGGTGCAGTGTAAAAGGCTCTCTTAAAGAAGTAAAAGATAAAGTTCTCAGGGCTGTCCAAAAAGCAATAAGCAAAAATAAAAAATAAAAAAACAGGTTTCCGTGACCAGGTTTCAGTGTTCAGCTACTGACAACCAACCACTGACAGCTGACAACTGCCTACAATATGGATTTAGTAATAAACCTTAATAAACCAAAAGGCATTACATCTCAACAGGCAACATCTAAGGCCAAAAAAATTCTAAATGCAAAAAAGGCCGGCCATACAGGAACCCTTGATCCCTCAGCTACGGGTGTACTTGTTCTCTGTATAAACAGGGCCTCAAGACTTGCATCGTATTTCTCTTCCCTTGATAAGGAATATAAGGCATTAATGAAGCTCGGAGAAGTAACCGATACACAGGATGCTGACGGGAATATAATTAATAAATTCGAAAACTTTGATGTTAATGAAACCTTGATCAAGGATACATTAAAGTCCTTTGAAGGTGAAACATTACAAACCCCCCCCATGTTTTCAGCATTAAAATACAAAGGAAAGCCGCTTTATAAATACGCAAAAAAAGGAATTGATATTCCACGTAAACAAAGGAACATCCTGATCCGGAATATCGAACTCCTGGATATAGATCTTCCTTTTGTCAGTTTCAGAGTTATATGTTCAAAAGGCACATATATAAGGACATTATGCAATGACATAGGGGAAAAGCTCGGAACCGGGGCACATCTTTTTGAACTTGAGCGTACAGCAGTAGGAACATTTGATATCTCTAAAAGTCTTAATTTTGAGGAATTAGAGATAATAACCCGGGAACAGAACCAGACTGTCAGAAAAGGAGCTCCTTTTGAGCTTTCTGACGGAGTGTTTTCAATGGACACTGCTCTTTCCTGGATGCCTGAGCTTAAAATCGATGAAACCCAGACAAAGTCAGTCAAAAACGGTGTTCCTTTAACATCTGAGGGCAATTATGAATTCTCTGATAAACTTAAAACAGCTACCGGCATAAAAATAAAATCCCCTGACGGTGAACTGCTTGCAATAGGAAAATATCAACCAGTTAAAAATATTATAAAAATGGATATTGTATTTAGGGCATAGCCTGTTTATTAAATCTTGTTGCTCGTTGCGCGCTCACCCCGCAAAGCGGGTTACACATCACGGGTAAGGCAGAGGATGAGGCCGGTAGATATTCTTACATTCGTGTTTTTAGCATTTCTTCTTACAATAACAGCTGTTTTCTCAAAACAGATTCCGGATATAAATAGAATTCTTTCCATTTATCTTTTCCTTTCAACTGCACTTATTATTCTTATGTTCTTAAAAAAAAGATATGACGGAAAAATACTTGCTTTCATATATAATCTTGTTTATCCCTACCTGGCAGTAGTGCTCATCTTTGACAGCCTCGGCGGGCTTATACGCTACATAAACCCGGCGACTTATGACCATCTACTGATCCGGCTCGACTATATGATCTTCAAAGCTCATCCTACAATAGTGTTAGAACCTTTAGTAAATCCTGTGATAACCGAGATTCTTCAGTACGCGTACGTATCATACTATTTTCTCCCGATAATACTGGGCATATCATTAATAATAAAAAAGAAAGACCCGGAGCTTGAAAGGTCTATCTTCCTTGTTGTTCTTTGTTTTTTTCTCTCATATATTGGATACATTCTTATTCCTGCAATAGGCCCGAGATACACAATGAATCATCTTCAGAGCGTTGATCTGCACGGTGTCTTCCTTAGAGACATAATTGACAATACAATTAATGCACTGGAAGGTATAAAAAGGGACGCTTTCCCCAGCGGGCATACAGCAGTAACCCTTGTAGTGCTTTATCTTTCCTACAGGTTTCAAAAAGTACTGTTCCGGCCCTTCCTGCCGATCGTTATGGCATTGATGATTTCAACAGTCTATCTTCGATACCACTATGTTGTTGATGTGTTCGCAGGTATCTTTCTTGCGATATTAACGATCTTTGCCGGAGAGAAATATTATAACTGGTGGGAAAATAGAATAAATTCCAAATCTCAATCTCCAATTACCAATAATCAATGAACAAAAGTTTGGAATTTGGGGTTTGGTTATTGGAATTTCAAACAATTTGAGTTTGGTATTTGATATTTATTTTTTAGGAAGAGACAATAAGTGAGTAAAGACAAATTAGTTATAAAGGTAAAAGTCGTACCACGCTCTTCTCGTTCCGGAGTTACAGGCACTTATGGAGACGGCTTAAAGGTAAAACTAAAATCTGCTCCTGTTGAAGGAAAAGCAAATAGTGAGTTAATAGAAATTCTCTCAAAAGAATTCGGCATATCTAAAAAAGATGTGAAAATAATATCTGGTGTAAGGTCAAAGAATAAAATCGTAAAATTAAACAGAATTAAAGAAATAGGCAGTAATTACATCAAAAAATAGACAGTAGTGTCACTTTTTGTCACTATGGACAAAAAAACAAATTCAATGAATCAGCACTCCATGCCGACTGTCTCACTTCTTAAAAAATTAACTATTCCATCAGGGTCACACTCTATACACATTTCGATCCCCTGTATTATCTCTTTATCCTGACATAAAATATACGCCCTCTTTAGGTCATGGTCTTTTATGTTTCTTATAACTAAAGCTTTCGGCCTAATATAGACTTTTCCACAGCTCAGGCATATCCAGATAAAATTGTATTTTGCGGCGTCAAAACAATTATCGCAAACGTATATCTTAAGGCCAGGCGTAGCTTCTATATGGTTAGACGTATACTCCTCCTTACATATACTGCAATTATCAAGTTTGTATTCAAACATTGCAGCCTCCTTTCATTACATGTACCAAAACCCGTTATACGTCAAAATACTTTTAGCCCTTACCTTCTGATATTTAATAAAGCAATTTTTGTGCCTATTACATTAGAAAACATATGATCTTAATGTGAATAACAGATGCCGGTTTAATGGAACCCTACCTCTACGGAGGACGGGCATCCACGGGTAACCCCGTGGTTTTCTGCGAAGGCGGATAAAAAACCGCGCATGGGAAGTTAAAAAGTCTGACCAGCGGTCTATAAACAGTTTCAGTTTTCCCGAAAACTGGTACCAGCAGATCAGAGAGCTGAGTACAATAACATATGAAGCCAGCATTTTGGGTTTTAATACCTGCATATCATCCTTAACCTTATCTGTCTGTTTTTTCATGACATCACCTAAGTAATCCTTCCATGCAAACGTGTGCCACTAAAACCACAAAGTGAGTTAAAATACCACATACACAATGAACGGCAAATCATCTAAAATATTCTTTTCAGGCATAGGCGGAAGCGGTATTTCAGCTATAGCAGGTTTTCTGGCTGATAAAGGCCATATCATCGCAGGTTCTGACAGGGCATTTGAAATCAATCCGGATCACCCTGTTAAAAAATTATTTCAGGCTAGTGGAATTAATATCTTTCCACAAGATGGAAGTGGAATAAATACTGCTTATGATCTCGTTGTTTTCAGCACTGCTGTAGAATCTGATAATCCTGAAATAATAAAAGCCCGGAAATTTGGAACACTTTTAAAGACACGTCCTGAGTTTCTTGCGGAGATCACCTCTTCTTTTAAAACCATCGCCGTGTCAGGTACAAGCGGAAAATCAACAGCATCAGGCATGCTGGCGTTTCTTATGGAGAGACTGGGGATGAAACCGAATTTCATAGGGGGCGGAAGGGTAAAGCAGTTCAAATCTTCACTTAATCCTGGAAACTACCTATCAGGAGATTCTGATCATCTCATTATAGAAGCCTGTGAATCTGACGGGAGCATTGTAAATTACAGGCCGTGCCACTCAATTATCTTAAACCTCAGTCTAGATCACAATCCTGTTAGTAAGACATCTGTGATGTTTAAAACCCTTATGAAAAATACAGCAGAAAAGATCATAGTAAATGCTGATGATAAAAATTTAACACGTATAACCGATAAAAAAGCAGTGACTTTTTCAATATATAATAGTTCTGATTACAGGGCAAAAGAAATCTTGTACAGGCCTTTCAGCACGGCTTTTTCCCTTCATGAAACAAGGTTCACACTGCCCATGCCCGGCAGACATAATCTTTACAATGCCCTCTCATGCATTGCGTTTCTATCAGAGATCGGTATTTCTCCTGATGCTGCTGCAAAAGTAATGCCTGCGTTTCAGGGGCTTGACAGGCGTTTCGATGTGCTGCATGATGACGGCAAAAGTCTTGTTATTGATGACTATGCCCACAACCCTCATAAAATATCTGCACTTATGCAGACAGTGAAAGAACTGAGAGACAGTATCTGCTACATATTCCAGCCTCATGGGTTCAGTCCAACAAAACTCATGAAAAAAGAATATATTGAGACATTTACAGAACATCTTAGAGAATCAGATCATCTCATATTATTGCCTATATATTATGCCGGTGGTTCAGCCGGTAAAGACATATCAAGCTCTGATCTAGCAGATGAAATTAAAGCAGCAGGAAAGTCTGCTGAATCGGTAAAAGACAGAAAAACCGTATTAAATACAAAAAAAATTGTTGAATATAATGCATATGTTGTATTTGGTGCACGGGACGAAACACTTTCAGGTTTTGCAAAACAAATAGCAAAAACGCTTTAATCCCATGGATAGCCCGCTATTGACTTATTGGGTTTTCTTAATTATAGTTTTAATAAGTCTTTAATTTTGAAAGGTGATCCTGATGAAAAAAATATTTATAATATTACTGGCTGTTTTAATTGTTTTTGTTCATTCAATAGCCTTTACTGCCGGCGAAAAACACCCAAAGCTTGATCCGGATACTGCGTCCGCAGACGTCATGGTAGACATAGTCTGTACCAGACCAATTGGCTTTATAGGCCTTATTGCTGGAAGTATACTTTATCTTGTTACCCTGCCGATTGCGGTTGCTACTAAAAGTATGGACAGGACCCAACAGGCTTTTGTAATAGACCCGTATGAATATACTTTTGAAAGACCCCTTGGAGATATCCGCGGAGAGAATAACTACTGATCTTCAATACGTATTTAACTGCACTTTTCTGATAAATTTATAAAAAGGAGATTTCATGGTCACAGATGTTAAGGTTATTGAAGGCGGTCAAGTGGTGAGAACTGAAAAGATGAAACTAAAAAAAGTCAGAGAATTCAGCGGTGACGTTATTGTTTATGAAAATGAAGACGGAAGGGCAGTATTATATTTTAAGAAGAAAGATGAATATATACTGATCTCTCTAGATATGGCATAGAATTTTCTGTAGTTCTTCCGGTAGATACATCTACCAATCTTGCAATGTTTTACCGTACCCTCTATGACCCCTGGATTCAATTCTTGTGGAATTACGCATCCCACACCCGCGCTACTTTTCTTGCGTGCCCAAGCAAAGTAGCAAAAGAAGGGCACCCTAGGATTGTTTCTTCTCCGGTCTGCTTCAGCCCCGCTCAGTAAAATTATTCAAACTTGCTTCGCTTCAGACACGAATTATTTTCTTGGCCCCATAGCTAATAGGCAAAGCCTATATGGGGCTTAACCCTCGCACCACCTACGCAGACCGGAACCAATCCAATGGGACTCTAAAAAATAACGACTATTAGTTTTTTTCTAAATTTTGGTTTTTGTTTTATCCCCCATGCGAAAATGAATGTTCCCTTACGGAAACCTAAAAGTCTCGCCTCGATTCGGCGAAGCGGGAAGGAGAAAGGACTATATAAATTCGCTCATTAACCACCAGCCAAACTGACTGGCTGGTAAACTCGCTAGTCATTTGACAGTTGAGAGAGGGAAGCCAAAGGGTGAAAAATTAATTCGTGTTTGACCCCCACTGCTTCGATTTGCGAAGCAAAACGGTGGGGGGAGTTTGAATTAATTTACCGGAGGCTGCCCGAACGAGACGTCCCGGAGATTTTCGAGGGGAAAGTTTCTTTGGGCACTTTTAAAACATTGTTTCACAAGTTTTTCAAAAGAGAGGTGAAAAAATATTAACTATATTGATCTGCTTTGTTTCATTAAATGAAAGTCAGCAGATCCTGCATTTTCTTTTCGATGAAAGCAAATGACATAGTGAGCTGTGGCGAACGAATTTAATAAAATGTCTGTATTTCCTTACATTTCAAAACTTCCAAAAGAAGTTTTTTAAATACCCCGGGGTGTGGGGTGGAACGCCCATATTTTGTTTCTTTAAAAAAGAAAGGCTTCCGCGAGTCTGGGGTGCGTAACCCCAGTCAGGGGATATTGGGGGCGTAGCGCCCCAATATTAATGGAAAATCTTACACCCCGGATTTATTCTTTAAAATCATAATGATTCCATTTCTCAGGAACTTTTCTGATACCTCCTTTGTCTAAAGAACCAGCAGCAAATAAAAAATAAGGAGGGAGAAAATGCGCTACACAATATTTTTATTAGTTTCAATCACGCTTTTGCTGTCTACAGCACCATCCTACTCTCATATTGGAGGTAATGTTGAAGTTGAAATTGTATCCGACAGAGGTGAAGAATTTTTTGTCATACCCTATAAGGATACCCACAAAGGCCGCACACATATCGTCAAGAAATACCTTGAAGCAAAAAAAGGGGGGAACTACAATATAGTCATAAGAAACAATACTGCCAGAAAGATCGGCGCAGTCATAGCAGTTGACGGAAGGAACATTATAACAGGCAAAAAATCATTTCTCAAAAATAACGAACAGATGTACATTGTGGAGCCTTACGGCTATACAACGCTGAAAGGCTGGAGAACAGATCAGAATACTGTACACAGTTTCTATTTCACAGACAAAAATGACTCTTATACTGTAAAGACCTTCGGTGATTCTTCTGCAATGGGTGTAATTGCAATTGCGGTATTCCCTGAGAAGAAAAAAACAGGGTTTTTACTTGACAGGAAAATGCAAAAAGAGGACAGGAGCAGAGTGCCTGCAGCGCCATCTGCAGGTAGTAAATCAAGAAGTTATGAAGAAAGCGATACTGCAGGTACAGGTTTTGGCAATAAAAAGTACTCACATGCAGAGAAGGTCTATTTTGAACCTGAAAACACCCCTTCTGAAAGAATTTTTGTAAAGTACGAATGGCATGATGTCCTATGCGGCAAAGGTATACTAAAA
>VAPA010344146.1_pt1 | contig 15628 bp, 25 predicted proteins | sample 3395041 | NCBI WGS metagenome assembly VAPA01 (sample SAMN08290432, study PRJNA428436) | hydrothermal vent metagenome | isolation source: Deep-sea hydrothermal vent chimney | place: Indian Ocean: Southwest Indian Ridge | depth 1973 m m
GCTGATTCACCCCGACAAATCGGCATATTCGGGGTACTTTTTGGGCTTGTGGTTTCCTCCTGCAACTGTAGGAGCGCCACTACTTGGGCCTCCGATACCTCGTACTTCTTGCTCGTTGCCTCGTACATTACTTCCCCCTAAATTTTGTTCTCTTAAATTATCGATTGCTTCAACCATCATCTGTATATCTTTAATATAAGGCAACAGACTTTTAGTATTTTCTTCACCAAAAAACTTAAGTACCTTATCCATCAGCTTAGTCGCCCCAAGAAAAAACTTACCCGCAACTTCTTTAATCTGCGGTGGAACCTGCGGATTATAAATAGTAGGCAAAAGCTGAAAAATCTGTTTCCCATACATAGTATAAAGTTGTGTAAGTGTCAATATTCCCTGTCTTTGAGCTTCTTCAGACTTCTCAGTCTCCATTGTTCTTATCTTAAAATCAAACTTCACAGGAATATCTTCAACATTCATATCCAATACATTATCAAGTGCATTTCGATCATCTTCGCTAATAAGTGAATAAAGCAATTCCTTAACTTTATCTTTATTCTTAACTAATTGAAATACAACGATCTGTCCAATAGTACTATATCCATTCTCAATACTTCCTAAAATTGAAGCCTGCACCTTATTCCCTTGATTTGCCAAAAACATTGTACCACCTAAAGTATTTCTTGACCTAATACTCTGACTCTCAAATCCCATCATATAATCACTCATCCCAGTAGCACGACCAGCATATTCTTTAGCAACTAATTCAGAACTCAAAGTTGACGGACCAATTTCAGGAAACTTAAAAGCCTTCAAATCATCAACATCATCAAGCTCAAAAAGCTTCAATGGTCTTAACTCCTCTTTCGGCCCTAATCCAGAACCTTTACGAGTAGCCCACATCTGCAACAATGAAATATGTGTACCATCAATTCGCATATTATGTAAAGATGTAGCCTCTTCCTGCATTCCATCAGTTAAAGCTCCTATACCCAACCCATAAAGCTGATAAGGCATATCTAAATAAGGAATCCTAACGGTATCTCTAATACCTAAATCATTATATTCCTGTCTCAAAATAGTCCCAGTCAATGGCTCAAACCACAAAACAATATCTTCCGGGATACCATCTCCATCTACATCCCAAAACAAATTAACCTGATAAATAGGATACATGTCTTTAGGATAACCGGAAATCTCAATCCCACGCCTTGACAATTCTGCCTGCATATTATCATCAAAGTCTTCATGTGCAAGTTTAATTACTTCATCAACATTCTCATAAATCCCCAAGGCTTCCCGCTGTAGTAACTCATGTTTCATCAACCAAGTTCTTGAAGCAATCCAAGGTGCTCTTTGTATATCGTACCAATAAGGCCTCGTAAAAAAGTCCTCAATTCGAATTGGGATTGCAGCAGGTGAATTATGCCTAATTCTTGTAACCTGTGTTAAATTACCTGCATCATCATATCTCTTAAACATTTGTTGATCTACAAGCCAAGGTATTTTAACAAACTGAGTCCCTAACGAAACCAAATCATATAAGACAGTCTTATTGACTCCCCGCAAATTCAAGTGATACTTACTTTCAGCAAGCACAGATAACAAATGCGCTAAACCGGCAGCTTCCTTTTCAAGTCCGTCAACCTGAGTGTTAACCTCCCAAAAAGGCTTCCTACGCCCTAAAGACGCATTAACAAAGGCAAATGCGCCATTAGTATTAATCAAACTCAAAGGTGGTACAACATTTGAATTCATAGTCCATAAAGGTAAACCATTCTGTTTTACATAAATAGTATGCCATGAAGGAACATTCAAAGAATAAACTTTTTCTGAATAAGGAACATATTCAATTTTACATCTATCATGCCTAAACCTTGATTTTTTGATGTAACGAATAGAAATATCATATGCAATATGCGCACTCATAATAATCCTACCCCTTAATTTTCCCCCCTCTCTTGGAAACCTTTTATGAATAGCGGCTGAAAAACCTAATCGAGTAGCTAACTCCTGAATATCTTCGGCTAAGCGATAACTAACTGTATAATAAGTTGTGGACGGGTAATTCCTATGCTTGTCTGTTGGCCAATACTCACAACCATCGCCTTTTATCAAAGTTTTAAAAAGATGACCTAATTGATCTTTAGAAACATCTAAGAACATTCTTGGAATATATTTTTCCCAACTTCTTCCTAATAACCTAAAATTATCCACAATAGTTGAAGTTACATTAACTAAAAATGAAACTCCATTATAAGAATAAGATAATCCCAATCTTTTCAACAATTCCTTAATTTCTAAAACATTTTTAGGGTTAGACTTTAAAGATTGGCCAATTCCAATACATCTATGCTTATAACTCCATCCCTCGGAGATATACCAACCAACAAGTTCCAAAAAATCTTCAGGATTATACCCAAAAAAACTGAGAGCAGGTTCAGTATTAATATCACAAGTTAAAGGTAGCAAATTATTGCCTTCTCCTACAAACCCATTCATAACCTCTTTAGCTGTAACTATTTTAGGTGTCCTATTATTTCTTGATTCAAGTGAAAACCTATGATTCCCAGTTACTTGAATATCAAAATAGTTATTCTTAAGATGCACTAAACCCTCTTTAGGAGCTTCATACTCAAATACCTCAGTAACTTCCTTATATTGCCCTTTACCTGTGAGAGGTTCACGTGTTAAAACCTTCTCACCTACTTTGGCATCTTTAACTAATTTCCAACCAGTAAGAGTCAAAATCTTTACATCTTTATGAAAACAAGCGCCAGCCCAGGGATATGACTTTTCCGCAGACTCAGGTTTAGCTTCACGCTGTCTTCGCCATCTATCCCAATTAGCTTCCATACCAGCACGTTCTGATCCTCCAATTACATCCAATAGCTCAGTCTGTAAATATGTAACTACTTCTTTTTTTAACTCACCGTCTTTTAAAATATCTGCCATTAAATACCCCTTAATATCCAGTTACCTTATTCCGTGTTGTATCTTTAAATCTTTGGTCTTCCTCCGCATACCTTTCAACCATATCTTCCGGTGTATCAGGCCTAACCAATTTGCTTAAAGCCAAAGTACTGGCATCCAATATATCACGTTTAGTTGATTGTGGAAAGGCCTGAAACTCTGAAATAAATTCATCATAATAAACATCTAACACATTTATTCTACCACGAGAAGCCAAAGGTTGTAAAGTAGACCTGATACGTGCAACTTTTTCGGTAGTTGATGCAACAGTTCTTAATGCCAAATACTCATTTCTCTCATTCTGCTCCTTTCTCAAGAGCGGCCCTAATACTTTAAATCCGGCATTGGCCTCTAAATAAGAAGCTCTAATATATTTAGCAAACTTTCGTTTAAACAAAAACATCCAATCAAATACCTTAGTAATTGTTACATAGCCAACCTGTAACCCTATTAAATAAACTTTACCTGAATAATCCATAGCCCAAACTGTAGTAGCACTTCTTGAAGTCTTTGCACTAATGTACCTTTCAGTAGCAGCAGGATCAGTTCCAGAGACTACATCCATACTTGAAAGCTCAACTTTTTTACCTAATACATCAACAATATACCATTTATCTTGTTCATTGACCATCGTAAACTTTTGAACAGGGTACTCTACCATTTCAGTAACTCCAGAAGCTTTCGGATCATTCACATATTGTGTAGCATAAACCCAAGGATCATCCTTTTTAAGTTCATCAAGACCTACTTGTGTAATAACATTCGGAAATATAATCTTCCCATACTCTTTAACAGTCCGATAATAAATTGTCCATTTCCCTTTAGAATTACGTTTATAGTCTATATCATTCCAATAACCCCAAGTTTCCTTAGCACTTTTCATTACATTCTCATAAACATCATCCGGACCATATCTTGTAGCAGACAATACAATTCTTGACCCTTTCCAATCAACCAACAATGTCTTTTCTATTCCAGATAACCAATGTTTCGTCTTATACATCTCGGCATTGGATTCTCGATTTGCATTCAGTTGAGTCTCCCCAATAATATCATCCAAATTAATCAGATCATTATGCCGCCCTTGCGAGCTTCCGCCAACAGAACCGCACTCTATATTTGGTTCAGTATAATATCTTGTTCTATTCGGCAATACTAAAGCCTTGTCAGTGAATTGCTTCTTAGGCACATACTCAGGATAAAGCCATGCGAAAAACTCATTGGAATCAATAATCCGCTCTGTCGTATGTAAAAACTTTAGAGCTTCACCAAAAACTGCATGATACACTCCAATCCTTAAATTTGGATTACGAATTAACTCCCAAGCATCTGCCCCTGTAGTATTAATTGTAGTCTTATAATGTTTCCTAGGCATAAAACAGGCATAGCGAATATTTGGCTTAAGTGCAAGCTGCCTTGCATTAGCAACTGATAAATGCAAATCCTCAGTAAGTAAATTAAACGGTCCACTAAATCCGGCTATATATTTAAGAAAAAAGAACAATGACACAAATCCAGCCTGTCTCAACAATTCACGAACCTCATTACTATAAGTCATTAAATGAGGCGAGGACGCCTCAGAAGAAAGGTGACGAAGTAAAAGCTGCAGCGGCTGCGAACCTACAACGAAAGCGGGGGCGCATGGGTGGGGAGAAATAAGAAAGCGAGGAGAGGACGAGGAATCACTCATTGCATTCGTCGATGATCTCTTTTTTAAAGCCTTCCGTAGTAAACTGCTTAAGCGGCTTAGCGCCTAAATGTTTAAAGTAAGTATTAAAGATAGTCCTCTGGGTCTTCTGCTGTTTCTGCAACTTCAGTGACTGTTCGAGGTGCTTCATTTTTGACTCCTTTGCCTATAAGATCAGCCATACCCCCAAAAGTGTTTTTGAGGTAGTCGGTCGGAAAGTTCAAGTTAATCAGGGGCGCATTCGATGCGCCTTTATCATTTGGTGCATTAGATTCAGCCAATGCAGAATAGAGATTCAAAACCAGCTCAGCCGCCCTATGGCGCAGCTCAGGATCAGCGCTTTGCAGCATCTCACCTTTATAGACGGCTACCGCCAGCGGAATCAGCTCACTTTCCAGCCGCTCCGCCAGATAAGCCTGTATTTTGTTATAGGTCGGCTCAAGGTCTTTATTGAGCCGGATTTCCAGGGCTTTCTCATTTTTAGATTTCGACATATTATTTAGTTTAATGCCATGCGCCCAAAGTGTCAAGTGCTTGTGCGGCAGTTGTGGCTTTATAGATGTGTCTTTACAGCTATGTGATAGTCCTTTCAGCTATATCTTCATAGCTATGTGCTATATATGAGGTTTTCACTTCAAGTTTGTGACTGGTAGGTTCACTCTGCCCCGAACGCTCTTGCCTTCCTGGGGTGGGGTCTATAAATAGCCATTAATAATCTATCACTATACTACAATAATATCCACTCCAGCGGACACAATACGCCCGCAAACTACAGTATCTGCCTGGCATCGGCGGATAATTCGTTGCTCTGTAACAATTTAAATAAACTATAATCAGAAAGTAAAAAATAATTCATTACACTGTAAGCAATTAAGCTCAAATATTATACATTGGAAAATCATTATAACATTTTAATTCGTTACACCATAACGAAATCTAACGTTATACCAAATTATAATGGTAAGGGGGTGTTTTTCGGTATTTCCCTACTAAATTTTAAATTTTAAATTTAAATCTTAAAACTTTAAACTTTAAACTTTATTTCAAATATGATTTAAAGTTTTAAATTTAGTATTTAAAATACTACCTACCGAATAGAGATAATGGAGATAAAAAAGTCCTTTGAATAAATATTCACCTTTTTAGTTCTCCTATATATACTATATATAACATATATATATATATACACTGTAAGGAATTAAAAAACTACTAAAATTATACAATGTATAATATTTAGACTTAATTCCTTACAGCATAACGAATTAAAAGAAATATCACACCTCTCTCTAATTCCTTACACCATAACAAATTAGCGTGCATGTCAGGGAACACCTTACTTTCTTGTATAATTATAAATAACCTGCATAACTATCCAATTATGACAATAATATGAAACTTTATGTTCAAGTCTCGAACAATAAAATTATCAAATAAATAAAATGGCGCATGCTCTAATTCAAGCAATAACAACAACCTACAGCAAGGTACGGTAAAAAAATAATAAATAGTATAAAAAATCATACAAAAACAGCCAAATCAAAAAAACACCAAAAACACCAAAATTGCCTAATTTCAACAATAGCAACAACCTACACTAAAAACATGTACTTTGGCACGTAAATTGCATTACAATAGTCAACAGCGAAAAAAAGTAGAAAAGGGCAAAAAAGCAAAAAAGCGAGTAGCCCTTAGAACTTGATCTTTGAAAAGCTTCTATATAAGGCGGATAAAGAATCCGCCCTATAGAACCAGAGAAGGGGATGGTTTATCCTATAGAAAACAAAATTACTATTATTATAGGAGACCTAAAAATGAAATTAACAGAAATTAAACCCGTTGAAAAGAAATCTGAATCAGAAACAATGGTTAACGTGTATCCGACGATCAATCTCACAAAAACAGAAATGACATTAAAACTTGCACCCGGAGAGGCAGCATTCGTAATTAACCTTGATGCCGACCTTCAGCCTTCCTACAGCGGAAAGTCGATTATGATCGCCAAGGCTAAAAACAGCTTGATACGCCTCGGAGATGTTGTATCGACGCTAAATTTGAATTGGTACATTGCTAAGTCAAAAAATAACTTGGCATGAAAATCTTATTTTCACCAGAAATGATCAATTTCCGTACGCTCGGATATACAGAGACAAAAAAAATTGTCTCTGTCTTGTGGAACCGATACAGAGAGTATATCCCTGTATCAATCGATAGCCCGTGTTTCAGATTGCTAAGTGGAAACATGGATTTGACGCTGTTCTGTAAAATTGCAGAAAATGATACGACCTTCAAAGAAGTCGTATATCGCAACCGCCTAATTGCCAGCGAAGTACTGACCAGTATGGCAATGTTCCGCTAAATTTAAAAAGGATAAACTATCAAGTGAAATTAAGCACCACGAAAATGGTGCTTTTTTTATGGTAGAGACCAAACTACAACGTCACTAAAACTCTTTGACGGCTTGTACAGCGATCTTTGAGCCTAAAACGACACCAGATACAAACAGGAGTAGCAAACTCCTACACGACGAAGATTAAGCTTTGTCAATTTGAGCTAAAAAGTCTAAAATAGGCATTACTTCTCTATAGAGAATATCTATAGAGACTTAATATAGAACCGTAATATAGTGAATAATAGCATCCTTGAAACAAATCAAGCCCCGCTTTATTCTCTATAGAACATCTATAGTGTTCGTATGAACACTAATAAAACTTTTCTTAATACAAGGAGCATCAATATGGGACATTTTAAACCTACTTCAGACTATCATGAACAAAGGTTCAAAGAGCCTTCTATAACTATTACAACATTAGAGAATTACGAAAACTTAGAAGTAAAAATTAAGATTACTACACATTGCACACTTGTTACTATCTCAAGTAAACTTGTAAATGATATTGTAACTACTGAGATCATCGGAGAGATTTACTCTGACCAAAAGGACTTAATATTTCTAAGTTTTACAAAAGCAGAAAGCTTATTAGCATCAATGCTGAAAAGAAGATATGATTGCTAACTTCTAAAGGATTTAAAAATGAATAACCAATTATACAATGAAACCATGGAAGCCTTTACAAAAAGAATTAACAAATATAAAAAAGAAAGTATGATTGCCGATTCTCTCTACTGGAATACTTTAAAAAATAAAGTAACAATGTTGTTTGAACAAGAAGGCGAAGGCATGTATAAAATATCAAGTAGTTTATACCCTGAATAAGGAGTAATAAAATGCGTATCCTTAAAATAGATAGCTCGAAGCATCTGGTATATAACTTAATACCAGAAACAAGACACGAAAAACATTATTTAGATGCCTTTAGAATAAACTATGGATTTATAAAAAATAGCTACAAAGTACAAGGAAGCTTTGCAGATCATAAATCCATTGCCCTTTTAATAGACTTTATTAAAAGGGCATCTAAATAATAATAGAGAAGGGGTAAAGAGATGGCGCATAATGCGCTGGGCTACTAAATTATATTAATGGAGGTTTATATGAAAAAGGTAAATCATTTAAACAGTGTGCTAATCGAAGGAAACGTAGTTGGAGTAATAAAGGAATGTGTTAAGGATATTTGGTATGCAAAAATATATATAGCGACTGACATCAATGACAAAACTGAAGAGTTCCTGATTACAGTAAAAGATAAATTGGCAGAGGTAATACTACACAGAATAAAGTTATTTGAAAGAATAAGAATTGTAGGTTCTCTCCGGAATAATCAAAATAATATCTATATCAGCGCAAATCATATTGAATATGCCGGATTAAGGAGTGATAAAAATGGACGAAGCTAACAGTTATCACGTAGTAATAGCATCTGATAAGGTAAGAAGGATATTTGACAGTCTAAAAATTAGGTCATGGACAGCATCACCAATTAAGTATGTTTATGAAATTCAAGATGAACCAAAGTACGTTGGATATATCACGATGGATCGATTACCTAAATTCAAAACAATTACGGGTGAATTCAAATTTGAAGCTGAGAGATTACATCGGTATGGTTACAAAGCAAAACCGGGGAAGTTTCTAAAAAAGTATGACCCAAAATTATCTGATGAAATAATATCAACATTCTCTACTAAATATGGGGTTGACCCAAATAAGTCTCAATTAAAAGACTTTTACATTACTACAGATGTTGAGCATGGATACCATGAAGATAACTATAAATGGGACAGAAGTTTGGGCGGAACTTTATGGAGTAGTTGTATGAGAGAGGATCGTTATAATTCCCTTATGGGTTTCTATGTTAAAATTGGAGTTCAACTTTTAGTTTTGGATCAAGGAGATGGAATTTGTGGCCGGGCACTACTATGGGAAGGGCTAAAAGTAAAAGGCTCTGGTCTTACCATAAACTTTATGGACCGTATTTATACAATAGATGTTAATGATGAGGAACTCTTTAAACTGTGGGCAGAAAAACACAATTATTGGTATAAAAAACATCAATCTTGGAACTTCAAACAAATGTTTATGTCACCAACACATGAAGTACATGCACCACTTACCATGACTTATGGTGTCCCGGAATTAGACTCTGGAAGTTCATATCCATATTTGGATACTATGTCCTACTACATTGTAGAACAAGGCATTCTTTCAAATAGCCCTGAAACAGATAATGAGACTCGCTGGGAGTTTACTGGAACAGATGGCTCATATGATCTAATAGAAGTACCAAAAGTTTATTCAGAATATCTTGGAAGAAGCATTGTAGAAAGCGACGCTGTTTGGAGTGAAAGATACGATTCTTCCCTTTTGCTTGAGGATTCAGTAAAAGATATTCATGATGATTGGATTCCAAAAGAGAATACAATCACGCTTCTTAATGGGGAATTAGCTGAAGTAAATGATCCGGTTATAGGACTTTCGAAGCGTTTAGGCGGCTATATTATGATAGATGCTCCAGATGTAACATTTTCCGAAGCTGATGATGACTGGGTGCTTCTCAATGATACAATTGAAGACTTCTTTGGGCATTGGATTCTTGAGGAAAACTCAATAAAGCTTTACATAAAAGAATATGATTGTACAATTACACTACATAAAAATGAGCTGAAATCATCAAATATAATGAAAGCGGTCACACAAAAATTAGCCAACGAACAAGAAATAAAAGATAAACAGCTTTACTTAACATCAAAGGAGGAATCAAATGACTGAACAAGAATTTTTTGACAAACTATTAAGAACACAATCATCAAGCAGGCAAGAATTTAAAGTAGTAGAGCTTATAACAAACTACTTGAATGAACTTAAAATCCCATATCATCTCGACGAATATGGTAACATAATAGCGAAAAAGGGTAGAGGAAGTATTGGCTTAGCGGCTCATACAGATACGATACATGATATTTTCAATGATTCACCCCTATACTTCTATAAAGATAAAAAGAATAACTTATATGGTTACAAAGTTGAAAGTCGGGGAATAAAAAATAAGAAAAAATGTATCAAAGTTGGTATAGGAGGAGATGATAAAGTAGGAATTCATCTCACACTAAAGTTATTAAATAAACTTGAAAATGCCAAAGCCTTCTTCTTCACTGGTGAAGAGATAGGATCTACTGGAGCATTATCTATGAATGTAAAACATCTTGAATCATGTAGTTATCTGATTCAAATAGATCGGGCAGGGATAGAAGATGTAGTTACAAGCTATTTTGGTAGCTCACTAATCTCCGATGACTTTTTGGAGGCAATAGCACCAGTGCTTATAAAGCATAAGCGTATCGAAGCATCTGGTATGACTACAGATGTGATAGCTCTGGCAGAAGATAGTAAGTTAGATGTCTCTGTAATAAATGTTTCCTGTGGATACTATAAGTCTCACACATCTGAAGAATTTATAAATCTAATAGATGTAAAGAGAACATATTTCCTTCTTTTAGATTTAGTTAATGTCTTAGGGGAAGAACCTTATCCGCATGAATACTCTAAAGCCTATACTGATTTTGGAGCTTCAAACAGTTATAAAGAATACTATGGATATAAAACGAAAACTCTTACATATCCTAAGTCAAAAAAATCATATCTTTATCAAGGAGAATAAAACAAATGAAATTACCAAGAAATATTCACAATTTTTGGATAGCGACAGAAGTCAATGGCCAGCGCACTAAAGTAGCGGCAGGTTCGCCTCTGAAAAAAGGCGGCTTCACTACAATAATTTTTATGCGCTCAAACAAGGATATAATTAGTCCTATAAAAATCATTGGAACTTCAGATGGAATAAATCTGGATATTTCAATTCGAATGAACCACAAAGAAGTTTGTGGTTATAAAACAAAGCGATAGGAGGAAAATTGTGATAACAGGGAAAGAAGTAGCGTTTAAGTATCGTCAGGGGCATCAGTGGATCGTTGAGTCTTACGATCCCGACGTAAAAACATGGAGAGAATCCGAGCCGATGTCCTACATGCTGGCTTGCCTGATCATACGAGAGATCAAAGATAGCTGGGATACGAAAGCCCAAAGTTACAAGGAGGAAATCCGTGAATTATAAAAGCCATTTAGAAACAAAGATCAAAGAAGCCCTGAAAAACGGGATAGAGGTATGGGAACTTGATAGTAGGAATGCTGGTGAGGATGATGTCCTCATCGGGACAAAAGAAGAGGTGATTGCGGATATCTGTGCACATCTGGAAATCGAAAGGCTCCCAAAAGAATGGAAGTTGGATAAGGTTTATTTACCTCTACCTATCGAAAACTTATTCGGCAGATTCCTACTGGACAAGCTATCCGGCTTGAAATAGTTATAGGAGGAAAGGAGATTTAATGTTTTTAAAGGATTTTTCTCTTAGCCGACAAAAAGAAATATACAATATATTCTTAGAAGCCGACTGCATGGATACTTTCGCAGGATTCACCAAACAATTATTTAATGCGCTATTTGATTCTGTTACTTTATCTCTAATCGAATATTAAGGGGACAAAATGAAAAAAACAAAGAAAGAACCTGAATACAATGAAAGTGAATTAGAGAAATACAAAATTGAATTCATACGAGATAGAGAAGAAAAAGAAAAAATCAGAAAAGAGAAAATAGAAAAGGCAATTATTGGCCTAATTAATGAAATAACAAAAAATTAAACAAAGGAGATACTGAAAAATGAAAAAGATGTCAAAGAGCGAATTTTATAATTGGTGGGAAACAAACCTTGAGGTGGAAAAGTTAAAGTTTCTAAGATTTCAAGACCCGACAATTCTCTCAGAAGAAGAAAGAGAGTATAAAGTAGAATGTTTAATATCAGGAGAATTTCTAATACTTGAAAAACTAACACCATTGATACGAAAAGTAATCAAAGTGTATGTTAAACCAGCATCACTTTATTATTACGTAGAAAAAGGTAAGTATGAAGATCCAAGACTTTACCTATTCGATGTAATAAAAGTTGCAGAAGTTAAATACAATATTAAGGAGATATTGAAAAATGGAAAAATTACCTATTGAAGAATTTGATAAGTGGCTGGATTATCCAGATGAAATTACTAAGACTAAGGTATTAGTCTTCCACAATCCAAAGATTATTGATAAACAAGGTGATATAGTCTTTTATGCTAAAGATATGCTTTCAGGAGAAGAATACTTAATTGTTGAAGCAGAACCAAGATATTTAGTCTGTACAACAATAAAGATTAATTCTAACTCTCGCTATTTTTATGAAAAAACAAGACCAGGTGTTTTTAGATTTAAACCTATATATTTATTTGATACGATAAAAATTACATTGAAAGTAATATCTTATAAGGAGATATTGAAAAATGAAAATTGATAAAAAGAAAGTTGAGAAACTAATGAAGACAATGAACTATTATTACTGTAATATGAAGATTCCAGCACATATGTGGCAACCTTTAGCATACTATGTCATGTATGGAATACCCGTAGGTTCATTTTTACGTGCTGTTTTAAGTAATGATTTGAATAGCGCAGTTTTAAACGCAGGCCATATAAATATAAACAATATTCCAGCATACATTCATTGGTTGTATAATAATGCACCGTCTGGGTGCTATGGAAGTGAAAAGATTTATATTAATTGGATTGCGAAACATTCAGAGGAGTAAAAAAATGAGTAAAGACTTAGGGACAATAGCGAACACTGGTATAAAAAATGTTGATTTAGATTTCACAGAGTTTTACGGTGGAGACAAAAAAGGAACAATGATTCAACTTACTCAAGGACTTGGCGGAATATCAGGTGCTGAAGGGGAACCTGGCTATATTCATTTAACAAAAAGAGATGCCAAACTGACAGCTTTTAAATTATTAAAATGGTATGCACAAGGAGATATGTAATGTTAGTGTTCACTTTGACAATGCCTAAAATAAACAGTTGGAACAATCATTGGTCCGGAGAAAGAGATTTATATTGTAAAATAATGAAACTACCTACAGATAAAGAAACATCATTAAATGGTAGGAGTTTTTATTATGATTTCAAAGATGGATGGGGTGCCAATGTAAAAGTTAAAAAAGTTAAATCCGCTGAAGCTGGAAAGTTACGAAAGAAATCAAAAGGCTTTTGCAGCTATGATTGGATGATTGATTCAATTATAGAGCATAATAAAATCCTTATAGAGGAGGATAAAGATTCAAAATGATTAAGCTTATATCAAAATCAGTCCCCGCTATACAAAGAGAGGTTAGGAAACATAAAACTTATTATTCGACCCGGATTTATAGGGTGCATCGAGCACAGGATGAAGGCGGCCAATACTTTGAATGTACCTTACTTGCTCAGGGTGAAACTTGGGGGAATAGTCGAACCTGTAGGGTAAAAAACTTAAATTGTAGTTGACACTTTTCGAAGCATATTATACACTTCAGGCAAGGTAGGAACCAACAGAGCACGTTCCGACTCCGCCCCGACCTTTCTTTTTACTCGGCGCTCTTGCTGGCGGAGCCAGCACAATATGCTATGTAATAGGAGTTAAAAATCATGGAAAGGGTTTTACGATATGAAGGCTATAGAGCACTTTGTGCATCGGTTCTATTGGTCGCATTCGATGATTTAACAGTATGGCGATACGACAATAATAAGAAAAAACAAGTCCCTGATATATTCGCCAGAGAAAGTGCGAACCGGTTTTTTAAGACAGGTGGATATAAAATCTGGGTGGACTATCTTGGATATGAGCATGAGGCTATCGAAAAAAAATGGAATAAAATCATTGCCGGAGTCGTCGTTGACGCTACCCGGCGAGATAATCGCTGCCGCCAGAGCGAAGCAAATAGTTGTGAAAAGCAAAAAAAGCAGTAGTAAGCGGATAAGCCCGTTGGCGGGCGGGCTATTTTAAGGGAGAAATAATAATGATTGATTTAAAACGAATGTTAGTGTGGGATGATCCCCATACTAAATATAGGCGATGGGTTATACAACAATTTGATGAAGATCGTTGTCTCGCAGTAACAGCAAATACGGGAATGCCTATGACCAAAGATGAAGCAATTAAAAAAATAAAGCAGCCGGTGGCTATTACATATTGGAACCATTGCGAAATTATTAAAACAAAACTTTCGGCAGTCGTTAAAAGTGCAGAAGAAATCACCGGAATCCCAAGTATTAAGAAATTCGGCATATATATAGATGATTACACATGGATGTATTTTCCCGGGTATAGTGGTCTAAGAATTGCCTTGGAAAAATGTTCAAAACATACTTCTGGTTATAGTTATGATTATTGTGGTGTGGGTTGTTTTTGGTTAAAGAATTGGCTAAAGGATTTTGAGGAGATAGAGATATGAGAAAATCAGAACAATGGCTCAAGTGGAGCATCGAGGACGACGAAGAACGTTTGATATCCGAAACGGATTTCATATATATTAGAGATACTTTGCGTACTAAAATTGGGGTTGTTGTCAGAATTGGTGATAAATATGGTTGGTCGCTTTACAATTATTTCAAAGAACAAAAACAGCCTGATCTAATTTTTGGCCTGAAGATTGCAATACAGCGTGCAACACATATAGGATACGATGCCTTGGAAGATATCGAAAAACGAATTAACAAAGCAGCACTCTATAGGCTCACCCCTAGATTGGCAAGAACAAGAAGCGTGATTACAATGTTTAAATCAAGGAGGGCTGAAAAGTGAAGATTTGGTTGAGGATACTAATCGACGATATTAAAGATACAGCAGAATCGATACAGGTAGACGATCCTGATGTGGAAAGAAAAATTATCCATTGCGCTGCTGTCTGCACAAACTGGCTGGAAATAAATGCGAGAGGAGCGATTAGAAAGATATGAAAGTAATAGTTGTAAAAGAAATTGATCTATTTTTTGATAGTCTTACCCGTCCGATGCTTGAAGTGGCGATGGCTGAGGGGGCTAAAATACAGATACATTTTTGTCCTGGCAGCATATCGACCTGGACAATGCCAAAAGTGATCACACAAACACTTATAGAAGATATACTACAAGATCATTCCATAGATCAAATTAAAATATTGGAGGGAATTAGGAAGATATGGAAATAACCGGAGCGATGATAGACGACAAAAGAATAGATACCTATTATATCAATGTAGCCACGTTGCATGCTTTTTTGCAAAGACATATTCGGATGAGTAGCGTAACCCGAAAAGAGGGAAAATATTTACGTAAAATAATGAGAAATGCAAAGAAATTGGAGGTAAAACTATGAAAAGAAAACCGGTTCTCCTCCGATGCATTTGCGGTGGCGATACAATAATAACAATAACCGGCAATGAGCACACCAGGACACGAAAAGTCAATATCAGATGTATCGAATGCAGGACAGAACGAACTGATGCCGGAGTGCTCTGGTCGACCGAACGGCTGACAGAATCGGCTATTCGGCGTTGGAATAAAACGATGTGGGAGGGAAGATGAAAAGAAAAATAGTTAATGGTGCAAAAAAAAGAAAGCCAACGCTGAAACGCAAAAAAGAAAATGATCCGCTTTTTAGATTGGCTATCATATATAAATCTGGAGTTAAAC
>VAPA010837658.1_pt1 | contig 15523 bp, 16 predicted proteins | sample 3395041 | NCBI WGS metagenome assembly VAPA01 (sample SAMN08290432, study PRJNA428436) | hydrothermal vent metagenome | isolation source: Deep-sea hydrothermal vent chimney | place: Indian Ocean: Southwest Indian Ridge | depth 1973 m m
ACACCCCTCTTTCCTTTTTGCAGTTCACCTGTCTCGCTTCTCCTTCCCTCAGGGAATATTATCAGCAGTTCACCGTTTCTCAATCTTTTTACGGCTGATTTTATTGTGGATGTGCGTGTTTTCTCTCTGTCTACGGGGACAGCGAAATATTTTATAAACGAGCCGAGAAGAGGAATCGTGAAAAGTCCTTTTCTTGCCAGAAAAGTTGCTCTCCTCGGTATTACAGCACCAATAAGGGGAGGATCGAGATAGCTTGAGTGGTTCGATGCTATTATTACGCCCCCCGTCGGAGGAATATTCTCTATGCCTATGATTTCCAGGCCGCCATTTATCCGTAAAATAAATCTGATCAGCAAGGCTGAGAGCCGGTAGACCAGATTGCTGAAGCTTTTCCCCCACCCGGAATTATCTTTCTGAAGGTCACCTTTAAAAGGCAGGCTGGTCTGCGGGTCGCTGGAAGAGCTCAAGATGTTTTTAACGCCTCCATTATTTTATTGACGGCCTCTTCCGCGGATATATTACTTGTATCGATATAAACCATGCTGTCTGTCCTTGTGAGCGGGGAATTCTCTCTGTTAGAATCGCGCGCATCCCTTTCAATTATGCCTTTAAGAATGCTTTCCAGAGTAGTGCTGACGCCTTTTTCCTGTAATTCCTTATATCTTCGACCGGCCCTTTTTTCCGGGCCGGCGTCGAGATAAAATTTATTTTCAGCCTCAGGGAAGACAGCAGTTCCTATGTCTCTTCCCTCTATAACTACTTTGCCCCTGAGCCCGATCTCTCTCTGCATTGAAAAGAGGTGTTCTCTGACAGCCTGTCTGGCAGAAACCCTGGAGCTTAGTTCCCCTATTTCCGGACTCCTTATCTGTGATGTAACATCTGTGCCGTTGACACTGACCCGGTCGCCTTTGAAGGTTATGGTGATTTTTTCGAGCATTCCGGCAAGTTCTTCCTGGTCTTCCGGGTCTATCCCCCGGTCATCAACGTACCACGCGACAGCTCTGTAAAGTGCCCCGGTGTCCAGGTACTTATAACCCAGTTTTTCCGCGAGCCGCTTTGACACCGTACTCTTGCCTGCCCCTGAAGGGCCGTCTATGGTAATAACATCCCTCATTTTAAATTGACAATTGCTTTTTTATCCTCCAATAACATGCGTATCCTCTTCCAGAGCTTCGTGAATATCCCTGTGGAGTGCAGGGTATGTTACAGACATCCATGCCTGGCCAAAATGACGGGTAAGAAGGTTCAGGGCCTGCGGGTTGTCCGTATCAATAATAAATATTATTTTCAATGGTGATTTGCCGACAAGTTCATATCTTCTTATTTCTTTGCACATCTTTTGGAATGTCTTGTCTTTGCCTTTCTTGTACCAGGAATCCCTCTCTTTGTTGATCTCGGCAATGGAGATATTCTCTTTTGCGTCAAAGATTGATATGTAAAGCATAATTACCTCCGTTATTTGCTGCTGGTTATTTTTTTTGAACCTGCCGGTTTACCCGCCTTGTAGTGCGACGGGCAGGCAGGTAACGAATAACAATTAACTGTTAACAGTCTTCCTTCCTTCAATTATTTTTTCAACAACAGACGAATCAGCCAATGTGGAGGTATCGCCGATCTCGGCTTCCTTACCTTCTACGATCTTTCGCAATATCCTTCTCATTATTTTTCCGCTTCTTGTTTTCGGAAGCCCCTGGACAAGCTGAATGGCATCCGGTTTTGCAATGGGGCCGATGTCTTTTCTTACCTGCCCTGCCAGCTCTTTTTCCAGGTCATTGCTGATACTGGCTCCGCTGTTCAATATTACAAAAGCGTAAATGCCCTGTCCCTTGATATCGTGCGAAAATCCGACTACAGCCGCTTCGGCAACGGAAGAATGAGCAACAAGGGCACTCTCTATTTCCGCAGTTCCCAGCCTGTGGCCTGATACATTTATTACGTCGTCTATCCGGCCCAGAACCACATAGTCTCCATCTTTATCGACCTTTGCACCATCCCCGCAAAAATAATTACCTTTTGATTGAGAGAAGTAAGTCTCTTTGTAGCGTTCAGGATCGCCATATATCGTTCTTGCAATGCCCGGCCAGGCGCGCTTAAATACAAGAGTTCCTTCTTCTCCGGCTGAGGCTTCAGATCCTTCAGCATTTACTATCATCGGCTCGACTCCAAAAAAAGGCCTTCCCGCAGACCCCGGTTTCATGGCTGCCGCCCCCGGCAGAGACGAGATAAGTATTCCCCCTGTCTCAGTCTGCCACCATGTATCAACGATCGGGCATTTTTTCAGGCCTATGTTATTGTAATACCAGAGCCATGCCCCGGGATTAATGGGTTCTCCTACTGAACCTAGAAGTCTCAGACTGCTGAGGTCGTGTTTTTGTGTCCACTCGTCGCCTTCTTTTGCAAGTGCCCTTACTACTGTAGGCGCGGTATAAAAAAGGTTCACTCCGTACTTTTCCACTATCTCCCAGTATCTGTCCGGTTTAGGATAGGTAGGTACACTTTCAAACATAATGCTTGTTGCTCCATTGCTGAGAGGGCCGTACACAATATATGAATGCCCTGTTATCCACCCTATATCCGCGGTACACCAGAAGGTGTCCTCCTCGTGATAGTCAAAGATATACTTAAATGTGACTGCCGCGTGGAGAAGATATCCCGCAGTTGTATGAAGCAGCCCTTTTGGTTTACCTGTGCTGCCGCTGGTATAAAGAATAAAAAGCGGATCTTCGGAATCCATCTCTGCCGGTTTGCATGTCGAGGAAATATCTTCTTTTTTCAGTTCGTCTTCGGCAAACAGGTCTCTTCCTTCTTTCATGTCAATATTAATGCCTGTCCTTCTGACGACAAGGCACTGCTGTATGCTCGGTGTGTCCTCCATGGCAATATCAGCATTCTTTTTGATCGGGATTACTTTCCCGGCCCTGAACGATCCGTCAGATGTAACCAGGATCTTACCTTCGCAGTCGTTGATTCTGCCCTGAAGCGCGGACGCGCTGAAGCCTCCGAACACTACACTATGGATAGCTCCGATCCTGCTGCAGGCCAGCATGCCGATGGCCAGCTCAGGTATCATGGGAAGGTAAAAGACGACTCTGTCGCCCTTTTTTATTCCCAGTTTCTTCAGAAGGTTTGCAAACCTGCATACAACGCGGTGAAGTTCCTGGTACGTATATATTTTGTTCTCTCCGTTCTCCCCCTCCCATATCAGAGCCGCCTTGTTTTTTCTATGGGTTTTCAGGTGCCGGTCAAGGCAGTTATAGGAAACATTAAGTTTACCTCCTGTAAACCATTTGACCTCAGGCTTGTAAAAATCACTTTCCGTTACCTTGTTCCATTTTTTAAACCATGAGAGGTTCTCCTCTGCCATATCAGCCCAGAATCCATCGGGATCATCAAGAGATTTTCTGTAAAGCTTCTCATATTCAGCCAGGCTTTTGACATGAGCGTGTTTTGAGAATTCTTTTGAAGGCGGAAAAGTCTTCTGTTTTTCAGATGAAACGGTTTTTGTTTTCTTAGTCATGTTAGGTCCTCTTTCAGGCATCTGAAATTAGTTAGTAGTTTAAGGTTTCTTAAAATATAGCACTGAATAGTGAACTATTCAATTGACTTCTCAAGCTCCCTGATAAATTCCGGGAAAGATGTATTAATGCATTCCGTGTTTTTAACCGTTGTCTTGCCCCTGGCCAAAAGCCCTGCCACGAGCATAGCCATTGCTATCCTGTGATCGCTATGACTTTCTGCCTCTGCTGTGGCTTTAAGGCTCTTTGTGCCTTCAATAATAATGCCGTCTTCAAGTTCTTCTGTCTTTACGCCCATTTTCCCCAGCTCTTTGCTCATTGCGGCTATTCTGTCGGATTCCTTGACCCGTAATTCCTTTGCCCCGGTTATTTTTGTCGTGCCGCCGGCTGCACCAGCAGCAACACAGAGAATGGGGAATTCATCTATAGCACCAAGAATCCTGTTGCTTCCTACACTAATGCCTTGAAGCTTCGAATGTTTAACAAATATGTCTGCAACAGGCTCGCCTGATATCTCACTCACATTAAGCAGTTCTATATTTTTTTTATTTTCCATCATATCCTGCAGAATACCGATAAGCCCGATCCTCGTAGGATTTATTCCCACGTTCTTAATTAATATCTCAGAGCCGGGGATCAGTAGTCCTGCTACAATAAAAAAGGCAGCTGATGAAAAATCAGCAGGTATGGTTATATCCATAGGTTTGAGCTTGGCAATCCCTCTAACGCTGACTTTCTGTGCAATTTCCTTAATTTCTACGCCTGCGGCCCTAAGCATTCTTTCAGTGTGGTCTCTTGATTTTCCCGGTTCAAATACAGACGTAGTGCCGTCGCAATAAAGGCCGGCAAACAGGATGGCTGACTTGACCTGTGCACTGGCTATGGGCAGCGTAAGGTCTTCAGCTTTCAGATTTCCGCCTATGATAGTAAGAGGTGGATATTCCCCTTTTTCCGGAAGTATTTCAGCGCCCATTTTTGAGAGCGGATCAATGATTCTCTGCATGGGTCTGCGCTGTAATGACGAATCACCTGTGAGTTTGACTTCAAAAGGCTGCCCCGCGAGTACACCGCTTAAAAGTCTCATTGTTGTGCCGGAGTTTCCGCAGTCTATGGAATTCTCCGGCTCTGAAAGCCCGTTCAGGCCCTTGCCGTTGACAATGATCTCACTGCCTTTGTCTTCTATCTCAATGCCCATTTGCCTGAAGGCCTGAAGGGTTTTTAACGGGTCTTCTGCGCGAAGGAAATTCCTGATAAGGCTTTTGCCTTTGGCAAGTGAAGAAATGATTATCGCCCTGTGGGATATGGACTTGTCAGGCGGAGTTATGATCTCGCCCTTTAGCGGGCCGCCCGGTTCGACATTAATCTGACTCAAGGATCTTCCTGCCATTTCTTGCCTTCTGGAATTCCTTCCAAAGATTGTCCCAGTCGGATTTTTTTATCATGCTTTCCACTTGCGCAACAGAAGAGGTGAAAAGTTCAAGAGATTTCAGCATATTCTCTTTGTTGTAAGCGCATATGTCACGCCAGAGGTCCGGCGGACTCAGCGCTATTCTTGTCATGTCTTTCAGGCCCTTGCCTCCCTGAGGCAGGATGTCCTTATCCTTATGCAGGTCAATTATGGTGTTAATAAGAACATAAGCCACCACGTGCGGGAGATGACTTACTGCGGCAAAGATTGCGTCGTGTTCATCAGGGTCCATCGTAATTATCACTGATCCAAACGATTTCCAGACAGCAGTGACTTTCTCCAGGGCATCTTTGTTCGTATCAGGACTTGGCGTAATAATGTATCTCGCTCCGTTAAAAAGATCTGCAGATGCCGCGTCAGCGCCGGAACATTCTTTGCCGGCGATAGGGTGACCCCCGACGAAACTCACACCTTCGGGCATAAACGGCTCCAGTTTACTTATAACTTCTGCTTTGACACTGCCTACATCAGTCACTATTGCTCCCTTTTTCAATTGGCCCCTGATGTCTTCCGCTATGCGTGGAAATTGTCCCACAGGAGATGCAAGAAGGATCAGGTCAGCATCCTTTACTCCTTCGGCAGGATTACTGCCGAATTCATCAATTATCCCTGAGCGTTTTGCCCTGGCGAGATTGTCCTGATTTCTGCCGGTCCCGGATATGGTCCCTTTAAATCCCGCTTTTCTGAGCGACAGGGCAAAAGAACCCCCGATAAGACCAACTCCGATAATAGATACTTTCTTAAAGTTAAATTTCATAATTTCTAAGTTTTCAGGTGTTTCTTTTAAGTTTTAGTCTAATCTAATAATTGACAATCGACAATTGTTTATTTACATTTCCCTTCCAACTGCTTTAGCTACTGCTTTTAATTCTTTCATAAGGGTTTTGAATTTTGCCGGCTTTAACGACTGTTCACCGTCTGACATGGCCTCTTCAGGTTTTGAGTGAACTTCGATCATCAGGCCGTCAGCCCCGGCAGCGATCGCTGCCTTTGACATTGGTGCTACAAGGTCCCATTTGCCGGCTCCGTGACTGGGATCAACAACAACCGGAAGATGTGTGAGGTTTTTCAGCACTGGAATGGCATTAAGATCAAGAGTATTCCTCGTCGCTGTCTCAAATGTCCTTATGCCTCTTTCACAGAGTATTACCTTGCTGTTGCCCTGTGCCATTATATATTCGGCGGCCATCAGCAGTTCCTTTATTGTTGCCGAAAGGCCTCTTTTTAAGAAAACGGGTTTGTTGTGGGAGCCGACTTCCTGCAGGAGCCTGAAATTCTGCATGTTTCTGGCTCCTATCTGAACTATATCAGCGTATTTCAATACCGCATCAATATCTCTCGGGTCCATGATTTCCGTTACGACCGGCAGGCCTGTTTTCTTCCTCGCCTCGGCCAGGATCTTAAGACCCTCTTCTCTGAGGCCCTGAAAACTGTAAGGTGACGTTCTGGGCTTAAAGGCCCCGCCCCTTATAAAGGTCGCTCCCGCTTTCTTGACATCCTCAGCGATTTTTACAAGTACGGATCTGCTTTCAATGGCGCATGGTCCGGCAAAGACATGGATCCTTTTTCCGCCGATGGTGTGTTTGCCGATCCTGATATGGGTGTCACGGGATTTGAAATCCCTGCTGGCAAGTTTAAAAGGCTTGAGAATACGGTGGATCTTTTCAACGCCCGGCATTACCTGAAAAGCGCCGGTTTCATCCTCAGTGATCTTTGATGTGTCTCCGATCACACCTATAATGGTTCTTTCAGTACCTTTTGATATATGGGCAGTGAAACCCATTTTCTCAAGCTTTTTGACAATGTGGCGAATCTCTTTAGCGGTCGCCGATGGTCTGGTTACGATAATATCCATTGTGTCTCCCTGTATAAACCGTAATGCGTTATGCGTTATGAGTCAAAGACTCTCTCATCACTGATCACTGATCACGCGTCACTGCCTTTAGGGCGGTTACAAATTGTTTATTTTCTTTTGGAAGTCCTATTGTGACACGTATCTCACGCGGCCCCATCGGCCTTACAATAACTCCCCGGACGAGCAGGTCGTTGTAAAGCCGGGACGCAATGTCTTCCCCGAATATAATATATATGAAATTCGCTTCTGTCGGTATAAAACTGAATTTCATTTTGCGAAGTTCTTTGTACAGATATTTTTTCCCTTTTTCGTTTATTTTTTTTGCCTTTGCGATATGTTCACTGTCTTTCAGCGCGGCAAGGGCCCCTTTTTGAGCCGGGGTGTTGATATTAAACGGCTGACGAATTTTGTTCATCTCTGTGATAATAGAAGAATCGGCAATGCCATAACCTATTCTCAGGCCTGCAAGCCCGTAAATTTTGGAGAAAGTCCTTAATATGAGAACATCCCTGCCGTTTCTAAAATATTTCATGCTGTCAGCATAATCCGGTGAGCTGACGTACTCATAATAGGCTTCATCAATAACTACAAGTACTCCTACGGGCACTTTTTCCATAAATCTGTCCATCTCTGAGGCTGTATTAATCGTACCGGTTGGATTGTTGGGATTGGCAATAAAGATAATCTTTGTTTTATCCGTTATTGCGGATGCCATTGCGTCAAGGTCATGACGCCAGTCTTTGAGCGGAACAATAATATTTTTCCCGCCTGCCGCCTGCACGATCATGGAGTAGACTACAAAAGAAGGGTGCGCCATTATCGCCTCATCACCGCTTCTCATAAATGTTCTCACTGCCAGCTCAATGATCTCGTTAGAACCGTTGCCGAACAGTACCTCATCCTGATCTATCCCCAATTTGCCGGACAAGGCGGTCTTTATATAATGGTTTGTTCCGTCCGGGTATCTGTTCAGACCGCTGAAACTGGTGCGCAGCGCCCTGACTGCGAGGGGCGAAGGCCCGGCAGGGCTTTCATTGGAAGCGAGCTTGATCGAGTCATGGATACCCAGCTCCCTCTCCAGTTCCTCAATAGGCTTCCCCGGAACATAAGGGGTAATATTTTTTATGTGTTCTGGAACATGCAGCATTGCTAGTTATTTGTTAATCGGTATTCGTTAATCGTTTAACTAATAACGTATAACCAATTTCGCAGTTTGCGTCTTACTCGGCAGACGGGTAAGATCCGAGGACCTTAAGATACAGGCACTCTTTTTTAACTTCGTGAAGCGCCTTCTTGATATTTTTATTATCTGCGTGAGCCTCCATATCTACAAAGAATATATACTCCCACGCCTTTCTCTTCGACGGCCTTGATTCAATCTTGGTAAGATTGATTTTATGTTTTGCGAAATGCCTCAGTATTGTATAAAGGGCTCCGGGCTTGTCCTTGATAGAGAACATAATGGATGTTTTGTCTTTGCCTGATTTTGGTGATGAATCCCTGGAGATTACCAGAAAACGGGTGAAATTGTTCTTGTAATCTTCAATCCCTTTTTTAACGAACTTCAGCTTGTACACAGAGGCAGCCAGCTCGCTTGCAACCGCGGCGGCAGAACGGTCCTTTGACACGCGCTTTGCAGCGGCAGCGGTGCTCAATTCCTCAATAACGGGAATACCCGGATAGTTCGCATTCAGCCAGCCCCTGCACTGGGCCGTAGCCTGCGGGTAAGAGTATATGCTTTTGACATCCGACTTTTTCCCGGATTTTGATAAAAGGTTGTGCGATACACCGAGCATTATCTCAGACGCGATTTTAAGATCAGAGTCAATGAACATATCAAGAGTATGATTAACAACTCCCTCCGTAGAGTTCTCTATCGGCACGACACCGTACATGACGTTGCCCCTTGTAACCGCTTCGAAGACCGCCCTTATGGTGCTTTCAGGCATATAATGCGTTGAAGGGCCGAATTGTCTTTTTGAAGCAAGATGTGTGAACGTGCCGGCAGGGCCCAGATAAGCAACCTTTAAAGGCTGCTGCAGTGAAAGCGATGCTGAAAGTATCTCCCTGTATAATGATTTAAGAACGGAATTCGGGAACGGTCCCTTATTCTGCTCTGTGAGTCTGTCAAGGATCTGTTTCTCACGTGCCGGAGAATGCGGGCTTTGACGTTTGTTCTTCTTGGCTTCCCTGATCTTCAGGACAATCGCAGTCCGCTTATTCAGCTGGTCCAGAATTTTCAAGTCAGCCTTGTCAATTTCAAGCCTGAGTTTATCGATTTTGGCCATAATTAGTCCCCCACCCGAAATAAAGAAGAAGATATTGTGCGAATAGCTACTTTAGCAATTTTTCTACTATTTTTCAAGGGTTTAAAATAGTAGGGAGATGTCATAATGAAGTTTATTCTGAGAAAATTGTTGCAGAATCAGTTTGTGCTTTATGGATGTTTTTTCCTTATGAATATCTTGATTTTCTGAAATTGCTATGTTACCCTATTTATAAAGGTTGACAATTGTCAACCGCTATATGTTTAGTTGATAACGTAACTAGCTATTATATAAAGAATATATAATGGGAGGCAATGAGCAAAATCATGGTCAAAGGTGATTATATATCAGTTACGCAACTTGCTGAGATTTTGGGAATCAGCAGGAGTGCTGTTCATAAAAAAATTAAGGCAGGTCAAATAGAAGCAGTAAGAATAGGGAGAAGTTTTGCCATACCTCGAAAATATTTTACTGAGATCATGGGCAGAACTTTGAGCGGCAAAAACAAAAAAATAATTGATCAGGCAGTCAAAAAAACATTTGCCGAATACGGAGAAGTATTAAGGCTTTTAGGAAAAGAATAAATAATGCTTAAAAGGCTTACCGTAAAAGAAATTGAACATATTACTTTTAAGATGGCACGTGAAATGCTGTCATATAATGAACCCATTCCGGATTTCTCTACCAGGCCCCCAAATATTTTAGAAAGCTGTCTGGCCGCGCCTTTTCAGACCTTTGAGGGAAAATTCTTATATCAGGGTTTTACATTTAGAGCGAGTATGCTTTTTTACCTTATGATAAAAAACCATCCATTTGAAAATGGCAATAAAAGAGTTGCCATGACCACATTATTTACTTTTCTATATGCGAATAAAAAATGGTTAATAGCTGACACTCAGGAACTGTACAATTTAACAGTGTGGGTTGCGCAGAGCCCTTCCCTGTTCAAAGATGAAGTTGTAAGAGCAATAGATAAATTTCTAAGAACACATATGAAAGTAATAAAACATTAAAGCGGTAATCAGCCGTCTTCCTTCATTATGTTAACACCGGAACTTGTGCCTATTCTGGTTGCCCCTGCCTCAACAAAGTTCAAGACATCTTTTAATGTTTTAATTCCACCGGCTGCTTTAATCCCCATTTTCCCTTTTACAGCGTTTCTCAGCATTTCCACATCGCCTACTGCCGCTCCGGCAGGCGCAAAGCCGGTGGATGTTTTAATGAATTCAGCTCCTGATTCCAGGGCTGTCAGGGCCGCGCTGATCTTCTGGTCGTCTGTGAGATAATAAGTCTCAATTATAATTTTATGAATTACATCAGGGGTGGCTGTTACTATGTCTGAAATTTCTTTTTTTACCGCATCCCACCTGCTTTCTCCTGCGGCGCCAAGGTTTATGACTATATCCAATTCATCAGCACCCAGCAGAACAGCCTCCATTGACTCAAAGATTTTCACCTTGCTTGTCGACATACCAAGCGGAAAACCTATTACAGTGGTTACTTTTCTGTCTGTTCCTGACAGCAGTTTCTTTGCCATGCCTATATGGCACGGCTGAACACAGACTGAAAAGAACCCGTACCGTATTGCTTCATCACAAAATTTCTTAATATGAGTCTCTGTTGCATCAGGCGCAAGAAGGGTGTGATCGATCAGACTAGCAATTTCGGGCATAAGGTACGTTCTCCTTGATGTAGTTATTGACATGCCTTTTGTAGGCAGAGTGCAGTTCTTTTGTTATCCTGCCGGGCTTTGATATTGCACTGTTGTCCACGTGAGATACGGGAAGTACTTCAAGAGTTGTATTTGATATGAACACCTCCTGAGCGCTGAAAAGGCTTTCACGCCTGAATTTCCCCTGTCTGGTCCTGATCTTCAGCTTTCTGGCGCAATCAAGGATTATTCTTCTGGTTATTCCGTCCAGAATGCCGACATCTATGCCGGGTGTGTGAAGGACATTGTTCTTTACGAAAAATATATTGGTTATTGTCCCCTCGGCAAGGTATCCCTTCTGGTTCAGCATGACCGCCTCGAATGCACCCCTGTTCTTTGCTTCGATTTTCGCAAGTATATTATTCAGGAAATTAAGGGATTTGATCTTTGGATTGAGTGAGTTCCTGAAGTTCCGTCTGGTCCTGACTATTGCCACTTTCATGCCTTTCTGATAATAATGTTTCGGATATCCTTTAAGTAAATTGGACATTATAACCAGGGTTGGCTTCGGGCAGAGAGACGGGTCAAGGCCTAAGGGGCCCTCGCCCCGCGAAATGCTTATTCTGATATACGCGTCTTTTTGTTTATTCGCAGTCATGGTTTTGTAAATGGCCTGCTTGATGCCGTCGTGGGTTTTCGGGATCTTAAGGCCGATCATCGAGGCTGAGCGGAACAGGCGTTCAATATGCTCGTCTATCTTAAAGACGACACCACGGTACGCCCTTAATGTTTCGTAGATACCGTCGCCGTACAGAAAACCGTGGTCAAAAACAGAGATCTTTGCCCTGTTTTTTGGAACTAGTTTGTTATTGAGGTATATCACAGTGTCAATTTTAACATGATAAAGGAATGTTTTTACATGTTTGACACTTATACGAAACCTAAATTATACTAAAATCTCCTGATTAGGGAGTGCTTGTGCGCCTGTGGAGTACATAGGGTTCTGTCCGCCTATGGCGGAAAATCCAGACCTTTATGTTATTTTAATTGCAAGGTGGTTTCGGCCACTGGAATGTTGGTTATATGACGCTTGGAAAGTTGTAAATTATAGAATAAGGGAGTGCTTGTGCGCCTGTGGAGTACATAGGGTTCTGTCCGCCTATGGCGGAAAATCCAGACCTTATGTAGTTTTTTGTAGCGAACTGATTTCGATAAGCTGAAAATTATAGAATAAGGGAGTGCATAGGGTTCTGGTGTCCCTCCTGGACTTCAAATCCAGTGTTGCCTGCCAAAAGTGGGCAGGGTGGGTTCGATTCCCACACGCTCCCACCATATACCATTCGGTATATGGCACGCCATTACACTTCGCCGGGGTTTCGCCATAGCAAGGCTTCGCGACGGCGAGAAGCTTCGAGTAATTGCCGCGTTCCACCCCCGGGGTGGAACATGGTCTCTTGCTCTATTGCCAAATGTCTGTGCCACTATTTTTTGGTTGTAAATTTCTGAATTACTAAAGAAAAGATAAATATTGTTAGCAGGACGATTCCTGCTGGCACTAATATAAGCGGTATAATCAAGACGGCTAAATATATATACCCTATAACACCACTACCAAACATTTACTTACCCCCGGACGGCGGTAGAATGTCTATACCTTCTATATACCAAAACAGGCGGGGAAAGCAAGGAAAATCCAAGTATCCATAAATGCCCAGGGAGCAATACCATGCTTCGCCATAGCGAGGCATCGCGACGGCGAATTGTAATAACGAGAAACAAAAAGTGAGGTAATCGTAGCTTCAGCGGAGTTTACCGCTCCCACCATTATTTCCAAGGACGTTTTATGGCCCGTTCAAACCTGTAGCCCCGATATCCCAATTACCATATAGAGCGACAGGACATACATCTATTATCTTTGGAGCCTTTCCCACACTCCAGACAGCGTCTTTATGCAGTAATGACTGAAATATCGCGCACTGGTCTATTCCACTGTCTTTCTGAGGCCCTGCACTGCCTGAAATGCCTGTTGTTAAATCTATATCAGGTTGGTCTGTGAAACTGTTGGCATCAACACCTAACCCTTGCCATCCTGTAAAATCATATTCTGTAGTACCGCTTTTAAAATGATCGCCGATTCCGGTAGCAAGGTAATAGATATTGTTATCAATAGTATGTAAGGATGTGTCATTAACCTGAATTAAATAATCTTTTATACCCCAGATGTCACTAAAATCTGATACATAAAATATATTATTGACTACTACACTACCTGCATCAAATAATAGCATCGGAGTATTATATGTATTAATAAAAGTGTTATTAACTGCATAAATACAGGTGTTCGGGCCGGTACCCATGCCATTATTACCGCTATTAACACATAAATTGCCGATAAATTTTAGATCAGTGCAGATATCTGTTTTACCCCCGGCAACAAGACAATCATCAGTAATATCATGCAGATTGTTATAAAGCATATCAACAATGCCGGCAACTACCATTCCATGATCAACGTTCTCAATTTCGTTCCCCTGTATAAGACAGGAATTGCAGCTTAAAAAATTCACGCCATTTCTGTCGCCGGAAATGGCATTACCCTCTGTATCTGTAGGAGTGCCGTATATGTAGTTATTCAACACTTGTACATTATTATATGTTGCACCACCGCGGGACCTAAACTTAATTATCCCTGAGAAGTAAGCAAGAGTATACTTCGAAGATGCAACATAATAAGAGTCAGTGTGAATATATCTGATGTCATTTCCTGAAATGGTAACATCTGATATTGCTATTACAGGAGTATTCTGTGAGGTATTAAACTCAATCGCATCATAACCGATATATCTGAATATATTGCTTAATATGTTAATTCCATTCTGATCACCTGTTGGAAATGCATATACAGCAGAGTCCCTTGATTTCTCCAGTTGAAGATTTTGTATTGTAATATTGCTTCTATCAGATATATTAAAAATATGATCCAAAGTTGCATAGGAGATCTCATTTGTAGCCGGTGCACTTCCATCATTTGTCTTTACATATAGTTCCTGATTAATTACATCATAGCTGCATGATGAAGCAGATAGATCTCCCGGTTGATTATTAACCATAAAAATATAATTATCACCTGCTGTTGCTAAATCCACGTCTCCCGGGGCATGAATATAAATCTTATAATTAGGATCACCATCATGAAACCACTCTCCTGCACTCAACGTATCTTTACTGCTGCCTTCTGTCAATTGTGTCCATGAACCAACACCCCCGGAGTAAATAAAGGCAGGTTTGTAATATAATCTGCTTTTATAGGTATTGCCTGAGTCAAGTTGCCATTTAATTCCAGGCACTTCATCGGCAACACAATCCATAACAGTGGTGCTGTCTTCAAAAACAGAATATGGAACTGTGGTAAGAGATACTTTATATTCACTGTTTGTTCCTGTGGCTGTCCATCCGTTTATGTACGTTTCCCCGGAGATTACGGGTGTGTGTCCTGACTCAGCATCATATGTCAGGTTATCAACCGGCGGAGTTATAGCCTGAGTGGGTTTAATTGTTCCATTGTCATCACACAGGATGATAGTATCTCCTGATTGTATAACACCCCCGGCATTGGCATTATGAGTTTCAACGCTCATAGTAGTTGCGCTATTTCCACAAGCTTTAGCTGATGCTATTGCCGCTGTCCCGCCTTCCTGTATATAGTAAGCTGGAAAGGGTGATAATTCTGGCCTGCTATTTTCTCCCTCTTCACTGCTGCCGCAGGCACCCAGAAGAAAGGGTAAAAAGCACAAACTGACTAACTTTATATATCTCATTTTTGCCTTGTTTTTGCGATAAATACTGCACAATAGTGTTACACCTATATGGATTAAAGTCAATGCAGGGTAACAATGGGTTTCTGCTCAGTTGTAGGAGTGTGGCCGCTTACTAAAGATAAAAGGAGGGGAAAAACCGACAGATTTATCCTTATGTGATTTGCATCACAGACCGCCGGGCTTAAATGCATTAATCTATCCTTATGTGGAGAAGAGCTTATGAGAGGATACCCAGTAATATACGGGTAAAATTCTTCAGCGGCGCGGACATATATTATGGTACAGTTACAAATCTCTCGGAAAAAGGTATGTTTATTAAAACAAGGGTGAGCTTTCCTTTGCAGCCACAATTAAAAATACTTATTCCTTTGAAGTTTGCCGTTATGAGAATCTCCGCGCTTACCAGAAGCTTTGGAACTTCAGGCAATATGTATGACGGCATAGGCGTCGAGCTGGTCAGCCCCCCTCAGAATTATCTGGAATACATCGGCAGTCTCAGAAGCGGCACGAAGATTTTAAAATGAGCTTAATGCCTGCATGTAATCAGCGAAAAGGCCGTATATTTCGCCGCTGAAGGCAGATCCATCCAGACAAAATATAAGCCCTTAAAATCGGGAAGCGCTTCCTGATTTTAAGGGCTTAATTCAGTTTTAAAAAATACTGATTTTTTCAGGTCTGATATCTTTAGATTTTTCTAATTAAAGTGGTAAGATACACCTCCGTAGACCTGGCTGGCCTCATAATCCAGATCAATACCTATCTCACCTTCAAGTTCGAAGCTCGCACGGGAGTACTTGTATTCTGCAAATACGGAAATTTCAGGAGTAATCATAAAGTCAACACCGGAAAAACAATCAGCCCCGCGGCTAATATGATTACAACAAATATCAATTTCTTCATGTTGCACATCCTTATGTGGAATTTATCTTGTCAACAATGATATATCAGT
>VAPA010487275.1_pt1 | contig 15417 bp, 25 predicted proteins | sample 3395041 | NCBI WGS metagenome assembly VAPA01 (sample SAMN08290432, study PRJNA428436) | hydrothermal vent metagenome | isolation source: Deep-sea hydrothermal vent chimney | place: Indian Ocean: Southwest Indian Ridge | depth 1973 m m
AAAACCATCCTGTGTTTTCTATGAGTTAGCTAAAGCAAATATCAAAATATTCGAGAACGTATAAATAACGGTATGAATATTCAGCAACTTCGAGAGAGCCAGCGTAGACAAATAGAGGCACTTGGTAAATTCACACCAGTGGTTGTGTATATGCCGCTATCAGCCGAAGATGCCGCAGATGTAGTACAATATGGATCAAACGTACTACAGGATGGAAAACGGCGTATTATCACACCCTCGTATAAATATGCAGCAGCAATGGGTGACGTTGTTATCTCAACACAAGTAAAAGGTGAACATATCGAGGTTCCGGAAGAATATTCCACCAAAGAGAATGTTAAAAAGGCGTATGAAATGTACCCAGAGTCACTAGACCCGATAGTTACTATGGTTTTATTGTCTGATAAACCAGAAGCTTACTTCACTGGAGCAGCTCTACCAAACCAATTAGAGAAATTATTCATCACCGGATACGATGCGGACGGTAATAAGGTTCCAACCGGAAGTGAAAAAATATCACACCCACCAGTCCGGTATCTCGATTGGTACGTCAGAAATATAGTAGTCCCACGTAAACGCAACCGCTTGCAAAAATAATAACTTGGTGCTATATTACTATTATCAACTTACAAATTAGGCAATGCTAATGTTCAGTGAATTCAAAATCGGTCAGACCATGAACGACTTTTCAATCAGTTATTTTGATCGTGATTGGAAAAGTGACTGGAAAGACCTGTTTGCCGCACAGACAGCCGGGTTGAAAATAAACCTAATGTCGGGTGAACTAATAGTGTACGTCCGGCAGTTGAAATCTGGAAAGATACAGGATGTAGTGTTCCATATGATTACCAGCAACGGCAGGACACTCGACCAGATTCGCGTTCGTCCTGCTAAGTCAAAGAAGAAGGGCGCTGAATACGTTTTCAATGATGGTAAATTGATCGACCACTGCATGGAACTCGATTATCGTTCAAAGGAAGTAATTCATCACCGGTTAACGTTTAAATTTGACCGGATTAACCTGTATTCACCCACTAACGAGCAACCAATTTCACACTATATTGACAGTGGTGAATCCGAACGCGTCAATAGTTTGCTGGACAGCATTCCAAACGTTGATGGTGGGGTAGGTCTGAATTCAGAAGATAGCATCATTACCACTAACGATCCAAAGGATGTTTAAGAACCACTTGACTTATTGTTAAGAAAATAGTATATATAGTTTATTATGTGGAGACAATTTCCTCCTCTCGGTGTATGGGGACGAATCCTGGGTACAAGCCAGGATCATGTATTTGGATAGTGTTATACTTTGCAGGCTTCCGGGCTGACTCTCACTATCCACCTTATGAGAAACCTGCAATTTTGGTTCTGTAGTTCAATGGTAGAACGCTCGCCTGTCTAGCGAAGAACCGGGGTTCGATTCCCCGTAGGACCGCCACTTTTTATTATTGGAGTAAACAATGGAACATCGGGTTATTTCACGCACTGAAGCCGTTCGAGTCCTCGACAAGATGCAAAAAGAGGCACTCGGTCCTGATTATTCAGAAGACGATCTCACCGACTACGCCAAATATTCCAATGATGCTCTTGAAGCTGAGGTATGTCTCAGTGGGTATATCGACGAATCCGAACTTGGTGCGGTCGTTGATGATGCTGATTTAAAGAAAAACTGATCGCCTGGATGCATGCTTGTGGGTTTCTCTATTTTCTACAAGTATGGTGCGATCACCCCAGGTTTTGTGTTCTCCCACGCGGGTAAAAAAATCTAAATAGAGGGGTTGCCCGCCTGAAAAATGGGTGAAATAAAATAATTAAATTAGGGATACGAGCACAGCGACCACGGGGCTAAGGATGTAGCCCACGTGATAATGGATGGAAGTTCCTTTTATTATGAACAAATACCTATCAAAATATGAAATAACAATCCACAACTACTGGACAGACACGATATTACATACGCATGATATTCGCGTTGCTGCCAACCACATGATTTACAAGTCCAGGCAACCCCCGTCCTCCTCCCACGAAAATATCATATTCACAATCGATGATATCAAATACGCCGTTGAACCGCGCCCATTCCATGACCACTTAGCTAGTAACTCATTATTCGACGACATTCATAAGAAAATAATAGACGACATCATATATTGTTTAGACTTGCACGAAGCGCTATACAACGATCAGTAAATACATATAAGAACATAAACGTAGGTTATTCTTGTAGTCTTCGCGCCTACTGTATAATACTGATAATAATAGATTAATAGAGATTACTGCAACCACGGGTTAGTCCGCGTGGATTAGGATGGAAGTTCCTGTTTGTTGGATGGATCGTTTCTGGTCTTTGTGTGAACATTTCGCCATGTGAATACAGGCAGTATTGGAGAGATCGTGGGTGTAACCGCAGAAACTCTTAATTCAAGGTACTGAATGCTAAAGAGATTTGAGGTCCACGTCTACACAACATAGTCGTGTAAAGGTTCACAGTAACCACGGATTAGGGAGAGATATCTCGTGGTGTAGGATGGAATTTCCTTCTTGTTTGACTTATATCAATAAACACTGTATATTCTTCGGGATACAACCCACACCCGGAGATAACCGTGTTCCTACGTATAGCCGCTGTAATCGTTTTTCTGTTCTCTACTGCCTCGTATGCCGATAATCACAGATGTGCCCTCACCGGGCTCCAGGGGGCTACTGAAACCCTAATTTCATCAATTGCTGAGAACCGCGACGAGATGCGTGAGGATCGTGAACATCTCAATCGCATGGTGCGTGAAATAATCAACCCACTTTTTGATTTCCGAAGGATGTCCGGACTAGCAATGGGTAAATTATGGAGAAAGGCAACAGATGCCGAAAGGGAGAAATTTGAAAAGGAATTCTCAATACTGATTGTTCGTACCTATGCGACATCTGTTATGGAATACACCAATCAGGATATCGTGTGGAAACTTCGTGATCCTGTTAACAATAAGGTGAAGGTTACAGCCAAGATAAAAGACCAGAATGGTGTTGTTGTTGATATTACGTTCAAACTAGCAAAAAGCAAGCGTTATGAAGGTTGGCGCGTGTATGATGTGGAAATTGAAGGAATAAGCATAATACTTACACATAGAGCTGCATTTGCAGATATGGCTCGTAGTGTTGGTGTTTCTGGTATTATCAACGAATTGGAACAAAAAAATAACAAACTATCTAAATAAATTGTATACCCCCTGGGGGAAAATATGAATGAAACAATATATTATAGCTATTTTTATTCTTCTATCTAGCATCTCCGGTTGTGCTAATACCACACTGATACGCTCTGTTCCTGATGTTGTTACATCTATTCCACTAGGAGTTGAAATCCGCAGCGACACACCGATTATATATTTAATATGCGGCATGGAGGTAGCCATGTCAATACACACCGCGTCCGGAACCCAGGTATTCAGGGGAGCTTATATATCTGAAAAACTTAAAAAAATGATCGAAATCAATGGTGATGTCAAGGTAATAAGAACAGAATTAACTGACACCTGGGATGATGTTGAAATACTGTGTGATACTACTAACGCGCCTGGAGCTATACCTGAACAAGATCATCTTTTTATAGAAGATATGCTAGATAGAGGTAAAATGTGGAGCGCAGACTATCAATCGTAATATAGATATTGCTCGGTGTTGGGAATTATCACAAAAAAATATAGATGATATAATATCAATATCAGAATCCACACTGGGTGAGAACTACTTACTCCCGGAAGACCTAATACACACATCCTATCGATGGGTGTTAGCCAAACATGAAGAAACAGTTGTAGGTTTCGCCTCATTCAGGAATGACCACAGTGATGCAGTAATCGCTGATGTGGCTGTTGACAAAACATACCAAGGTCAAGGTATCGCCACGCGCCTAATAGAACAGTGTGTATTTGAGATAAAAACTCTATGGATAGAGTCGATAGAATGTTATGCCTGGATGACAAACGGCTATCCACACCTTGAGAAACCACTACTAAGATGCGGATTTGAAAAAATAAAAGTTGAACACCGGCTACCAAAAGATCATAGGGATAATTTCAAATGCCCAGTCTGTGGTTCTGGCTGTTCCTGCGATACCATGGTCTTTAGAATTAAAACCAATATTTGCTGATATACTTTATTTGATAAATAGTAGGAACCGGAGGCGGCAACTACAATGTCTAATGACAAAGAAAAAGATATCAAGGCGCTAGAAGAAAGAACAGAAAAAATCGAAAAGAGCCATAATATCTTGTTTAGATTTAAGAATAAATATCCAGGTATCGTCATGATGATAGCTGTCATTAGTGTGTTCGGTACTATATTCACCACTTCCAACTTATTGTTTGGTGTACAAGTTCGTCCGGCATGGCATTGGGAATATTTAGAGGTTAAACAATCCATTGCGGAGGTTGAGATCAGGCAGTTAGACCTCAATAGAATCCTCATAACCCGAGATCTTGCCCGATTCGAGTCATTACGTGTGGGGTACATTACTCGCGGTGAAATCGTCCCTGATTGGCTGGACGAAGAGATAGCAACCATAGAGGCGAAAATAATAAGGATTGGCGAGAGTATAAGTGCAACTACTAAAAAAATGCATTAATATTTGACTGACTACCGCCATGAGATTATAATATTGATAAATCACAGTAAGGACTATTTATGAAGTTGACAAAGAAAGAATTAATCGATCACCTGGAACAATACCCAGACGATTATACCCTCAACCTGAGTCATTATTTCCTGGTGGGAGGATCTCTGGAATCCAAGGGTAAAAATAAGGGAAAGCATAAGTTCATAAACGCCCAGGTAAACCTCCCAATATCAGGTACGGCAGCAGATGTCTCAAACAAAGAAATCCGTTTTGTTCTAAAATCCTCTAACGAAGAAGTACTGAAACGCATCGAGCAGGGTGGTGTCCATCCGATTTTGACTGTAGTTGAAAGTGACGATGCAGCCAATGAACCGATTAGCGACAAAAAGAAGACCGCATCTGTCGCATAACCGATGAATAGTGGCGTTTTAATGTCTCATTGGCTCTTACGCGACAAATACGAAGATCCAATTGGTATCGGTATATTCTCCGACGAACTCATAGCTTGTCATTTATTCAGTTTTCTGGAATTTATTCCCACACGACTTACCGCAACAGAATACGATACCTACCTCACTATGGGAGTATTCGAGGAACTACCTTCAGAATACCTCAATAATATGATTATGAAGGCAATAGGATGAAGAAAACAACAACAGTTGATATGCGGGTGTCGGACTATGATGTCCGAATTGATCGTGGATCAAAATGGGGGAACCCATTCCACATAGGCGACGACGGAACTAGGGAAGAAGTGATTCAAAAATATAGAGAATGGATTTCCAACCAACCCAACCTCTTAAAGGAAATAAAGCATTTACAGGGTAAACGTCTGGGGTGTTGGTGTCATCCGAATACCTGCCACGGTGATGTCCTGGTAGAATTAGCAGACGGAATTGTTGAACCTGAGAGTTTCGATTTCCTCGCTGAATTTGACGAACCGCTTGTATAATATCGTAAATAGACATATATTGAGGATGGTATTCAATGTATGGGTTTAAGAAACCAAACGAGATCGTGCTAACAGTATTTAACTACCACCTAAATTGTTACGAGATGACACTTGGACCAGATTGTTTAACAGTAATAATGTGCGAAGTAAATGATTTAGAACGGCTCAATAATCTGTACGAACTAACAATCGATGGGGAGTTATTCCAGTGGATATCACTGGAGCCAGAATTGATGGCGGATTTCGTGTTGGACGTGATATGCGATAAATATGAAAGTTGGGACATTATACCAGCATGATTATACTAGTATGTAAATTATTCCCGAAGAACGAGCGCTTGGAGTTTACATCCCCTGAAGATGCTGCTGACTTCTTGACCAATTTCGTGCCATACGATTTCGTGTTGGAAATAGATGGAAATGCATATTCCTGGTCACAGTTGAAACTAGCCATAAATGATATGCCCGAACGACATAAGGAAATATCAATAATAATGAGGCATCTAAATTGGTGCATTGATTTAGACGAGGCTTTCTTCAAAGATTAATCTATGGATAAGAAGACATTTGATGAGATAGTACAAGACAAAGAAGATGAACCTGTTGGTCAGAACTCCAACCACGCACGGGCTCTGCAAGACACCGGGTTCTGGGGTAATATGGGTGCAGGTGCCATATTCATGGCAAAAGACACCGGTAGAATACTATTAGCTCATCGATCTCAGCACGTTGAACAGCCAGACACTTGGGGTGTATGGGGAGGAGCAATTGACAAGGGTGAGCGTCCTGTAGATGCCGCTACCAGGGAAGCCCAGGAAGAAGCTGGAATAGTACCCAACCCAGAAAATATCATTCCATTATACGTTTTCAAACACCAGTCCGGATTTCAGTATTTCAATTATCTGATCCTTGTAGACCACGAATTTGAGCCCAGGTCAGGAGCCGAGCATGCATGGGAAACACAGGGTTATGAATGGGTACAATATGGTGACTGGCCGAGCCCACTACACTTTGGTGTTGAGGGTATCTTGCGTGATGCAAAAAGCAACAAGATAATATCTGAGCTTTCTAACCGTTTCGGTGTTGACAATACTGAATAAGTCACCTATATTATATAGATGAACCCTTATGAAATATTCAAGAAACTACAATCACAGAAGAGCGAAAAGTCGGTTCTACAAATTCTCAACACCATTCCGGAAGAGAACGAATTTTGGCTGTGCGCGCATTATGCACTCCTTCCGTTTTCTTCGTGGGCGGTTAAACTCTCATTTATTAATCCGGAAGCCTACAGATCAGGAGTCCCAGCCGGTATCTTCACCAAGATCATCGAGGGTATGGAAACAGGGAGTCTCACCCCGCAGGACACCGCTTATGCGCTTTCTAAATTCTCGCAGGCATGTAGCAAAGATGAATGGACGAAATGGTATCTTCCGACGCTTGAGAGGACACTAATCTTACCATTCAGTGCTGAAACCTTCAATAAGGTATGTCCGGAACGACTTGTAGTAGAACGTGAGTGGTCTCCGGTACCGGTTAGACCGGTAACAGCAATAAAACAGATACCAAGAGAATTTTTCATAGAACCATTACACCGTGAGGAAAATACATACTGGTTTTGTAATGGTGATAATATCCGTGCATTCTATAGTGATGGTAGAGAATTCCTTCATACTATTTTAAATGACTTGAAAGGCGTAGCCAGCGATCTAAATACGGGTATAGTTCTTATAGGATACATCGATTCTGATGTACTGGTACTAACCGATATGTTCCTAATGGACGAGATGCTGCATTGTGATAACAATTCTCTCAAGTTCAAGGTACGTAGAGAAATACTGGAAAACATAGTAGGCAAGCTGCAAGAGGGAGAAGGCAATATAGATATTATAGAATCCTATCCCGTTGAAAGGAAAGATATGCAGGCTGTTGTGAACGAGGTTAATCTGATAATTCAACAAGGATTCGATGGGGTTCTATTCCGTGATTCTAATCAGGGGTGTGAGTATCCTGATATCCTGGTTTTCCCTAATGTAAAGAGCGTTATAACCTGCACCGATATAGTAGCAGGAACCGGGCACTATGCAGATAAAGTTGAATTTATATCTGGTCGGGGTATTCTCAAAAAGAAAAAGATTCATGTAAATGTTTCCATTGGGTTGACTTTAATGGAAAGAGAACGATATTTAAAGAACATGGATTCCCTAATAGGGGATCGATTTGAAATAATGTCGTGTGGTTTGCGGCAAAACAGTGATGAAATTTTATTCCCAATATTTAAACAGTGGAGACAACGATGACAGCAACAGCACAGCAAGAGATTCGCACCGAGTCCGAGCGCGACCCGGCACCGGGTATCATAACGGGTGGTTTGAAATCAGAAGACCTTCGTAACTATATCAATCGCGTGGAGCGCCTGGAAGAAGACAAGACAGCCGTTATGGAAGACATCAAGACCGTCTACCAGGAAGCCAAGTCTGCCGGGTTCGATCCTAAGACGATGAAGGAAATCGTAAAGAAGCGTAAAATGGATGCGCATGACCTCGAAGAGCAAGAACTTCTTCTTGAACTATACAAGCGTGCCATTGGTATGTCGTGATGGACGACGGGTCAAAAAATGAACTTACTGAATATTTGGATAGCGCCATACGGAATTGGCGTTCCAAATTTGATAACGCACAGTCTGAAAAACAGAAAGGTGCATTATTTCCTTCTGTAGTGTCAACGGATGAACTAATTGCATCATGTTACGTAGACGCTTTTCAATCAGTAAGAATTTCTATGATTGGATCGGCATTACCTAAAAAAGATGACTAGAAAAAGTCCATTAATCGTTAATATATTCGGTGGTCCAGGATCTGGAAAGAGCACAACCGCTGCCGGTGTTTATTACCATATGAAGATGCTTCACCTAAATGTTGAACTCTCAACTGAGTTCGCAAAGGAGCTTTCGTGGGAGGATAGGTGTGTTGCGTTGGATGACCAGCCGTATATCCTTGGTGAACAGCACCACAGACTACACAGACTGGACGGGAAGGTTGATGCAATCATAACGGATTGCCCACTTACTATGGGTGCTGCATACCTTAAAGATAATGCTATATCATATGAGGATATATTCACTAATTTTACAATACGCCTGTTTAATTCTATGGATAACTTCAACTTCTTTATGCGCAGAGGTAATAGTGAATATAAAAATGAAGGAAGAACACAAAGCCTAGAAGAATCCATTGAGAAAGATAATATCATTGAGAACATGCTTATCGATAACGCAATCCCATACACAACAGTAATCAGTGATGGTACTGCTGTTCAGTATATCCTTATAGACGTTGTAAACAAACTAAGAAATTAATGTACATAGACGCAAAAAGAATCGGGAATATAATAAAAGTATCCGAAAGGGATGAGAATGGCGTTCGTCATATAAAATCACACCAACCACCTTATATCTTCTACTACCAGGATGATAACGGAAAATACAATTCGATCAACGGTGACAAACTACACCGTAAGCGGCACACAGATCGTAAGACATTCTATGGCGATGTAAAGCGCCATAAAAACAAAGGTAAGATTATATTCGAGTCTGATATCGACCCAGTTAACCGCCTACTGGAAGATCGATACAAAATGGATAATGGTCCAAAACTCAACATAAGCATCCTCGACATCGAGGTTGATAAAGACCCGGCGCTTGGTTGGTCCAGTATCAATAACCCCTATGCTATAATCAATGCTATAACGATACGCAACAAGTGGGAGAACAGGTCATACACCGTTGCCGTTCCTCCGCCCACACTGACCATGGATGAAGCTCTAGCACTATTGACTGAAGAAGACAACGCGGACGGTTTTGGTGCTATGACATTGGACGACGACTACGAGTTGGTTGCGTCTGAAGAAGAGCTACTACTACGCACTCTTGAAATTATAGAAGATGCCGATGTATTAACCGGTTGGAATAGTGAATACTACGATATACCTATGACAATACAACGCATGCGTATTTCTCTGGGTGGTGAATCAATCGATAAGTTAGCATTAGAAGATGGTACTGAGGATCACCCATTTAATCCATCAGAACGTAGTAAACCATACCTAAAGGCTCTTGGTCTTTTTGGAACTTTGCCTACAATGCGCATGGTTGAACGGTTTGGTAAGATGGAAAAGACATACCAAATAAGCGGTCGGGTACATCTCGATTACCTATCACTATATCGTAAGTTTACCTTTAAGGAATTACATCAATACAATCTTGATTTCATATTACAGTTTGAGATAAAGGAATCCAAGGTTGCATTATCCGATTCACTCGATATGGTATATCGAAATACATTCCGAACATTCATAGCCTATAACCGCCAGGATGTTGATGGATTATCCAGGCTGGATGACAAGAAGAAGATGATCGAGCTTGCCAACAGTATGGCTCACGCGGCTGGCGTCACATTGGATAAGACGCTTGGTTCTGTTGCTATCATCGAGCAGGCGCTGCTGCGTAAACTACATAGGAATGGTCTCATAGCATTCAACAAGCCAGATGATGCTGGTGGCGGTACTATCCCCGGAGCATTCGTTGTGAAGCCCATAGGAGGACTGTACGACTGGGTATGGTCAATCGATATCAAGTCACTATACCCGTCAGTTATCAGGGCTATCAACATCAGCCCGGAGGTTATTATAGGTCAGTTTGACCTAAAGAATACCGAAGATAAATACATGAAACTCTACCTTGAGTACGGCGGTGAGAGCATATCAGCTAGTAAGAGGAAGGAGGCTAATGCAAAGGCATGGGGTCACTTCACAGGCGTTCTCGAATACCATATGATTATAGATGAGACAGATGATGAACTGACATTGAATATCGAAGGCGCAGATGAATCAGTTACTACCTCAGCTAAGGAATGGAAACGCATAATCCGTGATAGGCACTGGTCAATTAGTGCCAATGGTACAGTGTTCGACTTAGCATATGAAGGAATAGTTACGCAGTGTATGTCGCAATGGTACTCAGAGAGGCAAGAGTTCCAGGCTAAGAAGAAGGAAGCTATTAAAGCCCTAGAAACCGAGAGTGATGAACAAAAGATTAAGAAACTCTCGGATGATAAGAATTATTTCGACATGATACAGATGGTCAAGAAGATTTTCTTGAACTCTACCTATGGAGCGTATCTGAACGCATTCTTCAGATTCTATGACCCCAGACTTGGTAGGTCCGTTACACTAACCGGTCGGTGCATAACCAAGCACATGATTAAGAAATCAAGCGAGGTTACCACCGGAAACTATGACTTTGATCGTGATGCTATCATTTACGGCGACACAGATAGTGCTTACTGTACACTCAGAAAATACATTGACGACAACAACATCGAGGAGACTCCTGAAGCTATAGTCCCAATTGCTGATGACTTTGCTAATCAGGTCAATGATTCATTTCCAGCCTTCATGGATGCTGGATTTCTCATCGGTGAGGATCGTGGTGCTATTATCCAAGCAGATCGTGAAGTTGTAGCAAAGAGCGGTCTATTTGCCGACGACAAAAAGAAGCGGTATGCCCTTCACGTTGTTGATAATGAAGGTGAGACAGTTGACAAGATGAAGATCATGGGAATGGAAATAGTAAGAAGTGACACACCAGCATACATGCAGAAATTCCTTAAAGAATGTGTTACATATGTTGTACAGGATAGAAAGGATTACGAGTTCCTAAAACAGAAGGTGCAGGATTTCCGGATTAACACCTTTTACAACATGAACCCCTGGGAACGCGGGAGTCCGTGCCGGGTTTCGAAGTTAACGATCAACGCTGCAAAACTGGATAACTACAACAAAAAACTCGAAGAGGGGTATGTCGGTATTAAGAAGCCAACAATACACTTCTCGGTAGTGGCTGCAAATAATACCAACCACCTCATGAAGTTAATGGGGGAGCACCATTGGGACACAATACACGATGGTGACAAAATCCAGGTGTTACAGTTGCGTGACAATCCATATGACATGAAGTCTGTTGCATTAAAGGCTGGCGAGGTATATGTTCCTGATTGGTTCAAAGAATTGCCATTTGACGACGAAGCCCACGAGCGCAAGTTAGTTGACAAGAAACTTGAGAACATCATTGGATCTATACTTCATTGGGATTTAAAGCGTCAGGACGACTTTAGTGATGATGTATTTGAAGAGGTTAGCTTCTTCTGATTGATTTACATACATTCTAGGACTATATTGATATTATGCTTAATGAACTTGACCAAAAGATGATCGATGATGCCTTTTCGGGACACTCACTCATACGGAATGCAGATAGTAAATCATGGCTGATAAAAAACCCGGAAAACCAGGGATACTGGTTCAGGGTTACGTGGTGTCCTGGAAGCCTGTCTGTATCCGGAGATGTCGGTGAGATCGTCCTCACACACTATCAGGCTATGCCTACGTGGCAAGACGCTGTGAAATGGGTGAAAGGAGCATGCCACGGGTACTTGATGCAAAAATCCAATAAGGAACGTCATTTCGACGAGGAAGATACCGTTAAGCAAATCATACACATGGCTAACGAACAATCTGAATATGGTGATGATGAAATGTGGGAGAAGCTCGCACGTGATACGGGATTCCCCGTCGAGGATAAGGAAGGCATCGCCGCAGAGATAAAAACTGGATTATTCGAATCAGCACAAGATGTTTATGAGTTCATGAATGACGCGGACTGGACAGGTACGTACAAATACGACATAGAGACTCATTTCCTATACAAAGCTCTCCAAATATGGGCTAATGAAGTTTATAACGGTATGCCAAAATGAGTAAAGTATTCCGTGATGTTATGGTTGATATACTCACACACATTGAGCCTTTCAGGGATTCTATATCCAACCTCTTAATGCGTAAAAACACTGACGGGTCTGTAACTGCTGTGGCAAAAGCCAGGGACGGAAATATTGCTTTAATGATCGAGTCCAAAGAAGAAATACCTGGGTTTGACCATATTGCCTGCTTCGGTAGTCTACCATACCTTCGCTCTATTCTTAAATCTGCATACTTCAATGGTAAGTCAAAAGCCTACAACAGTATGGGAATCGATATGGAATTCACGCTATCATCCAATGGTGAGACCACCGCACTACGTTCGATCCAGTTCTCAACCAAGTCTGGTAAATTTGAAGCTTACTATCAAGCTACCGATCCATTCGTTAACAACATCAACAAAGTAAAACTACCTACCATAGATACATGGGATGTTGATTTTATCATCGGTCAGAATGAAATAAAGGATTTCAGCGAGGTTCTGAAGATTCATAAGACAGCACCAAAAATAGGCGGTGGTAGTGACGATATATTCAAGTTAACTATTCATGACGGTGTGGTACAGGCTACCTTTGGTGATAAGGGTCACCATTCATCAGTAACTCTTGGTGAGAATGTGGATATCATGACTGACATATCTGGTATAAATTCACTGTTCTCAATATCAAAACTAGAAGCCATGTTCAAATTAATCGGCAAGGGTGAGGCTCAGTGCTCTGTTGCCAAGAAGGCACTCAGAATTCAATTAGAAACAGCATGGTGTACATATTCTATTGTCACCACTGCAAAGAAACTAGGGATACAATAATGTTTACTTTTTTAGTAGCTTTAATTACTGCAATAGTGTTTTTCGTTTTGGGTCATTACTTTGGTGCTTTAGTATTAAAGGGATTCTACAACATAGTAGATAGACCATACTTACGAACTGTATTCATGGGGACTAAAGACGGGAGCATGTCAATAGATGCTCAATTCAACAGTCTATTCATTTACGAGTTGGATAACCAGTATCAACAAATTGAATCAGACATGTATAATCCAATGGCTGATGACAACGAGAAGATAGCATTATACCTATACGATGTGTTAAGTGGAATTGCTGAAAACTATCTCCCACCTGAAAAACCATACATGGTTGATGATATAGCCGCAGGTGTCCCACCTATGGGGTTAAGTGGTGGCGAAACTGTAAAACAGGTAGTTGATCTGAGTGATGTTTCATCAAAAACCATATCAAATAACGGGATAGACTTAGAAAAGGGGTAAATATGAGTATAGGTTTCAACTCGTTGTGTTTATTGATAAGTATTCCGACATATTACTTTAGTATTAAACATCTAGGGTGGAAAGACACCATAATAATTAGTATAGTAGCTGTCGTGGGTGGAATTATATTGATGGCTCCATTTATAATCTAAGAGGAAATTTAATGGTTAATTCACCATTTACAGACGTAGGACGATTAGAACATGAGGTTAATGGTCTCAAACACACTATTAGTAATAAGGCTGACGGTTACGAGATGCGCGATCTCACTAATACAGTTTCCAATTCAAACAGCGAGATCTGTAGCAGGATGGATAGTTTGGAATATTCCGTGCGGGAACTTAGCTCCCAAATTGATGAATTTCTCATTAGGTTGCAAGAAATTGAAGATACGCTGAACGAGTAATACTGGTAAATATTAGTTATTCAAGAGGAAATAAAAATGTTAGTAGTTAATGAAACCGGATTTTCTGAAACCAAGTGTGTCGCTATTGGTGAAACCGTCAAGATCACAACCACCAATCAAATTGGCAAAGTAGTGGGATATTCTGGTGGACGGTGGCAGATACGAATCACTGATGGTAATGTGGTTGAAGTAACCGAATCACAAATTGAATCCAGGAAGGTATTACTAGGATGAGTAGACAACACCAACCTTTCGTGTATAATAACGCTGAAGTAGTCAGGGTAGTTGACGGGGACACAGTTAGGCTTAGGGTGGACGTTGGGTTCCGTATGGAGTATGAGGATAACTTCCGTCTAGTAGGTATAGATACCCCAGAACGCGGTCAGGAAGGCTTTACAGAAGCCACAGACCGTATGAAGGAATGGCTCCTGGCTGAAGGTAATAAGGTTCGCATTGAAGTTACCAAGCGTGACAAGTATGGTCGATATCTGGCTACACTGTCATCTATAACTTCAGGCGAGATCGTTAATGAAGTTATGGTGACAGAAGGTTATGCTAAAGAATATTTTGGCGGGAAGAGATAAAGCAAGTAATAATCACTTCTTAAAACCACTAAGCTGGATATCATCACTTTTTATAGTTGTACCAGTAGTGATCCTAACGATATTTCCAGGAAGTGGATCTCATATATCAGTATTTTATCTGTTCCTGGTCGGTCATACGCTATTATCGCTGTACACATATTTCAAAAAAGAATGGGCTATTCTTTACACAAATCTGTTCTTCGTTGCATTGGATCTGATAGGAATCTACATTAGATTGTGAAAACCTATTGACTTATTGCACATAAAGTGCTAAATATATAACATGAATATTAAAACCATCATAATTGTTGATTTCCGATGGCATCTCCCGATGCATCGACCAGTTATGCCCGTACCTTTTGGTCCGGGCATTTAATCCACTGGGTATTCATCCTCGAATATATTTTTTTATAATACTCAGTTTAATCGGTGTGTAGCTCAGTCTGGTAGAGCACTCCGTTTGGGGCGGAGGGGTCATAGGTCCGAATCCTATTACGCCGACCAATAACAGGGTATAGCTCAGTCTGGTAGAGCCCTCGGTCTGGAGCCGAGTTGTCATAAGTTCGAATCTTATTATCCTGACCGAAATGGTCTATCTGGGTGTAGCTCAGTCTGGTAGAGTTCTCGCCTCGGACGCGAGATGTCGCAGGTTCAAATCCTGTCACCCAGACCAGTTTGATGAAGAATGTGGCGCAGTCTGGTAGTCGCACCGCCCATAGAGGGGCGGAGGTCATGGGTTCAAATCCCATCATTCTTCCTAAGATCGGAGATTAGCTCAG
>VAPA010216813.1_pt1 | contig 15370 bp, 12 predicted proteins | sample 3395041 | NCBI WGS metagenome assembly VAPA01 (sample SAMN08290432, study PRJNA428436) | hydrothermal vent metagenome | isolation source: Deep-sea hydrothermal vent chimney | place: Indian Ocean: Southwest Indian Ridge | depth 1973 m m
ATACAAACTCAAAAACCCCTTTGTTCCTTTGAATTTATTAAATTGTCTCATTTCTCTTCTTTTTAGAAGAGTGCCATATGTTAGTGAACTTGTGCACCCGCCGGAAGGGGAAATGCTTCCATTCACTCAGAGTCTGTCTATCTTCCAGACCCCCGAAGAATAAAGAACAAGGACGATGGAAATGGGTTCGTAAATCATAAACACTTTTTTATCAGCGGAATAATCTCCCTTTGAAAGCAATGATTGTTTCAGGACAAGCAAAAACGAAGACAATTCTCCTCCTTTTTTCATATTTGTCAAAACGGCTCTCCATTTTTCCCGCCTTTGCGGAACAAAATATTTTACGGCTGTTTCGCGCTCTTCTTTTTCAATGGCATTAATAAACATTGCGAGAGTTTCTCGCGGAGCGGAACCTCCGTAGTTGTCTTCCGCGACTATGTTGACGCGTTCAACAATTCCTCCGTTCAAATTAGCAACATAGGCAAGCAGTAAAATTCCTCCCAAAATGGCAAGAGAGAAACCGATTGAAGTTTTTAAAAATGTTTTATTGAAATACTTCATAGGCATCCGTTTAAAATTATTCGGGTCGCTCAAATCAAGTCCGAGATTTTTAATCGTCAATGTTCTCCGCCGTGAAATATCGTCTAATTCACCGAAGGGACAGAAGAGGATGCTTCTTCGCCTCCGCAACCATCTTTGGGCAAACCAACCTCGTTCAGAGAACAGGTTCCCATTTCGGGGAGGGCTTCTCCGTGTTCGCTTTCCAGAGTCGGCGCGACGACCTCCGGAGCTTGAATCTTCGTCTTGGAATAAAGGATGTAAGCGCCCACGACAAGGGTGAACAAAATGACAAGGGCGATGAATATCTTTCTCATAGCTTTAATTCTATCAAAATTTTTTCAAAAAACAAAATCGGAAAATTTCCGTAAAAGCAAAAACCCCGCTTAAAGCGGGGTTTTTGCTTTTAGCCATTTCTTAACCGAGGTTAAGAAATCACAAGGAGGCTAATGTTAGTTACTGAGCGTGTATGAGTCAGTTGGAATTCCAGGAAGCTTGTAGTCACCAAACCAGTCCGAAGTGGTCAAGTCGTGACTTGACGCTGACTTGTCGGACCAGATGAATGAACCCAAACCTGTCGAGTAAGCGGCAGGAGTACCCCATGAGGACTCGTTGGTCGCAATTGAGGTATACACATAACCGTTAGCACCAACTCCATCAATACTCGCTTTCAAACTGTAAGTCTTGGTTTCACCGGCTCCAATCTCCTGCTCATCGCTAGCGACAAACAGGATTGTTTTTGCGACGGAGTCCAATGTCGGAGTTCCGGTGGGAACCTCAGTGGTTCCATCGTAAAGAGCGATATTGGTCAACAAAATGCCAGAAGAAGTGCCGTAGTTGAACAGCATTTCCTTCCAGGAGATTGTTCCGGTCGCGTCAGCGGTTACGGTAAACTTACCAATGGTTTTTGTTCCGGCAGAAAGTGTATCAGACGTTGTCTGCATAGCAAGCGTAGGAACGGTTTTCACGACATACTGATCGTTTCCGGTGAGACTGGATGGATAAGCGGTAGTCGTTGAACCTTGGGTATTCTTCACCCTGTAACCGTTCAAGGTAACTTTCACATCGTTGCCAGTGGAAGCGTATCCCACTCCAACTCCAGAAAGTTTCAAGTAAACATCCAAAACTTTGTCGGAATTAGCCGGAACTTCAAAGGTGAATCCAGTTGAAGTGGCGTATCTTCCGTCAAACGGCTGGGACTTGAGAACTGTTGAACCGTCTTTGAGAATAACTTCTTCAATGACGGCCTCCGAGTTGGCAGGAACGTAAACTCCAACCTTGTCAACAGTGTAGGTTTCATTCGTAGCGGTGAATTTGAACGCCGCAACTTTTACCGTGTTATTCGCGACATTAAGCGCGATAGCAGGCGTGGAAGCGTCAACCGCGACAGCGAATGTGCCTACTCCGGCGATAATCGTCTGTCCAGTAACATCTCCGGTGTTGATTGCCTGCGAAGACGACACTGTTGTTCCGATAAACTTGGCCTTGGTAACGATGGTGGCTCCGGAATTCATCGCCGAGGCGAGATCCGCGTAAACCGCCACGCTCCAGGTGGTGTTTGCCGGGATGGTCTTGTTGATTGACCAGGTAAGGTTAGTCGCTCCCGCTGATTTAACGGCGGAAGTGGTTCCTCCGTAAACAAGGTAGATGTCCGTCAAGTCGGTGGAGGTCGCAAGACCGGAACCGACAATCGTGAGGTCAATCTCGTTCAAGTTTACATCCTCAGTTTCGTCAGCGGTCAATCGGTATTCACCGATTTTGTAAGCTGTCTGAGGAACAACGGCGGTCTGATCCGCGTAAGCGGAGTATTTGGCAAGCGCCATACTTCCGGTTACAACAGTTACGGTGTTGCCCGCCTTTTCAGAGTTTGCAATGTAGCCGAGCGAGGTCTTCTGCTGGATGTTGGAAGAACCGGCAGCGATATACACTTTCAAAGTGTCGTTGGCTACCAATTCGTTTCCGTTTCCAGAAGAATTCAAACCGTAAGTGTCGGCGCGAACCTCAAGGGTAACCGGGGATCCCGGTTTTACGATAAGGGACGAACCGAGGTTGAACGTGGTGGTAGCAGCTCCATACATAGTAAGATTTTTGGTGCTTCCCACCTGAACTCCGTCGGCGTAAAGTGCACCGTTGCGGATTTTCACAACGCCAGTGTTGGAAGAACCAACCGTCACGCCAAGGGATTCAATCTTCAAAGGTTCTCCGGCGGCCTTCAATCTGAATTTCGCCAAAACAACATTTGAATCATCAAGCTTGATGTTCGCGGAAGGCGAATCGTCAGTCTTGGTGATTGTGATTGTTCCGGAAGCAATGTCCTGCTGTCCCGACGCGCGAGCCGAGAAAGAATTGGAACCAACTTCCGCGAGAACATTTCGTTGATAGTCCTTGTCGGTGGCTTCAACATCAGCGGCTTGTCTGAGCGAGAATTTGAAATTCCTGCCCGATCCGCCAATAATGTCGCCAACCATTTTGATTACTCTGTTTCCGGTTTTAAGTTCAACCGGATTGGAGACCAAATCAAAAGTAACGTATCCGTTGTTATCGTATTGCGCAACAGCGTTACCTGCCTGGATACCGTCAACATAAAGACGGAAATTTCCGAGGTCTCCTTCTTGAACAGAACCAATCATTCTCAAGCGAAGAGATTTCAAGTAAACAGAACGCGTAACGATATTCGCGGTGTTCTGCCACATTACGTAATCATCCTGCGGCTCCAAGCTGGAGTTCGCGGAAGGCGTGGTTGTGGTGTCAAATTGAACTGAAGCGAGAGTCATGTGAGCGATTGAATGTATGCTGCCTTCAATCGGGAAGACACCTTCAACATCCGCGGTCGCCACAACTCCTGTAAGGGAAACTCCGACAGTTTCTCCGTTTGAACCGAGTAAGATGTCGGACTTGACGGCAATCGTCTTGCTTCCTCCAGCGGGAATCGTAACGATTCCTGTGGAATCGTTAAAAGTGATAACTCCAGAAGAAACAGTCGCGGCGTCAGTCAATCTTGTCGCTCCGTCAAAGAGGTAGACATTCGCCAACGTCGCGTCGGCAGAAATGCCCGTTCTCTTTAGAGTAACTTTCGTAACCTTGACATCTTCCGAAGTCGGGTTAACGAGAGCGTATTCCGCCAAGTCGGCAATCGCCTGATTATCTATAAGAGTGGACGGGGCGGGGCTACTGGAAGCCAATCCTACAGTGAGGGCGGTTCCAGTGGCTACGGTTCCGTTACCGTTTCCGTTACCGTTTCCGTTTCCGTTTCCGTTATCTTTGCACTCTCCATATAAATCATTCAACTTGGCGCGCGTCATTGAACCGACGTAGCCGGTTCCGGCGCTAAGTCCGACCGGGGTCAAAACTTCAGAAGCGTATTTGTCCTGAAATTTGACAACGGCCTGTTTGGTCAATGAACCGAAATATTCGGTTTCATTTCCCTTTGAACCAACACCGCTTTCAGCGACGATGGTGTCCGAGTCGGAGTTAAGAACAACTTGAAGGTTCTTAACATCAACTCCGGTGTCTCCTTGCGACAAGTTAGCCGCAAAAGTGTAACCGCAAGCTTCTCCCGATTCGGTCGGCGCCGGCGCAGGAGTGCCGCCTTCCAGCGAAACTCTCACGTTGGTAATGGTTGCCTGATCCGCTCCGAAAGATTCAAGTAATGAAACAATTGAATCCACCTGAGAAGAAGTCAGAGCCGCCCGGGCCGGAGCCGCGGTTCCAAGCAATGCCACCGCCATCATCAATCCGACGAAAGCGAAAGCGACTTTGCCTATTTTAGATCTGTAAAAACTACTCATAATTTTTTGCTTAAATAATAATTTTGCTTTCTTTCAATCTGATCAGGTTATAAAGATCAGATTGACGAACAAACAAAATTACCGTATGCCCAGATAATCCGATTTCGACTTCATCGGTTAATTCCGGACAATTAAATTAATTCAGTCGACCTGATAAAAAATTTTATCGACCTTATTAATGATTCTAAATCGACCTGAAACGGAATTTGATCCATTTCAACTCTTGATAACATTATAAGCGTTATAAGCAATCCTGCCAAATGAAATTGTGGATAACTCAACCGTTAAAAAAAGGCCGCTGATGACATTATCTTGATTCGCCAATAATGCTATAAATTAGATGGGGAAAAGTCAACAAAAATAAAAAACAAGACATTGTCTTGTTTTGATGTCAACGCGAAAAAAAATTGAGTTTTAGAAAAAATCAAGCAAGCTCATATTTCCTCCATCGTTTTTCTCCTTCCGCCACCAGCTTTCCGGATCGCACCAAATCAAGCAGATATCTCTGCACCGTCTTTTCACTGACGCCCTCAAAAATGGAAGCGATTTCTTTGACGGTTTTTTTCCCGTTTCCGTTAAGAAAAGAAACTATTTTGTTTTTTCGCTCGTTGAAACCTCCGGGAAGGGGGTTCGTTCTCTTCCCTATAAAATTTCTTTCTCCCGTCTTTCGCGGAGAGGGGGCGCTCTTGAGGGCGGGGGTTTCCGGACGCGTCATACTCCCGAAAGAAAAACCGAAGTCGGGTCCGAGCAAATATTTTCTTTCCGTAGAGAGTCCGTTTCTTTCCCCTTCCAAAAAACTCTTCAAGGAAAGATACTCCTTTTTAAGGACATCAAAGTTAAGGGCGAGAACGCTTCCTTCAACGGAAGCCAATTCAAGCGAACAAACAACGAGTGATATGGAGTCCAAGACTCCGTCAATTCCCGGCGCCGTTCTAACGGACATTTTTCCTGAATGTATAACGGACATCAAACTGACGCATACATCAAGGGCGTTATTCCTCAATGTCCATTTAAGCGGTTCCTTGTCCGTGTAGAGATCCGTTACTTTGTAGAGGACTCCCGTGAGTTTCCGCACCTTCCCCAACAATGAATCATATACGACTCCCCTTTCTTTCTCAGTGTCCGTTAAGGAATCCGTCAAATTGTCCATTACTTTATTTTTGTCCATTAGCAATACATTGTAATCAAAAAAAATAAAAAGTCAAAAAAATCAGAATCCGGAGCGGTTTGTCCGTTGAAAAGCCCGAATTGAAAATGCCCGGCAAATACCAAAAAGAAAAAAAATATTGTATAATGAACGCAATGGCAAAAAAAAAATCAACGAAAAAAAATATCTCTCGGGAAAAATGGCGCGATAATCTCAAGGAGGAAACAAAACATTCAATCCTCGCTATTTTTTTCCTCGCCGGAGCCCTGTTTTTCACCCTCGCCTCTTTTGGAAAAGCCGGCTTGATTGGCTCTTCCATTTATGATTTTCTGAGAATGCTTTTTGGGGCGGGATTTTTCCTCGCTCCCGTCGCTCTTTTTCTGGCGGCAATCTCTTTGGTCAGTTCTTTTCGTCCCAATTTTCTTTCAAACGCGCTTGTGGGAATGACGCTTTTTCTTGTATCCGGACTCGGAGCGACTGAGGTGATGTTCGGAGAAAAAACGGGGGGTTACATCGGCTACGCGATTTCATGGCCACTTATAAAATTATTTGATTTTTGGGTAAGTTTGATAATTTTAACGGCTCTCTTCATCATCTCTTTTTTGATAATATTCAACACTTCCATTAAAATAAAAATTCAAAAGAAAACGGCGTTGGAAAAAATTTCAGAGGAGGAAAAAGAAAGAGAAAAAAACGCGGGAGAAAAGAGTTCGGCGAATGAAGAAAAAAAGGATGAAAATTCAAAAGGTGTCGGAGAGAAGGTAATCGCCGGAGCGAAGGAAGTTATGGAAGAAATAAAAGAAGCTGCGTTGGGAAAATCAAAAACTTCTCCCAAGAAAGAAAAAGAAGAAGAGACGGAAATTGAAATTGAAAAAATAAAAAATGTCGCTAATTTTGTCCGCCCTCCGATAGAACTTCTGTCGGGCGACAAAGGAAAACCGTCAAGCGGAGACATTAAAGCGAGCGCCAACATTATCAAGAGGACTTTGCAAAATTTCGGCATTGAAGTTGAAATGGGAGAAATCAATGTCGGTCCTTCGGTTACGCAATTCACGCTCAAGCCGGCGGAGGGAATAAAACTTTCGCGGATACTGGCACTTCAAAACGATCTCTCCATGGCGCTCGCCGCGCACCCTATAAGAATAGAAGCGCCGATTCCCGGAAGACCTTTGGTGGGAATAGAAATACCGAACAGCGCCAAAACAATCGTCGGACTGTCCGCTCTTTTTTCAACGGAAGAATTCAAAAAGGCGACCCCTTCCCTTCTACTCTCCCTCGGCAGAGATGTTTCCGGAAAGCCAATGTTCGCAAATCTGAGCAAAATGCCTCACCTCCTTATCGCCGGAGCAACCGGATCGGGAAAATCAATATGCATTCATACCGTCATAACAAGTTTGCTTTACCGCAACTCTCCCGAGACATTACGTTTCATAATGATAGACCCGAAACGCGTGGAACTTTCCGTTTACGATAAAATTCCTCATATGATGACGCCGGTCATCACTGAGCCGAAAAAAGCCATTCTCGCGCTCAAATGGGCGTGCAAAGAAATGGAAAAGAGATACGAAATTCTTTTAAAGGCGGAGGTGAGAGATATAGACTCCTACCATAAAAAATCTGCGTCAGAAGAAAATCCAATGCCCTATTTGGTCATCATCATAGATGAACTTGCGGACATAATGGCGACATACCCGCGAGAAATGGAAGCATCCATCGTTCGGCTCGCCCAGATGTCGCGAGCGGTGGGAATCCATTTGATTGTTTCCACCCAACGCCCGTCCGTTGAGGTTATCACCGGGTTGATTAAAGCGAACATAACCTCAAGAATAGCTCTGCAGGTCGCTTCGCAAATTGATTCCCGAACAATTTTGGATATGTCCGGCGCGGAGAAACTGCTCGGCAAAGGAGATATGCTCTTTCTCGCCGGAGACACCGCCAAACCCAAAAGAATTCAGGGTCCGTTTATTTCAGAAAAAGAGATACAGCGAGTCGCAAAATATCTGTCAGAGGAATATAAAAACCTTGATATGGAAAACCAAGGAGAGGATGGCACAGACGACAAGGAATCAATCGGCGACATTCTCAAGAATGAGAATGATCCTGAAAATCGGAGAGTGGCTGGACAGCCCCCTCTTAAACTGAATCTTGATGAAATGGAGGACGAAGGAGATGAGCTTTACGAGGACGCCCGAGAAATGGTCATTAAAACGGGAAAGGCTTCTTCTTCTTATCTTCAAAGAAGGCTAAGGATAGGATATTCCAGAGCCGCCCGTTTGCTGGACATTCTTGAGGAAAGGGGCGTGGTGGGTCCGGCGCGCGGGGCAAAACCGAGAGAAGTATATATAAAGGAAGGCGAGGACGAACATTATGAGGATTATGAAGAAAATAAGGTTGATTTCTAGCATCGCGCGAGATTTCCAACCGGAATGATTTCGGGTTGGCTCCGCCACGCCGTCAATTCCGTAAAAAAAATGAATAAAAAAATAAACTTTTTGTTAAAGTTCGGGGTCATTTTCATTTTAGTGGCGGGTTTCGCCTTTTACGGACTTTATAAAGCCGAGGTTTTTCGCGAAGGACCGGAGATTACCGTCAATGAACCGCAAGACGGGCAGACTGTCAAAAATTCTTTCGCGGAGGTTTCAGGGTCGGCGAAAAATATCTCATCAATCAGCCTTGACGGAAGACCGATTTTCACCGATGAAAAGGGATTTTTCAAAGAAAATTTGCTCTTGGCAAAGGGATACAATATAATAGAAGTGCAAGCGGTTGATAAGTTTGGAAAAAAGGTTGAAAAAATAATAAGGGTGGTATTAAAATAATTTTTAATTTTAAGTTTTATGAAAACAAAAGAAAAAAAAGAAGCGAGAAAAACGAACACAGGCGTGGAAAACGCCATAAACGAAATTCAGGCGAAATACGGGGAAGGAGCGATAATGAAACTTGGAGACGCCAGAAGGGTTGATGTTGACACAATTTCCACGGGATCGCTAAGTTTGGATATGGCACTCGGAGTTGAAGGGGTTCCGCGCGGGAGAATTATTGAAGTGTTCGGAACGGAATCGTCCGGAAAGACAACACTTACTCTGCACATTATCGCCCAGGCGCAGAAAAAAGGAGGGCTCTGCGCTTTTGTGGACGCGGAACACGCCTTGGACCCGGAATACGCCAAAAAAATAGGCGTTAAGATAAACGATTTATTGATATCCCAACCGGACACCGGCGAGCAGGCGCTTGAAATTGTGGAAAGTTTGGTCCGCTCCGGAGGAATTGATGTGATTGTCATTGACTCGGTCGCCGCTCTGACTCCCAGAGATGAAATAGAGGGAGAAATGGGAGCTCATCATGTGGGGAAACAGGCTCGTCTTATGTCTCAAGCTCTGAGAAAATTAACGGCAATTGTCGGCAAAGGAGAAACGGTGGTTATTTTCATCAATCAAATCAGAATGCAAATAGGCGTCTTCTTCGGAAATCCGGAAACGACTCCCGGAGGAAAGGCTTTGAAATTTTACTCATCGGTGCGAATTGATATGCGCCGGGCGGCGCAAATTAAAAAAGGGGATGTAACCATCGGGAACCGGGTGCGATCAAAGGTGGTTAAAAACAAAGTAGCCGCTCCTTTCAAAACGGCTGAATTTGACATTCTCTACAACGAAGGAATTTCCTACGAGGGCGACGTTCTTAATCTCGCCGAAAAACACGGAATTATTAAGAAAGCGGGCGCTTCATATTCTTATGACGGACAATCATTGGGAAGAGGTTATGACAACGCCAGAATTTTCCTCAAAGAGAATCCGAAAACAACGAAAGAAATCGTGAAAAAAATAAGAGAGGTGGTAAAAGAGGAGAAGTAATTTTATCTCCAGAAGAAAGAAAAACGGCTTTCGCCCCGAAAAATCTCTAAACAAAAAACACCCCGCGGGGTGTTTTTTGTCAATTTCTCCGAAAGATAAAATTATCTTGAAACGGAAATTGAAGAGGTGTCCTCCGCCTCGCAAGCCCCAATCTTAATCGTTCCGTTGCTGTTCTTTTGCATATAATATCCGGTGAGCGCGGAAGTCCATGTTCCCGCCCCGTCCGGACTTACCGGCAAGGACGCGAGATACCCATCGGTAACGAGTCCTTTAAGATTGACGCAACTGCTAGTCGTGGCGACAGCGGTGCAACCGATGTTGCAACCTGTGACGGTATCGGCGTCGCTAATCATATAATTCCAAGACGAAGTGGCATTGGTGATGGAAGCCAAATAAGAGCCTCCATTGTCAACCTGGTCAATTTTAACGGCACTCAAAACAGCCGTCACATCTCCCCACCTGCTTGAATCTCTGGCGTCCTTAAACCTGGTCAAAGGATCAAGAGCGACAAAAGCCACAGCCGCCAAAATCGCGATGATGGCGATGACGATGAGCAACTCAATAAGAGTGAAACCGCCTTTCTCTTTGTATTTTTTTATTTTAATCATTTTTTATTTTAATTTTTATTACTTATTTCGACCTTGTTTTTTCTCTTCCTTTTATTTTATAGCATTTCAATAAATCAAACAAGTCAAAAAGTGAACAACATAAAAAGATGCCCCTAAAACGCTTATCTGGTAACGGAAATTGACGGGGTATTCTCAGCCTCGCAAGCGCCAACAGTCAAGGATCCGTTGGTGTTGCTCTTAAGATAATATCCCGTGTAAGTTGATGTCCAGCTTCCGGTCCCGTTCGGACTGACGGGAAGTTCTCCGAGATAACCGTCCGTAACAAGCCCTTTTAAATTAACGCAGTCGTCCACTCCGAGTACGGGCGAACAATTAGTGTTGCAACCGACGGTCGTGCTCGCGTTGCCAATCATATATCCATTTCCGGAAGTAAGACCGGCGCCCAAAGTGTCGGTCTGCGAACCGTAAAGCTTATACCCGTTATGGTCCACTTGATACATATTAAGGGCATCGGAAATATTTCTCACAGCCGACCATCTCTTGGCATCGCGGGAATCTTTAAATCTTGTCAGCGGATCCAACGCGACCAAAACGACTGAAGCCAAAATTGCAATAATAGCGATGACGATGAGCAACTCAATAAGAGTGAAACCGCCTTTCTCTTTATTTTTTTTTATTTTAATCATTTTTTATTTTTGAGCGTATCGGGAAGCAATCCACCCCTCGGTATTGCCATCCACTTTTATTTTATACCAACCGCTCTTTTCTTCCAACAACTCATAATCGTTTCCCGGATAAACCTTGCCTATCTTTGAGTAGCCCGTTCCCGGACCTTTACGGACATTGAGCCACCCCGTGGGGGTTTTCTTGACTGTTATTTTGGGTATTTCTTCCGCCGCTTTTTTCTCGGCTTCAAGCCTCGCTTTTTTTTCTTCTTCTTTTTTCACTCTCTCACTTTTGATTTTTTGCAACATCTTTACCGCTTCCGCCTTGGACTTTGCCGCTTCTTCAATCCGCTTTTTTTCGCGTTGGCGGTAGTAATAAACGGACGAACCGGCAATGAGCAAGATAAGAAAAATGGAAATCGCGGTAATGAGCCTTTTTTTCATTCGGCCGGCCGGTTTCCAATCATCCAATGAAAGCGATGTCTTGCCTTTTTTCCCGAGAAATTCAGTGTTCTTTTTTTTAAATTCTCTTTCTTCAAATTTTTTCTTCTCCTCCTCTCCCATCTCATCACTGAAAATTATGGCGGGATCAGTTTCACCCCATTTCGGTTCAATTCCTCTGAGAGCGAGGCCGGATGCCTCCACATAAACCAAAGGAATATCGCTTTTGAACAACGCAGGTTTCCCAATCCTCACGGGAATTCCCAGATTTGTTTCCATATAATCAGCCAGTCCCTTTAATTTAGCCGATCCGCCGACGAGAACCACCTCTTTGACGCCTTCCCCTGTTTCTTTTTTGAAATAATCAAGTGTCGTCTTGATGTCTTCCACCATAGGAAACAAGATTTTTGTCAGGGTGAAAAAAATTCTTTCGCCCGGCTGAGACAACCCTATTTCTCTTTTTAATTTTTCAGCCTCTCCTTCGTCTTTGCCCAAAACTTTCGCTATTTCTTTTGTGAACGAATTTCCCGCGATGTTGTTGCTGTAAGCATACCAAAGTCCGTTTTTACCAAAAATGGCAATATGAGTCGTATTGGTTCCAACATCAATCACGCAAATGGGTTTTTCCGGTCGTTCGGGAAAAAGTCCGCGGAAGATGGCAAGCGATTCAACATCAAAAACATTCGCCTCAATGCCCAATCCACTGAAGAAATCAAACCATTCTGTCGCCACACCCCTGCTTGACGCCACCAAGAGAACTTCGGTTTTGCCATTTACCGGAAGAAATGCCTTGTAAGCAAAAAGAAGGTCCTCTTTTTTTAACGGAATATTTTCTTGGGCCTCTTTTAAAATAATGGATTCCCTGCCACTCTTTTCGTGTTCGGTGATATAGAAACTGTGAATGTAAACTTGACACTCGGGTAAACCGAAAACCGCCTTCCTCGTGATAATGGGATGTGGCTTTGCCGTTTGAAGACATTTTTTGAGCGCCTCCGTCAATTTCTCCTTATCCTTGACGCGTCCGTTTTCCACTATTCCCGGATTCAAAAAGACCCTTCCTTTACTCCAAAGTTTCACCCCCTCTCGGTCTTTTAAAATTTCAACGACTTCTATTGTATGGTCGGCGATGTCTATTCCGACCGACCGTTTTGTAAATAAATTTAACATAAATTCTCAGTCACTTTTTTCCTCCCAAGAATTGACTGTAATGAGAGGGATAGTATCAGCCGACAAAGTGATATTCGCCTCTATTTTTTTGTAATAATTCCCCGTGGTGCTGGCGGTAACGATAACATCTCTGACATTCCCGTTTGCCGATACATTTATTATACACGAACCGTTTCTTGTTGTAAGGTTCTCTCCCGAATATGCGGTGTCAAGGCGAATTCTTCTGAAACCCTCTTCCACGCATCCGTCAGCTATTCCAAGCGTCTCCGCCCCTTTTTGGGAAACATAACCCATATCAAGTTCTCCGAGTCCAAGCAAAGAAGCGTTGTATGCCATAATCAAAGTGGCGGCCGAAATGATAATAATGGTCAAAAGAGCGGCAATGCCGGATTGGCAATTAACCTTTGGCGAGCCGAGGTTTAAAGTTGAAAGTTTAAAGTTGAAAGTTTTGGCATCAAAAAAATTCTTCAAAAATTTTTGACCAACATTAACTTCAACTTTTAATTTTGTTTTTTCTTTTTTCATATTCAAAATATTAATATCATCGTCTTACACCGACCGCCGTGCGAAAACTTTGTGAATAATCGTATTCAACATTGGTCCCGATATTGTCATATTCAGCCGTTACGTCAAGGCGGACATTATCCTTTGAGCTTGAACCGGTGAGGTTGGTGAAAACGAGATTGGTAATCTTTACTTTGTTTGAAGTAATGGAAAGAGAATTTTTCTTTGCGTCGGAATAAGAAACGGGGGCTTCAAAAGCGAGGAAAGCCATTGTTTCGCTTGTGTGCGCCCTTTCCGAATCAGCCACTTGATCCTCTTCAACATGAAAACCCGCCTGCGCCGGAGAATTGGAGCATGTAACACTCCAACCTCCGTTGGCTCCGTCCATTTCCTCTTGAAAACCGAGAACGAGCGGTGAATTTGCGTATGTGTTTTGATAATTGAAAGTGTAACATCCGTTGTCATGCCCCAAGACGCTGTCACTCGTGCGGTATGTTTCCAAAGGTATTCCTCCCGAGGTTGTGGTGGCATTCATAGTCATGGCAATCCAGCCGATGGTTTCAGTCCCGTGACTCGTCGCCGCTTCAGCGGCATTAAGGGCGATACGCATTCCGCCGATAGTGGGCGGATTCCAGCGTCCGCTGGGACTGCTCACATAAGTTGTAATCCAGGCGGGGTCATTGTAAGTCATAACTTGATGGAGAACAATGGGGTCGGCGGTAAATGCCTGTGAAAAAGTTTTCAAATCATAAAGCCATCCTCCCCCGCTGGAGCCAGTCGTGTTGGTGTCATATTTGTTCGCTTCAACCAAGACTCCGTTTATGTTCCAAACTCCCTTTTCAATGACGAAATAAGTAATTGTATCAGAGGCGAGATTGCTCCCGCTCGGATTCTGCAAACGAACCTCAAACCCGGTGGAAGAAGCATTCTTTATTCTGACTGATGCCGGAAGTGTATTGTTTAATTCTTGATACGACGCCACGATAACCGGATTGATGTAATTATTTTGGAACGCGACTGTTTTCCAATTTTCATCCGTTGAAACCGAACCAATCTCAAATTGGAGAGGAACTGAAGAAGTTCCTTCAATGATTCTCAAAGCACCGTCAGCGCCACTTAAATCAATGATTGTCGGATTGAGGGAACTCTTTGTCATAGAAAGAGACAATCTTCCGGGGTTAATCCCGAAGGTTGAAGAATTAAAGTTGATTCCGTCGGCTGAGCGAATTTTTTGGCTTATCATTTCAAGAGCCATTCTCGTATTCGCCTGAACCTCTTGAACGACATAGGTTTTGTTCCTTGATCCCGACACGGAAACACTGAAAAGAACAAAGGCAATCGCAATCATGCCGAGAATGGCGATATAGATAATGGTTTCTATCAGAGTAAACCCGGCGCCACAAAAGGGTATTGCGCTTCTTTGGGCTCGCGAACCGGGGAACAAAAAATCGCGGACAGTGGCAAATGTGCGGCGCGGGAGATTGTTCATAAAAACGCCTTTATTGATGCCATTTTTGAATAGCCGGGCAAACCCCTCCGACCTGCGACGAAAGTTGGGAGTTACGGCATTAAAAAACTTTTTCAAAAATTTTTGATGCGTTTCAAATTTTAATTTTGTTTTTTCTTTTTTCATTCCAATTAAAATATCAAATGGTTAATTGCCTCATTTCCATTTATAATTCACTCTGCTTTCTTCCAAGACGGGAGTGCTCATTCCGTCACCCGTAAGTGTTGCCCTGTATCGGACCCATTGGTTGTCATTCAAGTCAACGGGGACAAGCGAGCCGGTGGATGTGGCAAAATAAGTTCCGGCTCCATCCGCTCCATACCAATCCGTCCAAGTTCCCGGTGAACCGCCCGAATCCGGAGCGGCACTTAATTCAAATTTTATTCCGCACGCAGGACTGCAAGAAGGAACCGTTTCATCCCATCCCATAACCTGAATTTTTGAAGGGGCTCCGGTGTCAAAAGCGGAAGAAGTGATAATTCCTTTGGTAATCAGCAATTTTATGATAACACTGTTCCCCGCCGCCCATGCTTGAAAAGGACTTAGCATCGCGACTGTCCGGAGAGTAGCCGATGTCGGAGAAGAAGCGGCTACCCAGATTGTTCCGTTCCATAAATAAATATCTCCCCCGCTTCCCACAACCCAACCATCATTGGTATCGGACATAAAAACGGAATACCAAGTTTGGGAGCCGGTGTCCGTAAAAAGCGTCCAGCTTGAGCCGTCCCAATGATAAATTTCTCCGTAATTTCCGACGACCCAGCCGTCCGTGGCGGAAACCATTTTTATTGAATACCAAGTTTGGAAGCCTGTGTCCGTGAATTGTGTCCAGGATGTTCCGTCGTAATGATATATTTTTCCTGAATTGCCAACAACCCAACCGTCCGTGGCGGAAAGTATATCAATTGCATACCAAGTTTGGAAGCCTGTGTCCGTGAATTGTGTCCAGGATGTTCCGTCGTAATGATATATTTTCCCGCTACTTCCGACAACCCAACCGTCCGTGGCGGAAAGCATATCTATTGAATACCAAGTTTGGGAGCCACTGTCAGTAAAAAGCGTCCAGCTTGAGCCATCCCAATGGTAAATTTGTCCACTGCTTCCGACAACCCAACCGTCCGTGGCGGAAACCATATCTATTGAATACCAAGTTTGGGAGCCAGTGTCCGTGAA
>VAPA010206905.1_pt1 | contig 15236 bp, 12 predicted proteins | sample 3395041 | NCBI WGS metagenome assembly VAPA01 (sample SAMN08290432, study PRJNA428436) | hydrothermal vent metagenome | isolation source: Deep-sea hydrothermal vent chimney | place: Indian Ocean: Southwest Indian Ridge | depth 1973 m m
ACTCTTGTCATCTACTGATTCTTCTACAGCTTCTGAAGCAAGTTTTTCAACAAACAGTTTCATCTCTTCATTTTCCTGCTCTATCTGTTTTCTTTTAACAAGATCAAAAATATCGGCTGCAGGTTTTACTTTCAGATTTATTGACCGGACAAGATAGGAAGGTACGCCGTCTTCAACTCTGATCTTTATGAAGCCTATTTGAGGGTTATGATCAATGTCTTCTTCAGACAGGGCGCCGCGGGTCATAGAACCTATGTTAATGAAGAACTTTTTCTGATCCAGGTAAATTCCCTGGTCAATATGGTAATGACCAAGAACAAAAATATCCGGGGAAAACTTACCTAATTCATCATATCCGTATAATCTTTCTTTAAAGAGCATACCACCTTTTAAACCGGCATTGAGATGCATGGCACAGATTTGAGAAACACAGTCACCTTTATCAGGGATCTGCAATGTATCAAGATCGAGTCCTTCAGTGTAGGGGACTCCTACAAGGGATATTTTCACACCGTCTTTTTCAAGAACTTCTTCTCTGAGCTGTCTCAATGTTCCGTCAGCAAACAGGACACCTAACGGCTGCTCTGCAATACTTTCCAACCGGTTTGCCGTGATATCATGATTTCCTTCGATCATGTAAATAGGACAGTTAAATTTACCAAATGCCCTTATCAATTCAATGTTCAGATTATGGCTGTTTCTGGTCGGGTTCTTTAAGTTAAAGAGGTCACCGGCAATAATAGCAGCATCGGCGTTAAGTTTGTTGCAGGCCACACACATCTGGCTGATCTTACCCAGAACGGTTTCTTTGAAATCATCTGTTCTGGATCGAGGCCCGTTATCGCTGATGTGTATATCATTTGCTGTAATTATAATGAATTCTGTCATAAGGGTCTCTCACATAAAGGACAGACTTTGATTTCTGCCTTTTCTTTTTCCTTTTGTTCCAGTTTTTCCGTAATATTCTTTAGTTCATCACGGGTTGTTTTTGTTGTGGACACATTTTCAGAGAAGGACTTTTCCAAAAGAACTATATGATGATATTCCTTGGACATTTTCTCTATTTTCTTAACGACTACAGTAACTTTTTTTAGATTAAAATTTTCAAGGACTTCCTTTTGTTGTTTGATTCTTCCAATCAATTCTGTAGCAGTATTATCCCACTCACAAAATTGACTGACTTCTTTTACCAGGGTCTCCATCTCTTCTGTTTTGGGGATTTCGAGTTTCGAGATACCATTTAATTTCTGGACATTACTGGTTAATTCCTGGTATCTCTTTTCTTTCTCTCTGAGTTGTCGTATATCTTTGAGAGCATTATCAAACCACTTAGTGTGTGGAATGACTACATGAGTAATATTTCCGAGAATTTTAAGGGATTTTGTAAGTCTTTCTGCTTGTTTTTCAAATTCCTTTAAAGTAGATATCTCAGAACCCAGATTTTCAGTTTGCTCCTCTTTCTCTGCCAGAGCAGCTACTTCTTCTTTTATTTTTTCGAAGCCCTTGAATACTTCAAGTTTTTCTTCCAATGTTTTCAGATCAATTTCACGGGTTTTCAGTATTGATTTCTGTGATTTAACAATTTTCTGGCACATGTCATCCGCTTTACTCAGTACATCTATGTTATACATCGATGCCAGTACCTCGGTTACTACTGATCCGGGTTTATCGACAAGAAAGAGTTCATCAAACTGGGAAGCGATAAAGGGAAAGACTTTTTTATCCCCAATACCCATCTTCCCGAAACCAGCATCAAGCAGGGGCTGTGGAACACCCCTGTTTAATTTTGAAAAGACTTCTTTTTTCTTTCGATCATCAACAGTATATGTAGCAGAGGTCCCTTTTACCCATTCAATATCTATTTCATCTCTGACTATCTTTACGGTGGTTTTCTTTTCTCCGTTTCGGATAAAACTTTTACCGGTCTGATTTGCTAAAGGAGCCTCTATAGCTCTTATGATGGCACTCTTTCCGATATTGTTTTTACCCAGAATAACCGTAAAACCGTCAATTTCAAAAGAGACATCTTTTATACTCTGATAATTTTTTATGGAGACTTTAGTTGTCATCTGATTCTTCTTTTCCCTCTTTTTTCTTATTCTGCTTTTCGATAAAACTTTCCGCTACATTGGACAGTAAATCATCCATTTCATCCGGCAGCTCTTCATCGAGATCGTTACCGTATTCCGTTTTTACCCCTTCATCCTGTTTAAAGACAAGAGAACTCCGCAGCTTTTCAAAGGCTTTCTCATTGTCGTTAAGGGTCTGCCATAACTGCTCTTTTCCAACTGCTTTGAAAATGACCTCATCATTTTGTTTGAAGGAGTATATAGACCCGCTCAGTTTAATGACTCTTGTATTTAGAGCGAGTTCAATAATAGACCTGATATTATCAATACCTTCACCAAAACGGATAAAGATGGGAGCCGCAAAATAAGGCCTGTCGATCTTATTCTTAACAACAGTGGCCTTTACTTGAATGTTCACCGGATCTTTATCTTTCTTTCCGGTAATTCTGCTCTGGACGTAGATCTTTTCAATCTTTCCCACTTTCAGCTTCAACCTGAGTGAGGCATAGTATTTCAGCGCTCTGCCACCCGGCGATTCCTCCATAGGTCCCGATTGAAACTTTGATGTCTTAATAACATCCCTCATCTGATTGATGTAGATAAGGGCAACATTACTATCTTTCAGGTATTTGGTAATGATGCGCAGGAAAGCTGACTGAAGCTGCGCCTGCAAGCCAATTCTGGCTGCGTCATCAACATTACCTTCCAGAAATTCTTTCGGGAGCATGGCGGGTACACTGTCAACAACAATGACATGTGGTCTTAATTGAAGCAAGTCTTTGATCTGCCGTGCACCTTGTTGGAAATGATCCGGTTGAGTGACCATGAGTTTGTTCGGGTCCAGATCGAGACCCAGCTTTTTAGCATACCCTTTATGGAAAGTCTGCTCATAATCAAGGAGGCATCCGAAGCCTCCCATTTCTTGCGCTTTTCGGATAGCACTTAAAGCTACGGTTGTTTTACCTGAAGATTCATCACCAATAATTTCCGTGATGGCACCGCGAGGAAATCCTCCAGGTTTTCCAGTCATTGAACCGTCACCTATAATTTGATCAAGTACCCACGATCCGGTAGGTACGAAGTCATGAACATCTTCTTTTGTAAGATCAAGAATTGTAGCCTGATCTTCTTTATGTAATTTTTTATAAAATTCTGCCTGGGTTAAAGCTTTTTTCTTTTTCGGCATTATATATATCCTCTGCAATTATTTTCGAGTTTCGTTTACCTTTTGTATAGTCAAAGAACTGGTCATTCTCACGGTAGATAATTCCGGTGTATTCTGTCGTACCCTTTCTTTTTCCTTTTACAAAAGTGTGTTTCCCGCAGAACAGTTTTCGCTCTCTTTCGGTTAATTCATCGTCCGTATACTTTCTCATGAAGTACCATTGATAGAATTTTAAACCTACTTTTCCGGCGAAATAAGCATCGGCTACATGCTCACTGAATCTTCTACCCATACGGTCTAATTCTTTTTTGGCCTGATGTGTTATATGGTGCTTTGTTACTTCATTTAACTTTACATCAGGAACGGCGAACCTTTTCAGCGTCTGCGGTTGCACGTACATTACGTATACCTTCTCATCAAGGAACGCTTCATGTATGTGTTGGTTCAGAGCGAATAGTAGTTCGGTATTATAATCCTGAAGATACGGCGCTTCCATTGATACGAAACTTATCTTTCGTGATTTTAGTAGTGCACGTACTCTTTCTCTTTGCATTATAAGCCGTTGTACCATTAGACCATCGGCGGGACTTGTTTTAAATACGCCTCCTTCTTTGACTGCTTCTTTTCCTGTTTTGTTTTCGTCAAAGATAACCCACCCCAGGTGAGTTACAGATGGATCAAATCCTGCTATCATAGTAGTGTATGTACCGGCCTCCGAAGAGACCAGTACCTGTTTTAAAAGATTATTAGATCCGTTTAAACGTTATCCAGAACATTGTCCAGATCAAGTTTCTGTGTTGGATCTGAACCGACAACATCGCCAACACCCAGCAACTCATTAATTTCTTTAGTTGAAAGGTTATTAGCAATTGACTTCTTAATGAAATCCCATATGGGTTTGGCTTGTTCCAGAATGGTTTTCTGAATTTCGTCCTTCGCCGTCCATATAGACTCATTACAAGGCGTGATATCAATATGCTGGTACTCATCATTAGTACAGCTGACTTTGATATCATGGGATGCGAGAGGGAATTCACTATTAACTGTTTTCAGTTTCAAATAAGTCTGCTCACTGAAAATCCAGGGATACAGTTCATAGCCGAAAGGTTTTTTAACCATCCCCTGCCGGTCAGTTCCGTATTTAACGATAACAGCACCTACGCGCCATTTTGAGGGGCCAAGGACTTCACAGCATTTCCCCCTTCTGCAGAGAAAAAATCTGTCCTTGAAATGGATTTTTGAACCGATAAACATGACTTTGGGGTCCGTATATACAATGGCATTTCGATGAACTTCGTTTTTCTTACCCTTGTACTTTTCGAACATTCCGCCTTTGATGTCTTCGTTCTCAAACCCAAAAACTTCGAGTGGTTCATTTGAAGGCATTTGTACTTCTCCTTATTTTGTTGTTGGTTGAAAATTATCTAACAAATCATCAAGGTCCATTCCTGTTTCTACTGTGTGACGTTCTTTCTGATCTTCCGTCACTTCTACTTTTGGTTCAGTGTTAACTTTTTGTTCAGGTTCAATTTGTGGGTTTTCGTTCCCTCCTTTTGAAATATCCTTCTCTGTTTCCTGAATTATCTTTTTTTCATTGGTATCGATTACTGCATCCAGATTAACTGTCTTACCTACAGCTTCTTTCACCTTTCCGGCCGTGGTAGCAGTTTCCGGGTCAATGACGTAGGTATCCTCTATTTCAATAGGCGACTCACCGTCAGTATCCGGACTGAGATCAGGGACCGGGTTTATAAGTTTCTCAGCCATCTCTTCTTCAGAAGGTAACTCATCTTCCTTCCCAGCAAGGAGATTCTCTACATCTAAAATGTCCGATGGATCTTCAACTTTTTCAGCTTCCTCTTCTTCAGATTCAGCTTCACCAAAACTATCGTCACCAAAGACGCTCTTTTCCATCTCTTCCATAATGCTCTTAGCAGCATAGTCAGAGGAAGGGCCAGAACCAGGGCCAGAACCAGTTATTTTGGTCTGTGCTTCAAATAACCTTAATTGCATCTTAATATCGTTATTAGCCCTGTTAAGATTTCTTATCTTTAGGGTGATAGCTTTTAAGAGATTATTAAGGTCAACGACTTCGTTTTCGTACTCAGTAACTTTGACACGAACGTCTCTGAGGATCATGTTCGCCGCGGCTTCCCGATCCTTGAACGAAGGGAGATTTTTGATCTCCTCTTTTATCAGGATCATGTCCTTCTTTGATTCATATTCCGCTGTGACGTTATTCAATGCCTGTTGCTTCACTGAGATTTCTTTGCTGACACGGATGCTGAAATGTTCAACTTCTTCGATATAACCATGGCACTCCCCTATTTTCTGGTTTATATTCCCAGGGTTCGGTACAGCATCAAAATTAATCTTGAAACGAATTTCCAACAGACGATCATAAATATTATTTCGATATTCAATTTCCATTTCCATTATATTCTCCTATATACTAATGGTACTGATTCCAGGTGCAAATATTAAAGAAAAACTTTTTACTCTAAGTGTATTATTTCCAACGGTATACGATTTTTCGGTAAATTATTTAGTAATTCTATTGCTTCAAGATCGTCAGATTTACCAAAAAAGTAGATATAAGTGATACCTACGGAGACAATAAGTTTCATATCATCCAGACTGGGAAAGCATGTTGAGAAGAGAGCATACCCGGTTAAATCCTTATTACAGCAACTGAAGATAACATCATAAATAGCGGAAATTTCCCATTCTTTATCTTTTACAATTCTTCGGTTGTGTCCTGCGGACTGAATTTGTCCGCCGTCAATAAGGGCTGCTCCTCGTTGTATAGGGCAGGTAGATAATCTGCTGGCACCCCTTGCTGTATTGGCAAAAAATCCTTTTTCACTTTTTGTAAACATTCTATTATGCGTTCCCCTAATTTTGTGTTACGTTTCTGTACTGAAGCGTTATCAATAGCTTTTTCAAGTGCAGATCCGTGTCCTATTATAATTACTTTTGTTTTTGCCCTGGTAATTGCAGTATAAAGAAGATTTCTTTGTAACATATTTCTTCCGAACTGATTTATGAACGGGAGAATAATAAACGGGTACTCCTGTCCCTGACTGTTATGGCATATAAATCCGTTGGCTATATAGAAATGCCTGTTTTCTATCTCCATGTCTTGAGTAGACTTTTTTGTGGGAAAGTGCTCTATAGAAATGATTTTATCAAAAAGAATATTCTCGGATAATATAGTGATAAATTTCTCAGGAACTCGTATTTTATGCTCCTTTAATACCTCAATCATCTCATTTAAAAGATCGTAAGATAGAGAGTAGTAACCGTTTTTAACAGAATTCAATCTGTGATATATCCTCCTATACTTTTTTGAGTTTAAACCGCAATCTTTTTTTCCTTTTGTTTTTTGGGGATTAAAGAAAGAAAAGAAAATATTTACCAATTCTTTTCCAAAAGGGATGTTTCTGTCGTATGTTCTGTGTTTTATGTTTTCTTTAATTCTATCTCGTTTTTTGTAGCATTTTAAATAGCTCTTAAATCGGAAGGACGCATTCATATCCAGAACTATACAATATTTGTATAGTTCTGTTTTCTTTTTAGGTGTACTCCCATTTATTGAAGAGACTACCCCGCAAGATAAAAGAAGTAATTGAAGTTTAAAAGCAACTTTTTTTGATACAGTGATATATCTAATTAACCCGTTTCTATTGGTGCTTCCGTCTGTATCTATTAAACCTGAAATGAACGAGAGTTTATTCTCAAGAGTAGCCTCAAAAATTAGGTCTGGTATGTCCTTATCTTTTGAAGTCACAAAATTATAGTTTATCGAATATAACCAATCTCTAAAATTCTTTGAGCATACGTACATACTATAAAGTTTTTTCTCCCTCTTATGGTGTCTTGGGTTTAAACCAATTAAAATCATTATTCGTTCAAATTCTTGTAATAATTCAAGGTTTTCTGGATCACTGAGTTCTACTGTGCCTTCTCTTTTATCCCTATAACTCCCGTCTCCTATTAAAGCTCCCAATAACCATGAGATATCCTTATTTAAATATTTTGGGAGCCTGACTTTTTTACGGGGAGTGTTACCCTTACTCTTAGTATTTGTACTGTATAATTTGATTTTTTTCCCCTCTATTCTATCCCTACTTATACAGGCATAATCCCCTATTCTTATATCCTTCATTTTTTTAAAAGAAACATTTTTTTCGCATGCCACTTTAAATTTATGGTCTTCAGACCCTCTTACTGTATATCCCCTCATTGTTTTTATTTCTTTTATTCTTTTTATTCCGGTGTCTTTGTGCCATAAGACCTCTTGAGATTCCTTATCTGTAATATGAACTTTGTCCTTTATCTCAATACAAGACATTTTTTTCATTCCATCAGACATGGTAATAAAAGTATCCTTTGGTATACAACGGTGGACAGAAAGAGCGTATGCCAGTTTTATTCTCTCTATGGCGAGTTCTTTCCCGATTTCTACAAATTTTTCCTCATCGAGTTGTATGGATATCTGACCACTGCTGATATTTATTACTTTACCAACTTCACCATTAAATACGCCCAGTTCATAGTCATTCTTGGTGATAATGATTCTGTCGCCCTTTCTAATAACAAACTTACCCAGTGAGCACTCCGGTAACGGCCCGGGATTCAATATATCCTGCAAACTGTTATTCAACATGTTTACGCTTAACGGGCCGTCATTACGTGGTGTTATGATCTGGAAGAGCCTGCGTTCTTCTTTGAATTTTTGGGCCAGTCTGATTATAAATTGCTCTATGACGCTTGTATCTACTTCCCGGATAAAAAAGACATCAGCGGTAGGTTCGGCTTTAAAGAGAGATAAATCAGTTTCACCGTTTTTTATCTTATGGGCAACTTTAATAATATCTGAAGCTTCATCCTGTCGGAATATCTTTTCCAAATTAATAACAGGTATTTCTCCGCAAGTAATAAGTTCTTTTAATACATTTCCAGCACCTACTGAAGGAAGCTGGTTGTTGTCACCCACAAAGATTATATGAACTCTTTTTCTCAGGGCACACAGTAACCGGTAAAAGACTTCCATATCGACCATCGAGGACTCATCAATGATCACCACATCCGTCTCATATTTCTCCAATTCTCCGAACTGCCACTCATAGCCTCTGAACCCTAACCGTCTGTGAATGGTATAGGCGTGGTAATCTATTGTTTGCTCCATTTTCTTGGCTGAAATACCAGTTGGGGTCATACAGGTCAGATCTAACCGGAGCTTCTTCACGAGGGATACAATAGCCTTTAATACAGTGGTTTTTCCGGTACCGGGAGAGCCTGTTATAGCATAGACCTTTTTCTCAACGAAAAAATAAAGCGCGTCTCTCTGCTCATCACTAAGTGTTATTAAATTCTCCCGTTCAAAGTTTGCTATATGCTTATCAACATAGTCTTTTGTGAGAAGAATGAGATCAGATTCCTTCCGCAGGATAGAAACAATTTTTGAGGCTGATGCAGCTTCCGCATTAAAATTTTTCTTAGAATACATGCATCTTTTTTCAACGATGATCAGATTTTCATCAATAAGGTCTTTTAGGGGCCGCGCAAGATCATTGTCTATTATTGTTCTTTTAGCAAGGAAAAAGGTGTTTGATTCCACACTGTATTTATTGATCATTTCTACGCAATTATCTACAGTAAGATAAAGATGGCCGTTTTGAGCACAGAGAACATTAATGGAATAGTAAACATAAGCCTTTAGCCGTAACGGGTCACTCTCAAGGACACCCAACTGCTTAGCAACATAATCGGCGGTACTGAATCCAAATCCATCTATTTCAGTTAATTTGTAGGGATTCTCCCGGACGGTTTTTTCAGCTTTTGCACCGCCTCCGAAAAACGTTAATATTTTCTTTACCCGGCGTTCTTTAATACCAAGGGAGTTAAGGAAAGCCCGTAAGGTATATACCTGACGTTCTGTCTGCCATTTATCTTTATTTTCCTGCCAGGCCTGTGCCAGGCTCTCCGCGGAAACTTTTCCAATACCTTCGACTTCTAATAATTTGTAAGGTTCTTCCTCCAGGATCTCAATGGTATCTTTGCCAAATTTATTGACTATAGCTTCAGCTCTTCCGGGGCCTATGTTTGGAGAAATAGTATCTATAAATAACCGAACACTGGCTAATTCTTCAGCGTTATGAAAGATATCGTATGAGGCAACTCTGAAATTAGTACCATATTTTGGGTGTGACCGGTAATCACCGTGGAAATCAGCGACTGTACCGTTTATGATATCCGGGCCAAATTCTCCCGTAAGAGTTATTACAGGTCCGGAAGGTATCCTTACCTTCATGACTTTAAAGCCTGATTCTTCATTAGAGAAAATGACTCTTTTAACTGCTGCTTTTATTGTTTCCAAATTTACCTTCTATGATTTCTTGTTACGGATGTATCTAGTGTAGCAAAGATGTCAAAAATTAAAGATGTAGTGTCTATTTTAGTTGAACTGAAGATCTCATCATAACTTACATCACTGAGTTCATCAACTTTTCCTCTGAACATGTATGATAGTTGTTTATATTCTTTTGAGACCCTTGATTTGTACTCTTTTACATATGTGAATGTCTCTGCATTATCCTTTATACTTTTTAGGTAATCAGGACCACCAAGGTAACATTTAACACCACTATTTATACTTTTCGTTTTCAGTATGTTCTCTGAGAGGTAATAAGAACCGATAGCTATGTTGCAGAATTCATTAAATAAAGTCTTTCCATTTTCTTTCCATCTGATATCCAATTTTTTTGCTATAGATTCACCAGTAGATTTCTTTATCTGCATCAAGCCTATGCATCCAGCCTTTGATGTAAGTGTTGGGTTAAAATTCGTTTCTACTCGGATAAGGGCTGCGTATACTTCCCATGGAATTTGATAATATATAGAGTACTGATCAAAAATAATAGCGTAATGAAACGCTTCCCATTGTGATAGACCATATGCCAGAACTATTGTTTGAGCTATGCATCTCCTTCTTTCTCTGCGTAGGAAGTAGGCTCTGTTTAATTCCTTTTCCTGTATAAGTTCCTTATTAATTTTAACTAAATTTGGTGGATTAATGATTTCATAATAAATCAACGATCCCGCGATGCTTGATGATAAAAGAAACAATGCTGAGAAAAAGGCTCCTTTCCAATATTTAAAAGACCCTCTTATAGGTCTTAGTTCTTCTGTCGTTGTATTGTGTGGTAACTGCTCGTTCATTATTACTCCTCATCAAAAAGTGAACCGCACTCTTCTATATGATTTTTGGTCTCAGGTTCAGGGGGCTTTTCGACTTTAGGAACAAGACTTCCGGTCAATTCAAAGAACTCATTAACAGTAATGATTTTTATATTAGAACCTTTCTCAGCGTATTTTTTTGCTTTTACAGATTTACTCGATCCTTTATCTTCATTACATACGAGATAATCTAAATCTATAACTACAGTTTTCTTGTTCATACCACCAAGTTGAGTAACTATTGCCTGATAATATGGGCGTGATTTTTCCATCGCCCCCGTAACACAGAATGATTGGCCCCCCAATACTCCGTGACTTTCTTCATCTTGCAGTGAAATTATTGTTAAAAGATAATTAATTTCTTCTTTATTCTTCGATAGCCCAGTCACAATTTTACTTGCAGAGATGTCTGAAAATCCCGGTAGTTTTTTAATATCTTCAATATTCTTTTTCATTAAATCTTCTATGGTGCCATAAGCATGCAATAATTCCTCTGAGGTAGCTTCTGATATTGAAGGAATCCCTAAAGCACACAGGAATGTAATTGATTTCATGCGCTTTGTTTTTTCAATGTTTTCAATAATTTTATAGGCAGACTTATCACCCCACCGTTCTATTTCACTGATATCTTTTGCTTTCAGTCTGTAAAGATCGGCAAAACTACACAGTTTCCCGGTGCTATACAGCTCATCTGCTAGACTTTCACCGAAAGAATCAATTTTGGTAACTTTTATCCAATTAAGAATCCGGAAGAAGTTCTTCCGGGAGCAGTCATCATTCAAGCATCGAAGAGTGGTCCCGTCATTATCGAGTTTCATACTGCAGCTGGGACACTCTGTAGGAATTTTTATAGTTTGGTGGGTTAACTCTACTTTTTTACTTTTACACACTATTGCTGGCATATACCCTTCTCCTTTTTATATCTAGTAATACCTTCAGACCTTAATTTATACCTCATACAAGGAATAATAAAAGGTCTTATCTTTTCTAAAAATTTGCTTACTTCTTTTTTTCTGTGTGCTAAAATCACTCTTTGTTCTTTGTCGCCATTGTTTTTACCTATTGTAGTATTAAGCCCGTGTTCTCGTAATAAGTCTCGGAGACTGTTAACTTCCCCTTCTTTAAAATTTTCTGTGTGGAAAGCCAGGGTTCTTCTGCCATCTTTATTTAATTGTAAAGATCCGTCATCTTGGTACCAGTAAGCTAAAGCAGGCCAATTTATCTTTTCTAACCATGTGTCAGAGATTCTTTTTTTGTGTTTATTGTTTAAAAATATAGGAGATATTTTTCTTAATGTGGGGGTATGACAGTAGCAAAACCCTACCATGAGAGAACCAAAACCACTTATCCTGTAATTTAATTTGTATGTCTTTTTTGTTTTCGAGCTTAACCCTATCAGAGTTTTATGAAGTACATAATCTATAAATTTATTTGAATGATAAAAGCATAATTTATAACTTATTAATTCTTTCCCTGTTTTATTAGAGAGATACACCTCTCTATTTAAACATGCATCACCTAATAAACTTCCTAAAATTAATTGCATTTGAGAATAATTAAATACTTTTTCTCTACTGTGGTTTATAGCAGTTTGAGATTCTGCATTAGTTCTACTTTTTATATTACGGGATAGAAGTAAATTCCTTACTGCTGTCGGACTTATTTTATATATATCTGCAATTTGAATATGTGATAACTGTTGTTTCCAGTATAAATTCGATAATTCGGGGGTAGTTAGAGTCCGTATTTTTTGTAGCTCAGAGCTATTTTTCGACATGGTACTTTTCCTGCTCCTTCAAAGAACCTTTAAAACCGCATTCAGGGCACATATAAACTGAAATAAGTACGCTTTCTATGTGAGGAATAATATCTCCTCTTTTTACGAGCATTACAGTGTCTCCACGCCCTAAATTTAATTCAATAACTCTTCCAACGTTATGGAGGGTAGCTTTTCTGATCGTTGAACCATCAATTAAAGTCGGTTCAAGATTCGCCAGGGGAGTGACTACACCGGTACGGCCTACATCCCATACTTCTTTAAGAAAAGTGGTAGCAGCACCGGGAGCTTCAAATTTCCAGGCAGTCTGGCCTTTCGGTTTCTTTCTGGAGATCCCCATGGCTTTCTGTACTTCATGGGAAACAGCTTTTATTACGACACCATCAATATCAAATGGGAGTGTTTCTCTGTCATTTACGACATGATCGTAAGCGGCTATAATTTCTTTATAGTCACCAACAACCTGTAAAGGTGTAGCGAATCCAAGATTTTTCAGGTGTTGAATCTTTATAGGCTCATCTAAGGATTCAGAAATATCATAAGCAACTATCTGGAGAAATTTACAAAACCTGCCGTCAAGTCTTCTGCTTATCCCAGATGCTGCACTTCGGGGATTAGAGTATTTATCCTTTTCAGGAAGGATAGCATTAATTTTTTCAAAGTTTTCCTTATTCAGCAGTATTTCAGCTCTTATCGATCCGGAAAAATCTTGTTCAAAAATATAGAGTTCACTGTTTTTGAAACCCTTCATTAAGACTACGTTTTCAAAGATATCTTCACCGGTTGTTCCATCACCCCGTGTTGTTCCTTTAACAAAGTCACCATACTCATAATCAAGAGAAAGAGAGAGACCATCAAGTTTATACTGCAAACAAAAGACAGTACCTTCATCAAATTTGGATACCCATTTAATAAACTCTTCTTCAGTATGGACCTTTTCCAGGCTGCCCATAAAGATCTTGTGGTCAGCTTTCTGCCATGGAGAGGATGCCGGGTGACCTACAGTTTCAAAGAAAGGGTTATCCGGGTCATGTTCCCTTACCAGGTTTTCCAGAGAGTCATATTCCGGATCAGTCATTATAGATTGACCAGTACCCTCATAGGCTCTTCGAGCTTCAACAAGACGTTCTACAATAGACATTAATTTCTTTTTATTCATTTTGGGTCTCCCGGTGGTCCTTCTTCATCATCATCAACTCCATCATCTGAGATCAGAGCATAATTAAACTGATCCATAGTCTGTTCAATATGCTCTATCAGTTTTATAATTTCTTTCTTTAAAATTTCTTTTAAGGGGTCAGTAGAATCTAAACTAATATATGTATCAAGAGTTTTTGAGTATATCTCTGCTACAGCTTTTATTTTACATCTGATAGCTTCAATAATAACTACAATCGGATCAGTCTTGTTATACTCCCGATCCATAAAGTCCCTGAACTTATCATCTCCGTTATATTCTTCTGCCATTAGGATTCTCCGCTACTGTGATTAGTGATCATATATATGGTAGTAGTTTTAGAACCTATATTTAAAGTTTTTTTTTAAAATAAATCGGAAGTCCTTTAGTATGAGGTACATAGAGTAAAATACTTCACTTTCAAGTAATTAGATCCTCTTCTTGAAAAAAGTAATAATATAATACACTCTCTCTGTGTATTATTTTTCTGTTCCAAGAACTAATCAGTAAAAAGGAAAGAAACAAGAGAAGAACAAGGAACGTATAAGAGACGGGAACAAAAAACGGGAAAAGATTTATTTTAAAAAAAACTTTAAGACATGGTATTGGAATCTGTACCATTTATTAACAAGGGAGTTTTACTATGAATTGTGTTCTGGTTGGTAGTCCTGATAAAATTAGTCTCAATAATTTTGTAAAATTCTTGAAGAAGAGTCTTAATGAATACACTATTGGTGGGATGCATTCCTTGATGTCCGGAGATGCTGTTAGACTTTATGTTGATGACTTCTTAACGAAGTACCCGAAGGCTATCTTAACTTATTATGCTAAACGGAAAGTAAATGTTGATCCGTTTCAGTGTTTTCCTGTTCATGCTCAAGAGAAAGCTGATGTTATTATCTGGTTTGATCTCTACTCTACTGAACCTAAATTAGTGAAAGACCGGTTTAATGTCATGGAAGAGACTATTAATAATTGGAAAAAATATATAGAAAGTATATCTGGTTAAATCTTAATGAATGGAGGTCTTGTTTCTCTCAGAAGAGAATACGTTCCAATGCATAGAGAAAATTAGGGCTGAAATACAGGGGCAGTATCTTGTCGGGGCCAATAAAAGCTACGGCTGGTGACCGGGGGTATTGACCTGTTATGGATTGAGTCCCTATAAATTTCCTTCCATACAGGTTGTAGTGGACCAAATTCGTTGCCAAAAGATGATCTATACGAATTATGGAGGTATTTAAAACAGGCGTTGCCTGGGGGTTAAGCTGATTCTAAGGATGCTGTGTGTTGATTTGGGGATTAAAGGATTCACCCGCTCTGTCTCAGTAGAGGCAGGGAGACGAAATCACTCGATAACGAAAAAAAGGCGTTGGAGTTCCCTCCGCCAACGAAGAGGAAATGTGCCGAAAAAGGCTGAAGGTGCATAAAAATACCACTGCTTAATCAGTAAAAAGGAAAGAAACAAGAGAAGAACAAGGAACGTATAAGAGAATCAAAATCAACAATTTACGGGGTGTCTGTGGTATCCCAAAAGATCATAAGAAACACTTTAAGGCTGCTGTCGAAAATGCCTTCTTGATAGACAGGAGAGTATTAAGAGATTAAAAAAATCTCTGCGTCTTCTGGAAAGAATAGAGCCTGAGTATACTGTTGTAATGATAGCTAAGTTTAAGAACTATTCAGGTTTTGATGATGAAAAGGATATTAGTCATACTGCTGTAGGTGATATTAAGAGTGTCATAAAAGAAACTGAGAAGCAGTTTATGAATGAAAACAGGACGAGCCCTATTGGAGCCCGCTACC
>VAPA010918082.1_pt1 | contig 15164 bp, 12 predicted proteins | sample 3395041 | NCBI WGS metagenome assembly VAPA01 (sample SAMN08290432, study PRJNA428436) | hydrothermal vent metagenome | isolation source: Deep-sea hydrothermal vent chimney | place: Indian Ocean: Southwest Indian Ridge | depth 1973 m m
AGGCAGGCATCATCGAAGAAGGCCAGCCGGTACTCGAAGGGTTCTACATGGCAAGCTCAAGGGACGGCAGGCCGTGGCATGTCGGGGAAGACAGGATACCGCACAACCCGATATATCCAGTGATACGGGCATGGGACTTCGGGGTGGCCTATATGTCCTGTGTCTGGATGCAGTATGCGCCTGAACCGTACCCGCACGTGTTGGTGCTCCACGAAATCACAGGCAGGAACACCAACGCCTTTGCCTTCGGGCATCTCGTACGACCAATCTCACAGACCATGTTCCCCGGTGCGATGTTCATAGATGTCGGCGACCCGACTGGCGTTAACCGCAGCCCGGCTGACGGCAGGAGTTCGTTCTCCGTACTTGCCGACAAGCACAACATAAGCATTATGCCAGCTCCAACGAACAACGTGCTCGAACGGATAAACACGATGGTCGAGATGTTCTCAAGGAACTCACGGCCCGGCGTACCGTTCGTGCAGATTTCGCATGCTATCGGAACCGAGACACTCCGTGACGGGCTGGAGGCCGGATGGGCATACAAGCGTGAGAGTGGTGGTTTTATCAAGCCGCACGCCGAGCCGCTGAAGAACCAGTATTCGCATGGCGCTGATGCACTTGGGTACGGGATGTGCTATATAAATGCTTATAAAGACGCAATCGAACCTGTACGTGGCGACCATGCCGGTGGACGGAAGGGCATGGACGTACAGATAATCACACAGCCTGAGAGCTGGATGTCAGTGTAGGTGGTGGATAATGGCTGAACCAGAGATGTTAAAAAAGGACGACAGACCAATACCGAAGAGCGGCATATCACGGCTGCACTACCTGTGCGAATCCTTCAGGTACCACTGGGAGGCACGTGAAGAGCAGCTCCAGCAGTACAGGAAAGACCTGAACATGCGTATCGGTGAACAGTGGTCTGATGACGATAAGGCTATACTCAAAAAAGCGAACAAGCCAGCGTTGGTGTTCAACCATATCGGCAGGCTGGTTGACCTGCTCTGCGGGTACGAGCGTAACGAACGCAGGCAGATAGTAGCGAAGCCGATTGACGACGACGATATCGAAAATGCGAACGTGGCAACACAGTCAATCAAGTACCTCGATAACCAGTCACGTGCCGAGTACGAAAAGTCACAGGCGTTCGACGATATGGCTTCGATGGGCGAGGGCATACTCGGTATCTCGTACGATGATGCTATTGGCGGGTATAGGCTGGCTGCCGAATCGGTCTTCTCGCACGTGCCTGACCGTGAGTGTATGCACCGGACTTGGGATAACGCAACGACACACTTCCGGTTCAAGTGGATGTCGGAAGCAGCTATCGCAAACAGGTGGCCCGACAAGGTTAACGAAATCACAGAAATGAACCCGTCATTCGGGTACATGAAGGAAGGTGACGACATAGAGTTTAGAGGCTCCAATATGTACGAGGGGCTGGTCACGGTAGGCGGGTCGCACTCACAGGCATCCGGCGACTATCCGTTTGACAGGCTGCCGGAAGACAGGGGTGTTACAGGGCCAAAGCCACACTCGGTTTTCTACAACAGGGAAGTCGAGAAGTACCGGGTCGTAGAGTGCTACGAGCAGGTCTACCTGAAGGTCGATGTCATAACCGAGAAGACCGCCGACGGCAAGAAGCAGGATGTACAGGAAGTACCGTGGGTAATAAATAAATCAACCGGGTTCCTCGTACAGCAGGAAGAGAAGATAAAACAACTCGTCAGCGGTATGACACATTACGAGATAACCGAGAAGCGCAAGCCGCATATCAGGCTGACCGTGTTCGCTGGCGATGTCACGCTGGAAGACGGCTTCACAGTTTTCAGGCGGATGCCATTCGTGCCGTACTACTGGATGGTCAAACATAATGGCCTGAAGAAGTTCGTGCAGGGATTTGTACGCAGGCTGGTTGATGCGCAGATGGCTTATAACAAAGCCAAGTCACAGGAGCTGCACGCCATCAGTACAAGTACCGGGTTCATACTCATACTTAACAAGCAGCTCGTACGTGGTGTTACCCCGGATACGTTTACGGCTGCACTCCAGAACTTCAATGCGGTGATTACCACCGAAGCGACTACCATGAAGGAAGGTGTGGACTATACGATTATCAAGCCGGGCGAGGCACCGTACCAGCTCTTCCAGAACGTTGAACGGCTGCGTGGCGAGATTCCGATACTCTCTGGCATAGATGAGCAGTCCATGCTGGGTCAGTCCGTGAAGGGCGACCCGTCTGGTTGGGCGCTGGAAGTCAAGCAAAAGCAACAGGTTATGCAGATTGCGACACCGTTCGATAATATACGTGAGGCCACGCTCGTACTGTACGAGAAGGTATTGTGGCCTCTGCTCCAGAACTCTGATATCTCAATGCGGATACGTAAGCAGAAAAAGAGCATGGAAGAGCCTGATGCCATGCAGATACTCAATACGCTGCCAGTGAACATCCCGATAGGCGACCTGAACGAAGATGAACGTACAGCGTTCAAGGTCTCGGAAGAAGATTTACTGGATAACCCGGATAAGCTGATAAACGATATGTCCATCGTGAACGTAGATATAGTCTTCGATGAGACGGACTTGTCGCCCACCGAGCGGCAGCGTGTACTTGGGTATCTGGTCAACATGGCGAAGATGGGTATTGACATCCCGCCGGAAATATTGTTTGAATATATGGACGAGCCGGTTTCGCAGAAGCTACTTGAGCTGTTCAGGCAGGCATCGAAGGCACAGCAGAGCCAACCACCACCACCTGAAACTGGTGCCGTACCACAGCCACAAGTACCGGGAGTCCCACCTATAGCTATGTAGGTGTGAACATATCGGGTCAGGTTCCCGTACAAACCTGAACGGTTAGGCCACCGGAACAGCCTGAAGGAGCCGACATGAGCGAAGAAGCAACAAGCCAAGAAGTCGAGCCTGTTGAAGAACAACTGCCTACCGACGAGGAAGTAGCTCTCATGACCGATGAGCAGCGTGATGGTATGCTGTCCGGTGAGGAGGTAGTCTGGGAAGACGAACAAAAGACAGTGCTCGATGAGGGTGGCGAGGCCGGGGAGAAGAAGACTCCAGACCCTGCCGAAGAGAAGGACGTTGTGGAAGCCCTCGATGCCAAACTCGCAGAAGAGGTGGTATCAACGGAACAGGTCGAAAAATCCAACGCTTTCAAGCAACTCAGGAACAGGGCGCAGACAGCAGAGTCTTCATTGGAAGAGTCTGAACGGCTCAATGCGGACTTGTCTGCCGAGAACAAAGCCTACAAGGAATCACTTGAAAGGCTCGCCCCGGAACCTGAAGACAAGTACGACCTGTCCGACCCTGACCAGCTCGATGAGTACATAAAGGAGCAGGTTGCGGAGGGTAAGGAAGGTAAGGAGAAGGAGAAAGACGACGACGTACCGGCAGGGCGCTACACTGCAATGCCGGACGAGGTAACAGCAGCAGGTCAGGCCCGGTTTATCGACAGTGCTGGTAAATCGTACGACGAATTTATCACAGCGAACCCGTCAGGCAAGATGTACTTCCGTGCGAAGGACAACGAGACTGGCAAGGAGTTCGTGCTGTTCGATAGGGAAGTGTTGGGCCGGTTCGATACGGACATGGTTGAACGGCTCGGTGAAGACCTGTACATCAAGATGTGGGGTACACGTGAACAGCCCGGCATCATGGCTCACTGGCGTGACAATGCACCACAGTCTGAACTCCTTATCACGCTGAACGCAGACGACCCTGTGATTGCTGTAACTGAAGTGTTCAAGGGTCTGGTGAAGCAGATTAAAGAAGCTGAATCTGTGACACCTACACCAACAACAGAGGGTACACCCACACCAACGGCTCCGGTACCACCACCGAGCCTGCCGCCTAGAGGTTTCGGCCCCACTCCGACTACCGAAGAGGACGCTAACTTCAACAAGAAGCGTCCCGCACACGAGATAAGCGACAAGCAGGTAGCTGACATGAGTGATGAGGAACGAGATAAGTGGCTTGGTGAGGAATAACCCTGATATATTGCGGAGGTAGGAAATGGCATTAACTACTACTACTCAAGAAACTGCTGCAATGCCCACCTATACCACGATAGCGACTGGCAATAAACTTGCCGATATCAAGCTGTCGAAGGTAATTTGGGTTGAGCATCAGAAAGAGTCCTTCTTTGAGGGCCACGGCTTTATCGGGAAGGAAGGAAACATGAACTCTATCGTTTGGCTCAAGACCGAGCTTAACAAGGGCGGTGGAGAAACCATTCGTATCTTCCTGAACAAGAGGCTTACTGGTTCCGGTATTACCGCCGACAGTATCCTGCTTGGGAACGAAGAGCAGCTCAATTACGATTACATGGAAATCACTCTTGACCAGCTCAGGCACGCTGTCGCCATCGGCGGAGCGCTCGCAGAGCAGAGGTCGGTAGCTTCCATGCGTATTGACTCCAAGAACAGGCTCAAGACGTGGATGGCTGAGAAGCTGGATGCGTCCATATTCACGCAGCTTTCGTCCGGTACGCCTACGTACGCTGTGTACCCCGGTGCAGCCAGTTCGGTAGGGACACTTTCTTCTGTAGACCTGCTCGACCTGCCGGTCATCGCCAAGGCACGAAGCATCATGAAGCTGGCCCGTATCAAGGGCATCAAAATCAAAGGGCAGGAACACTACGTCATGCTCATCCATCCTGAACAAGCCTATGATTTGCAGGCCAACGTGGGTACCGACCTATGGCAGACCATCCAGATGAACGCTGCACAGCGTGGCGATTCCAACCCGCTGTTCTCCGGTGCTCTGGGTGCGTACCTCGGTGTTATCCTGTTCGACCATGAGAACGTTACGCAGGCCGATACCGGCGGTTCAGGCTCGGACTTGCATTACAGCATGTCACTTATGCTCGGTGCTGGTGCGTGCGTCAGGGCCTATGGTGGGTTCAAGGACGGGAACAAACAAATCAAAGCCGTAGAAGAGCGGTTCGACTACGGTAACGTGTTTGCAACTGCCTTGGCTGTTATCTATAAGGATGGCAAGACAAGGTTTACAGCAGATGGTGGAAGCACGTACACAGATTACGCAGTATGCGCTGTGTACACAGTTTGCACCGACCTGTAAGTCACAGGAGGGACTTAGGATGGGTAGAATGAAGAAACCAGACATGGTTGAGTTCATCATCAAGCATACCGATTCTCCAGAAGAAGACTTGGAGGGTATGAATATCGCTGAACTCAGCAAAATGGTCAAGCAGGTGAGGATTGCCGTCAAGGAACACGAAGAGGCGCAGCCTACACCGTCCATAGTCACTCCGACGATTGTACCAGCGGGTGATATAAGGAGCGAGATAGACGAAGGTACTGTGATGGTCGGAGACCGGAAGGTACCTGTAAGTGCTATCGTTGCGTACAAGGGTGACGACGTACATCCAAAGACAGGAGCACACCAGATAGTCGTCAGGCACCCGGACAAAGACTCGAATACGATGGTCACGTTCGAGAAGCGGGACAAGATATTCAAGGGTCTGCCTGTTGCGGTAGTCGAAGACTGGCGTATCAGGGCGCAGGTGTTGTTCGATGCACACAAGTTCGTTATCAACCCGACACTGGGCCAGCAGCACGTACGTGTCAACCCAAGGCCGGGGTATATAACACCGCTCGATGTCAACCCGAACAGGGGCATGATTGAGAGGATGGCGAACTATCTCAGGGGTACTGTTTCAGTAGCCGACGAGAGCGACCATCTTGCTCAAGCAGTTGCTTCACAAATCTTTCCAGACGGAGGTTAGAGATGAAACGATTACTTTCTATAGCACTCATCGCTCTGATGGCGGTTGCGTTTGCAATCGCTCCGGCGCAGGCTGAGTGGGACTACTTTGCCAACGACGTAGCGAGCGTTGTTGGTATCAACGCTGTCGTAGCTCCCGGTGTGAGCGGGTACCAGTTTATCCCGACACACCTGTCGTTCTTGACGAAGGATACTTCGGTTCAGCTATACGTGAGTTCGCCTACAGGCAGCTCCATACTGACTGCTTCCACAGATGCTGCCGGAGCAACCACAATACTTCTCGCCAACGCAACCGCTACTGATTGGGGTGTCGCTACGCACTCGGTGTATACCTTAACCACAGCCACCGACCCGAACTCAGCTACAATCGTATATATGGGTCAGGTAGCAAGCACCGCAAGTACAGACGGCACGAACGAGCTGATTACGGTTGCTGGTGGTCAGGGTATCCAGACAAGCGGCGCTACGCTGTACAAGGCTGCACGTATTACAGGCGACCTGCTCTACGGTACAGAGGCAGACGTAACTACCGTTTTCTTTGCTCCTGACCTGAACGGTGGCGTAGGGACAGTTGCAGGGGTGCTTGCTCAGTTCTACCCAATCGACATGCTTCCATCGGGTAGGGTTGGTAAGGACTACATCGTTACAGTCACAGGAAACGCATCGACAACCACTGGAATTATCTATGCGTTCAAGGGCTACTACAAGTCTTACAGGTAATAGTCTGGGTTGACGGTGAAATATTCGCTAAAATGGGCGTACAGGTCTTCGGGCTTGTGCGCCCTTTTTTCTAGGAGGTGAACGATGCCTGAAGATGGGATACCATATATGTGGGACGATTTGGTAAGCTACATATCTGGACAGTTCAATATGAGTACTGCCCAAGCCTCGTCGTTCCTAGAGAAAAATCTGGATGCCCAGAAGGTCGGCAGACTGAAGAAAGCGAAGACTAACCAGAAGAACCCGATGTACAAGGGAGTGCAGAGGGAAGCCAGTACGCTCGTGCAATCACAGTGAGGTTAGTATGAAACGTACACTTGGAATAGTTGCAGTTATAACCATATTGCTGTTGTCTGTTACGCATCCTGTGTGGGCACCGCCTAGTGGCGGGGTCGGGATTGGCATAAGGCAGTGGAACAAGTCTGGGTCTAACTACCTGTACCCCAGAAACTCTGGCTGGAACTTTGCTGTCGGAGGTACGAACAGTAACGCTCCTGCGTATATTACAAGTCAGGGAGTGTACGGACTGAATAATAGCTCTGTATACGACTCTGGCGGTACGCCGGGGTTTGCTGGGTCTGGTGGTAGCTGGGCAGCGTTCGGGTCAGGTAGTTCGTCGATAGCTGGCACTAACATAAGTATAAGCGGTGACACGATTAGTGTGATAGACAACCCATCGTTTTCTGGTGATGTTAACATAACTGGTTCTGCCGACCTGTATGTTGCGGATAGTGGGTATTTTGGGGCTGTGGCTGCCACCAGCTTTGATGTTCATCAGACTTTACGGTTCACCCGCATCGCTGCTCCCCCTAGCCCGTTTGTCATCGTTGGGATGATTGCAGCAGCGACCACAGCATGGCAACCTGCAGTTGGACATTACATAGTAGACAGCGACAGTACTTGGCACGAGATTGAATGGTACCATCCACTTGCAGGGACTAATATTTCCTACTCAGGAGATACCCTGTCGGTGATTGATAATCCCTCATTCGCCTCAACCACCACCCTTGCAGCCGCAGTTGTCATGTCCGGTGAGGCAGGCACGGCAGGCTGGTATGTTAAGCTGGACGGTAGCGGGAACGTTTCACTTGGCGACCCGTCCGGCGGCACGGTCAACTCGTTTGTAACTTGGAACGTTGAGAACGGCACTGACCCTGTGGCGGATTCAACGACTGATACTATCCTGATATATGATGGTGTCGGGATTACTATAACGGGTGACGCAACCGCAGATTCAATCACAGTGGCTTACAGCGGAGCATTCTCGGGCGTGAGCGGTTCCATCTCGGACGCACAGGTTCCTGACAACGTAACTATTCTGTCAACTGCTATTTCGGGGACTTTAACATCAGCACAGCTAGCGGATGATATGGCGAGGGATTCTGAGCTTCATACCGCTACTGTTGCAGGTGACCTAGAAGTAATGAACCTTGTGGCTACGGGTGGGACTGTAGATTACTTAGTAGCAAGCGATGGTGCAAATGGTCTTGTGTGGAAGGTGGATGCGACTGGCACAGGTGGAATATGGACAGACCGAACTACCTATGTTGAGCCAACGAATGTTCGTGACATTGGAGCATCAGGCGACAGAATACCGTATGCTTACGCATCTTCGATTGACACTCTTTATGCAAATATCGGAGTAGGCGATATAGGCACACTTACAAGCAACTTAGTTATAAATACTGTGGCTCCGATTGTAAAGTTTGATGATACTTCTGGTTCAGACTTTGACATTATGGGTAACGTTGGCAATCTCTACTTCAGAGACTATTCTGGTGGTATCTCCACAGCCACAAATATAGCCTTGATGAACGATGCGAACTCTCCGTATGGAGGATATTTTTATGTGTACGGTGATGCTGATGGTCCCGGTACTATAGGCTTTGGTGAAGATACTGATAACGGAGCTGATACACTACGCTTATTAGGGCCAGTAGCATTGGGAGCCGACATAGATGTTTCTATGCCGTCAACCGCTGGGACGCTTGCACTCTCATCTGAACTCTTCGGCGGTAACTTCTCAGACTTGGCAGGCTCTATATCAGACGCACAAGTACCCACTGACATAACCATAGATGCCCGTACAATCGCACAGGGCGGTACGAGTGCGACTACAGCAAGCGGGGCAAGGACAGCCCTAGGGCTTGCGATAGGAAGTGACGTACAGGCTTATTCCGCTAATATGGACACAGACTCTACGGATGACTATACGGTGGGCGGTACTGATGTTCCAGTGACGGACGGCGGTACCGGAGCCTCAACCCTCACAGATGGCGGTGTGCTGTTAGGCTCAGGCACAGGCGCAATCACTCCCATGGCTGTGTTAGCTGACTCTGCGATGATAGTAGGTGACGGTACGACAGACCCGGTAGCGGAATCAGGTGCGACCCTCAGGACTTCGATAGGGGTAGGGACAGGCGACACTCCACAGTTCACAGGGGTGGAAGTAGGGGCGGCAACTGATACGACTTTGCTGAGGTCAGGCGCAGGCGATTTAACTGTAGAAGGTAGCGCTATCTACAGGGCAGGCGGGACGGACGTAGCGGATGCAGATATCGTAGCGGCAATCATGAGAGACGCTGAATGGACAGCGGCGACCCTGACAGCCCCCGGTAAGGTAGAACTTGCTACCACCACCGAGTCTATCACAGGCACGGACGCTACAAGAGCCGTAACTCCAGATGGCCTGACTGACGCTATGGCTGCGGCTTCACAACCACTTGAAGCGACGCTTACTGATATAGCAGACGGGACTATTAATGAGAATCTTGTCAACACCGCTAATCCGTGGGCTGTTAATGAAGGTGGCACCGGCGCAGCAACCGCAGCCGCAGCGAGGGCCGCACTCGAATCACCACCCCCGATGGAAGCGTTTGTGATTGCAGGGTCATCATTGACAACCACCACATACCCATTAATCAAGCCCTCCGTAGCGATAACTATAACAGACATCCACTGTATCACTGATGTAGGTACAGTCATTATGGAACTTGAAGAAGGCACAGCGACAGCCTATGATGGTGGCACGGTGGTCGATTCAGTAATCACTTGTGACTCGAACGGTGCTGAAGATGACGGGGCTTTAACCAACGGGACTATCGCCGCCAATGCGTGGATAGCTGCTCGTATTGGAACAGAAGCAACAAGCCCCACCATTTTGGGCGTAACTTTTTATTACACGGTTGACTAATGAAAAAGCTGATTATACTCATAGCCCTTTTAATAGCTACACCCGCTCATGCAATAATGTTTATAAGCGGCACTTCTGATGCTGGTGCCGCTCCCACATATATAGCCAGAGAACGCTTCGAGGGTGGCTCATCAACTGGCGGTGGTGACTCCGATAACGAGATGGCGTGGACAACCAATGCTGGTACCAGTGAGGATTGGAACTATACAGGTACGATACTGGAAGGTTCCGAATCAGGCTTCATGGGTACTGGCGATACAACTACAATCTACACAGCCGACTTCACAGCACAATCCGCTAAAACATTTTTTACGTTCATGTTCCGTACAACCTCAACATGGAGTGCGAGCAGAAACATAGCGATAATAGCTGATAATGTCGGGAATATACTTTGTAATATACAGCAAAATACAGATGATACCGTTCGGCTTTACAACACAGGTGGTTCTAATGCCGGTACAGCTGGCACCTTTGCCGCTGATACTACGTATTACTTTAAAATGACCGCCACTCCGGGTTCAGGTGCGAACGCAGATTGTGAGTTCTGGTCGAGTACTAACGGCTCGAGTTGGATAAATACAGTCCAAATATCGGATGGTACTTGGACAGCTGATATTGCCATGCTCGCATATCAAACTACCGTTTCGTCATCGAGTGAATATATAATTGATGACCTGCGGCTTGATGATGTCGATATAAATTATTAATGGTTTGCCTTAAATGCGAACAGGAAATCAAAAAGGAGGATAGATGTTATGCGTGGATTACTGAAGGTGGTTTTATGTGTGGTGATTACTTTCGGGATGCTCTCCGGTGTAGCGATGGCTCAGAGTGCAATAGGCACATGGACTGCACCGACCACAAATGCAGACGGGTCACCGTTAGTTGATCTGGCTGGGTATAAGTTATATTACGGGTCCATATCAGGTGTTTACGGCACACCAACAGATGTCGGGAATGTGTTAACTTACACAGTTGAGATGGGTAATGTTGAGGGTCAGACCTATTATTATGCTTTAACCGCATACGATTACGCTGGTAATGAATCAGTTCATAGTAATGAGGTGTCCGTGACTTTTCCTACACTGGCCCCGAGCCCCCCGACAAGCCTTCAGGTGGTTGTGGACTAGGGGTGGGATGGGCATTTAGTTTGATACTTTTGAGGAGAGGTAAGGGATGGCGACAAAATATTTCTCAATAATAGACACACCCGGTAAAACTGTAGCGCTCACAATCAAGCGCAAGTCAGATAACTACTATTGGAACGGTAGCTCGTGGCAGGCTGGTGCTACTACTGTGGCCATGACAGAAACTGCCGGACTAGACAATACGTACAGCGAGTACAGCAGCACGACAGCCCCTACCGACCCTTGTTTTTGGTGGGCAAAAGATAGTGGTGGCGACCTCGTTGACCGAGGCGAACTCAGCGGGGTGGGCACTGCAAGCTCGTCGAACGAAGCAGACGGCACGTACCCAGCGTTCTTGGCTGCGTACACAGAAGTACGAGAGGATACAGATAACCTTGTCGGTACCACCGAAGCCAAGAGGCTCGTGAACGAAGCTCTGCGTATGGTGAGCAACGACAGGCATTGGGACTGGGTGGTGAACCCTGCCGTGTACGAGCTTGATACGGTAAGCGGCACCAAGAGCTACCAGTTGCCGTTACGTGTACAGCAGGTCATCGGAGCGTACAGCTCAGATATACGAGAGTTCAGGATTCTGCCCATTACCGACTTCCGGCTCATGAACTTCAATAACCGTACATCAGGAACACCGACTACACTCTTCACACTGGGCGACAATATCGTATTCCCCGACCCTGTACCTGACGGTGTAGGGCCGATAAACATATTCTACAAGAAGAACTATCATCTGACAGCAGACGCTGATGCGTTTCCATGTAACAGAGACTTCGCTGATGCGGTGAAGACGCTGGCAAAGTACTTCGCTGCCTCACGTAGAGGCAAGAGCGCACTGGCTAAACACTTCGCTGAAGTGTACGAGGTGATGATTCATAACTTACGAGTAGCGCAGGTCAGCTCCGAATTTATTGTACCGGGGCAGCCGGGGTATATGTTCTAATGGAACGATTCAAGGAACTCAAAGGCGTACTGCTTACGTCCGACCCGTCAGCACCCGACGAGGGTGTGCTGGTCGGCGGTCAGAATATGCTCAAGCGTAACAGCCTCGGTATGAAACGCAGACCGGGCTTCGGTGCGTTCGATGTGGAGTCGGCAGCAGCCGTACTGCACGGTGCGTCCATCACTAATGCGAGAGCGACATTCCAGTTCTTGAGTGAGGTCTTCGGATTACATGACGGTATCCTTACCAAATACGACGGGTCTGACAGTTTTGACCAGATAACTGAATCGCTGACCGATGCTATCCCTACGTTCGGTGAGATTGGCGGGTACGGGATACTCGCCACAGGTGGGCGTGTACTAAAGTACGACGGTGGCAGAACCCCGTCACCGTTAGGCAGTGCGCTCCTGTCTGATATGGAGTCAGGCGAGCAGGTAAGCGGTGGGACTGCTGACACAGCAGACAACGTGGCGGGTACACAGAGCAGGAAACTCACAATTACGGGTGCCGGTAACGATACAATCGTTATTGTGCCGGGCGACACGCTGCTGACAACTGGCGCTGATACCTACGGGCCGGGTATTTATTTTTCGCTCGGCAGGAGCCTAACCAATACAAGGGATTGGGCTGCCTCGATATATGCGTCTGCATCTACTACTTTTAATAAAGTCTTATTTGAGGTTGTGAGCAAGACAGGCTCGCCAACTGGCAACATAACAATACGTATACAGGCAGCTGACTCAAACGGGAACCCTTCTGGCGTTGACCTTACAACAGGCACTATAGCTTGCTCGGCAATAGCAGCAGGCGGTGGGATATATATAGTTACTATGGGCGACGATGTTACGATTCAGGCTGGCGATTCGATATTTATTCTGTTCGATATCGCTGCGCAAAGTTCTGACGACTTGCTGGTGTTGTTGCAGGCAAGTGAACCGGATGGTGGATTATCTGGTGCAAAATATAGGGATGATGTTGATGGAGCAGGCGGGAGCTGGACACAATTCTCAACGGGCGCAACGCCACTTGCACAAATATTGTACGAAGCCGACCTTTACACAGGGTATCCTGACGCATCTACTATCAAGTTGCAAATAAAGGCGAACACACCCGGCAATGTAGCTTTCGGCTCTGGTACATACATCAGGCTCATAAAAGACGGGTCTAACTATCTAGAATACCAGTTTGTTAGCGCAGACATCACAACGGGCTGGCTTGAAGTTACCCTCGTCAGGGGTGAGGATGGTTCTGATTTTACAAAAACCGGAACCGATTCATGGCAGGTTATATTATCCGCTGTAACACAGATAGATGTGAAGATAACCACATCAGGTAGTGCAAACATCAATGTTGACTACGTATACATGCTTCATCAGTGGGCACCACCGGCATCCAGTAAGGTGTTCGTGGCAGATGGCAGGACATGGGTGGCATCTGGCAGGAAGTTATACTACTCTGAGAAATGGAATCCAAACGTGTTCTATAAAGATACGTACATGCAGTTCCCTGATGATGTAATAGCTATTGCTGTGGCAGGTTCCAATGTGTTGTTTTTGTTGAAAACAGGTGCATGGCGTGGCATACCCCTTTCAGGCTTCCCAGACTACAAGGTAGATGAGCTGTCGCCGTTTGGTTGTATTGACCCGAAGGCTGTAGCCGAGATAACGTACAAAGGGAAGGCCGGAGCTGCGTGGATTAGTAGGAATACTGGCGTTATGTTCTGGGATGGGCTTGGCGACCCAATACCAATATCACTTGCAATCGACGAGATATTCACAGAGGGCGGGAGTAATAACCAGAACTTTAAATACTCACGTTCCGACGAAGTAGTGGTATTCTTCCATGAGCGGTACGAAGAGCTGTGGATTCTGTACCCGACACTGTATACCGGTGAGACCAACCTGAAGTACGGCTGGATACTAAACTGCCGTACAGGGATGTGGATGCCCCAGTTCGTATGGAGCGGCTCTAGTAATCTAGTGTACGGCACGGTCTATCGTGACCCGAACGACAGCCTATACAAAGTCCTGCTCACCGATTCGGCAGGCGCTGTCTTCCATGAGGGTTATGTCGGCAGCACTAGCCTGTCAGCAACCACAAGTAAAGATGGGTACGTGGATGGGAGTACTACCGGTGCAGCAGTGAAGGGTTACGTAGAACTTGGGTATATAGGCGGGGCACGTGCAGACAAGACAGACAAGGACGCTGTGTTCCATGACGTACACATGAAATACATACCCGGTACGACATCTGCGTTCGCCATCAACCTCGACTACCGTGTCGCAGAGAAGGGCGACGAGACGGTAGACCAAGAGATATACCCCGGCGAGGGCGAGGTCACGTTCGGGCAGGCATGGACAGACATAGGTGAGCGTTCAACGACACCGTCCAACGCAGACGATGTAATCGAACGGAACGTGAAGTTCCCCTCTGATGTCAGAGGTCACGCAGTTGGTGTACGGGTAGGGCAGGTTGACGCAGGTGGTACGGTAGAATGGGAGCTGCTCGGTGTGTCTGTTGACCGTGTCCCAAGGTACGGCGAACGATGAGTCGTGGTTTCGATATAGAACGTGATGTTGACACACGTGGTCTTGGAGAGCATATTGAACGGAATCTGTACTTTGAAAATGCTGGCGAGGAACTGGCTGTGGCGCTAACAAGTCCGTACATCGAGACAGCTATTCTACCAGATGGCAATTACAGGGCCAGAGTGGTGCAGGGCGACAGGCGTGCTGTTGTACGGAAGGGCAGCACGGCATGGACTAAAGACTATGCGTACTTTGTGAGCAATATTGCTGACGTGTACGTGGATATAGCAATACACTACTAGCGAGGTGAGCGATGGGTTGGGAAACCGAAGGATATGATGGCGGTAGTTGGGACAGCGACTTCCAAGAAGAGGACTCTGGTTATGGTGGGTATGGCGAAGACTTCGGTGGTGATGAGTTTGGCGGTGGCGACTTTCAAGCCGAGGACAAGGCGTTCAATTACCCAGCCCCAGAAGGATACCCCACAGGCACACAGTTTTCCAACGCCACTGTAAATTTCGCCTCACCCCCGACGACAACCGATAAGTACATCAGGGAGTTGATATACGGCATTGCATCTAAAACACCGGGGGCTGGGGTGTGGCTTGACAAGGTGCTTGGCGGGAAGGGTAACTTTATAAACCAGGAAACCCAGTGGGTGTACGACCCTAAGACTAATAGCCTTGTTCCGCCAAGCGCAGGTATGCCTACTGCTGGCGGTGAAGGTTTTGGCGGTGGTGACGAGAAGACTACACTCCAGAAGATAATGGAAATTGCCATACCCGGCCTGATTGCGGGTAGTGGTATGGGGTTGTTCGGTGATAATGCACAGGAATTCATGATGGGCAAAGACCCGTTCTGGGATACGTACACAC
>VAPA010959892.1_pt1 | contig 15130 bp, 11 predicted proteins | sample 3395041 | NCBI WGS metagenome assembly VAPA01 (sample SAMN08290432, study PRJNA428436) | hydrothermal vent metagenome | isolation source: Deep-sea hydrothermal vent chimney | place: Indian Ocean: Southwest Indian Ridge | depth 1973 m m
AAGGTTGGCGGCGAGTTTCTTGCCGAAATATTCGCAACCAGCCGCTTCGAAGAACCACTCTTGCTGCGTGGCGCGTATTTCACCAGTGGCACCCAGGTAGGGACGCCAATAGATCGCGTCATGGGAGCCCTGGCATCTACTTTTGGCGTGAGCCAGCAGATGCTGCCGGCTCATGGCGGGCAAGGGCGCAGCTATTTCCTGACAAGATTACTGAAAGAGGTTGTCTTTGAGGAAATGGATCTGGCAGGTGCTAACAGGAAGCTGGAAATCCAGCGCCGGTGGCTACAGCGTGCAGCGTATACCGGAGCGATTGCTGTAACTGCCCTTGCCGTTCTGGCATGGACTACCAGCTTTACCCGTAACGAGGTCTATGTCCATCGTTTCAAGGACAGGTTCGAGGAATTCCAGGAGTTGAGGCGGGCTGCCCCGACCGCTACTGATGACTTTAAGTCGATACTGGAACCGCTTGGTGCACTGCGTCAGGCTAACGCGGTTTATGCTGATTTCGATGATGGCGTGCCACTGCTGATGGGTATGGGGCTTTACCAGGGCGATAGTCTTACCGAGGCAGGTAAGGAGGCCTACCGGCGTGAGCTGGAATCGACGCTCTTGCCGGCTATCAGTAACCAGCTTGAAGGGCACCTGAGAACAGGGGGGGGTGACCCCGATTTCCTGTATGAAGTGCTGAAAACCTACCTGATGTTGGGAGACCGGCAACATCTGGACAGTGAGCAGTTGCGCCTGTGGATGGGCCTGGAGTGGCGCAACCGGTTTTCAACCGAACCTGAAAAACAGGGGCAGTTGCAGAATCATCTTGCTGCCATGCTGGAGCTGGGGTTTGATCCCGCTGAGCTGGACGAGACGGTTATCAAGCGGGCACGCCTGAGTCTGAATCAGGTTCCGCTGTCACAGCTTCTCTACGGACGCATGAAACGGGATTATGCAGCGGCTGACAAGCATCCTTTCAGGTTGTCCGATGCTACAGGTCCAAACGGTAAAAAGGTGTTTCGACGCTTGAGTGGTGAAGCACTGGAGTCCGGAATTCCCGGGCTGTTCACCTATGAGGGTTACCACGACTATTTCAGAAAACAGGTAAAGAATATTGCGCAGCAAAGTAGCGCGGAAAACTGGATACTGGATCCGGACAAGGGTGAGCTTACCGAACCGGAAATAGACCAGCTGCAGAAAGAAATGAGGCAATTGTACTTTGCTGATTACATACGCGCCTGGAACAAGCTTCTGGCGGACATTGGTATAGTTGAATTCAGGGATATGCGGCATGCGGTCGAGGTGCTAGACCTGGTATCAGGCCCACTGTCGCCAATGCGCAGTTTGTTGCAGTTGGTCGCATACAACACGACACTGGAGCAGTCCGGTGGCTTGCTTGCAAAGGCGGCTGATCAGGTAAACAAGGTAGGCGCAACTGAAAACCGTCTGGCCAGGTTGTTAAAGAGTGTCAGCGCAAGCGAAACACTCCCCAAACCTGACCGCCCTGCTGAGGTTGTAGACAAGCAGTTTGAGCGACTGGACGCTTTGGTGCAGGCACAACAGGGTGGTCTTGCGCCAATCGATCAGCTTCTGGATCTCTTGTCCCAGTTGTATGGGCAGCTGGAATCCATGAGTGTCGGGCTGGGTACAGATGCGCTTAGCGTAGCCGCCGGTGCCGGGGGCGGCGATATCATGCGTCGTGTTCAGGTTGAGGGGGCGCGTCAACCGGAGCCGGTCAAGACATGGCTCCAGCAGATAGCATCCAGCAGTCGCGGTGTCACCATGGGAGGGGCGCGATCCCAGGTGAACAGGGAGTGGAAGTCCACTGTTGCACCCGTGTGTCAGCAGGCCCTGGTAGGGCGCTACCCTGTTTACAAAGACAGCAGCAAGGAGATGACATTAGCCGATTTTGGCAAATTGTTTGCGCCCGGTGGGCTGATAGATGGCTTTTTCAAGAACAACCTGCAGGCTTTTGTTGACCAGTCAAGAGGAACCTGGCGCTGGAAACCTGTTGGCAATGCGACGCTGGGGCTATCGAATGCCGCACTGCGCCAGTTTCAGCGCGCTGCGCTGATTCGGGATACCTTTTTCCAGGCAGGAGGAAAGACACCCTCTGTGAGTTTCGCACTTAAGCCGGTTTACCTCGATGCCAATGTGAAAAGTTTCAGGCTTGATCTTGAAGGGCAGCAGTTCCGGTACCGGCATGGCCCCACGCGCGTGCAACAGGCGCAGTGGCCGAATCCAGGCGGTACCGGACAGGTCAGAATTCAGTTTGAGGATGACAGCGGTGCCCGTCTTTCATCTACAATTGATGGCCCCTGGGCCTGGTTCAGGATCCTGGATCAGGCCCGGCTGGAGTCTACGTCGGCAGACCGGTTTATCGCGACGTTCGTCAAGAGCGGGCGAAAATCCAGCTGGGAAATACGTGCTGACAGCGTGGTGAATCCGTTTATGATGATACAGCTCCAGCAATTCCGGTGTACGGGGAATCTGTAGCTATGGGAGTGTCAGCACTGCCTGGCTTCTATGGTAAATTTCCCCAGCTTGGCGATTTCGTTAACCGGCGCTTGCCGCGCAGCTTTCGGGATCCCTGGGATAACTGGCTGCAAGGTTGTATTTCAACGAGTCGCGAGCAATTGGGAGACGGCTGGCTGGATCTGTATCTCACCAGCCCTGTTTGGCAGTTTGCATTGTCTGGCAGTTTGTGTGGCGAGCAACCATGGTGCGGCATACTCATGCCCAGCGTTGATCGGGTAGGTCGCTATTACCCATTGATAATCGCAGCGCCGCTCCCCCTGGATGTAAATCTCATGCAGGTTGTTACTGAAGGTCAAGGCTGGTTTTCTGCTGCAGAGTCTGTGATTTTGGGTGCGCTCGATGAATGCGATTTTGACCTGGATGCCTTTGACCAGAAGGTCCTGTCGCTCGGAGAACCAGATCAGCTTGCTGCCTGTAGCGCCGGTTCTGTTCAGACCGGTTTTGGAACGGAATGGAGAATACCACTTGACCGGGAAGCCCGGGTCAGCAGCGTCATCCCGGGCCTTGTGCATCAATTGATACTGCAACGGCTGGGTTCTTACAGTATGTGGTGGGGGACTGGTTCACAGGATGTCCAGCCAAGCCTGTTGATTGCATCCGGGTTGCCTGAAGCTCCCGACTTCGCAGCACTTTTAAGCGGGGACTGGAAGGCCAGTGCGTGGGAAGAGTGGCCATTGACGAATGCGGTTTCGACAGACATGGGCAACGAATTTGTTGAGGGGCTGGATTCATGACCTGCGAACCGGAATCCGGCTGGATATCGGCCGGATTAACGGATGTTGGCAAGAATCGTGAAGTAAATGAGGATGCCTTTATAGCGTGTCCGGATGCAGGTCTTTGGGTGGTTGCAGACGGGATGGGTGGGCACGATGCGGGTGATCTGGCCAGTCAGGCAGTTGTTCACAGCATGGCAGACCTCCTGGCGCCGGAGCGCATGAGTATGCTGATTGACGAGGTTGAAGATCGTCTTCTGGCAGTCAACAGGTACCTTCTGGAGCAGGCTGCAACTCGCTCCCGGGGGAGCACAATTGGCAGTACTGTGGTTGCATTGTTGGCAATGGACACTTGCTGCGCCTGTCTCTGGGCAGGAGACAGTCGCGCTTATCGCTTGCGCGATGGTGTGCTTAAGACGATAACCCGGGATCACAGTCAGGTCGAAGAACTGATAGAAAGTGGAGTGCTTTTGCGGGAGGATGCTGAATCGCACCCGGCCGCCAATGTGATAACCAGGGCTGTGGGAGCGTCTGACGAACTGTATATCGACATTGAACTTGAGAAGCTGGCTGCCGGTGACGTCTATTTGCTATGCAGCGATGGGCTATACAAGGAAGTGAGCGAGCGGGAAATCGTCGAATGTCTGCGCAAGAGCGGTTGCGATGAAATCTGCAATCAGCTGGTGCAATTGGCTCTGGAGCGTGACTGTCAGGACAATATTACTGTTGTTGTTATCAGATTTGGTGGTAGCGGCAGGGACTTGTGAATTCGCCGGCGGGTGGCTTATGGAGACGAATGGAGAACAATCGCCCCGTGACCTGGCGAGTGATTACGCCAACGGCCTGATAAGCTTCGATGATTACAGAAGCAGGCGCAGACAGTTGATTGACCGGCAAATGTGCGAAAGGGTACGACAGGATACGATGACTGCGACTGATACGGATTCCAGCGATCGACCGGATGTGTTGCAGGGAGCGACTCGGGAGCAGAAGGCGCATACCGGCATAGCGGGGCGTTTTGTAACCGTTGTGTTGGTGGCAGGCGCGCTTGTCCTGGCAGTCATCGCGACCCGATGGTTGTTATACGGCGGTAGTGCCGGTTACTGAAATTGACAGGGACTACCCACCCACGGGTGATCACAACGCTGTATAAACGAATGATCACGGGTGCAATCCGCTTGCGCTTTGAACAAATATATGTAAAGTGTAGTGGCGCTACAGCCTCGGTTTAATAGCAATGTATAAGAGTGAATAATCAATTATTCCAATGAAATGCTGGCTGCCAGGGCACATTGAGTGACGCGCGCTGAGAGCCGGAAGAACGGGTCCTTGTCTGATAGTAAGACACGCGGAATTCATGGCATCCCTGCTGCAAGTGGTGTCGCGTTCTCTTTTGTAGCTCAATGTTGCATATTGTCGTTAGTTTATTTAGAGAGAACTAATACCTTGCGGTGCGTCTCCCGGCGCTGTACGCCATAAATTTGGCGCAATGGTCGTGCAATAACTCGTTAAATTGAAAACACATACTATACTGTTCTGTACGTTTGATATAACAAAAAGCCAATATGAGTTCAGTTGACGTGAATAGCTTGCTGGTTGAAGTGGCACAAGATAATCCGTGTGGCGACGATCTTGAGTACGATCCTGTATTTACAGAGCTGGAGCGCGCAGTACAGGGGAGACCTAAACAGTCGCTGGGGGACTCTGTCATCCAGGCAGAGCCACCGGATTGGCGCCAGGTGCACAGTCTGGCCACCGACATTCTGGGGAGAAGCAAGGATTTAAGGGCTGGCATTTTTCTGGTCCGCGCGCTGATACAAACGGACGGGTACGAAGGTCTTAGTGATGGCCTGGCGCTGGTTAGAGGCTTGCTTGAGAAGTACTGGGAGGACATATACCCACGACTGGATCCCGACGATGATAACGATCCAGCCATCAGGGTGAATGCAGTTGCCAGCCTATGCGACCGCGCAACATGTTTAAACAGTATTCTCGATGCGGACCTTGTGATTTCGGGTGCTTTGGGGCGTATTTCGCTGCGCCAAATTCTGGTTGCCAAAGGCGAGATTTCTCCGCCTGCTGATACAGATGTTTCGGTGCCCGATCTTGCAACAATTGACGCAGCTTTTATGGATGCCGATCTGGAATCTTTGCAAAGTACGTCTGATGCTCTGGCGCGGCTGGAGAAGGATGTGGCAGCTATAGATGCGATGCTGATGGACAAGGTCGGTAGTGCACAGGCGCCGGATCTGGATGCATTGACCGATATACTGAAAGGTGCAAGAGTCGTGATGAGTTCACAGTTAAGTCGTCGTGGTGTGGCCGATGGTGATGAAGGATCTGCCGGGTCATCTCAAACTGCTGCATCGGTGGCGGACGCCGGCCAGCGTGTCAGTGGCGAGATAAATTCACGCCATGATGCGACGCTTATGATGGACAGGATCAGTGATTATTTTAAACGGCATGAGCCTTCCAGTCCTGTGCCCTTGCTGATGTTGCGCGCCAAGCGGCTGGCCACGATGGATTTTATGGAAATACTGCGAGACATTGCTCCAGACGGTGTCAAGCAAGCAGAAAGTGTTGGTGGTACAGGCAAGGGATAGATTTTCAAGAGCAGGTTTCGGGAAGTATTAGGAGGATGTTATGGCGAAGCAAAGTGGCCAGAAATTTATCGCACGTAACCGTGCGCCGCGTGTTCAGATAGAGTACGACGTGGAGTTGTATGGTGCGGAAAAAACAATACAGTTACCTTTTGTTATGGGGGTTATGGCGGACTTGTCGGGTAATCCGGCAGAACCTTTGCCGCCGGTAGCCGACCGCAAGGCGCTGGAGATTGATGTTGATAATTTCGATGACAGATTGAAGGCGATCAAACCCAGAGCAGCATTCCGGGTGCCCAATATGCTGACGGGAGAAGGCGAGATTAGCGTGGATATTTCGTTTGACAGTATGGATGATTTTTCTCCGGCAGCTGTCGCGCGCAAGGTTGATTCACTGAATAAACTACTAGAGGCACGAACCCAGTTATCCAACCTTATTACTTATATGGATGGTAAAACGGGCGCTGAAGAGTTGATTGGAAAAGTGCTCAATGATCCGGCGTTGTTACAGTCATTGGCATCGGCGCCCAAGCCTGATGACGGTGGTAAGTCAGAAGAAAGTAGCGGGGAGGGTTAGGCAATGGCGGAAGCACAATCTGAAGGTAAGGGGCAGGGTGAAGCAGGCGCTATCGAAGCAGGTGAGTTCACCTCGTTACTGGAAAAGGAATTCAAGCCCAAGTCAGAGCGCTCGAGAGAGGCTGTTGAAAATGCGGTCGCGATCCTCGCAGGGCAGGTGCTCGAGGAATCAGCAGTTATTTCGGCCGATGTTGTCGGTACGATTGAAGCCATGATTGCAGAAATTGACCAGAAACTGACTGAGCAGGTCAACCATATTCTTCATCACGACGATTTCCAGAAACTCGAAGGTGCATGGAGAGGGCTGCATCATCTGGTCAATAACACGGAATCTGACGAGATGCTGAAAATCCGGGTTATGAATATCTCCAAGAAAGACCTGCACAAAACCCTGAAGAAATTCAAGGGAACCGCATGGGACCAGAGTCCGATCTTCAAGAAGCTGTATGAAGAGGAATATGGACAGTTCGGTGGTGAACCATTCGGCTGCCTTGTCGGGGACTACCTTTTTGACCACAGTCCGCAGGATGTGGAGTTATTGGGAGAGATGGCCCAGGTGGCTGCGGCTGCCCACTCACCGTTTATATCGGCAGCCAGTCCTTCTCTTATGCAGATGGATTCCTGGCAGGAGTTAAGTAATCCGCGTGATCTGACGAAGATCTTTCAAACGCCGGAATATGCAGCCTGGCGTTCACTGCGCGAGTCCGAGGATGCACGCTACATTGGCCTGGCAATGCCGCAATTCCTTGCCCGTCTGCCTTACGGCGCCAAGACTGATCCGGTAGAGGAATTCGATTTTGAAGAGGATGTTGAAGGAGCTGATCACGGAAAATACACATGGGCTAATTCTGCTTATGCGATGGCAGTGAATATCAATCGTTCCTTCAAGGAGTATGGTTGGTGCTCAAGGATACGCGGCATTGAATCGGGTGGCGCGGTAGAAGGCTTGCCGACACACACATTTCCAACAGACGATGGTGGTGTTGATATGAAATGCCCCACCGAGATCGCTATAAGTGACAGGCGTGAAGCAGAGCTGGCAAAGAACGGTTTCATGCCGCTTGTACATAAAAAGAATTCGGATTTTGCTGCTTTTATAGGTGCGCAGTCATTGCAGAAGCCCGCAGAATATGATGATCCGGATGCGACGGCAAATGCAAATCTTGCAGCGCGACTGCCCTATCTTTTTGCCAGCTGCAGATTTGCGCACTATCTCAAATGCATTGTGCGCGACAAAGTCGGTTCCTTTAAGGAGCGTGACGATATGCAGAAATGGTTGCAGAAGTGGATTATGAAGTACGTCGATGGCGATCCTGCGAATTCAACCGAGGAAACCAAGGCGCGTAAGCCGCTTGCAGCCGCAGAAGTGGTGGTTGAAGAAGTGGAGGGTGATCCGGGTTATTACACCTCCAGGTTCTATCTAAGACCGCATTATCAACTCGAGGGTTTGTCTGTGTCGCTAAGACTGGTTTCCAGGCTGCCATCGGCGAAAGGTTAATACCCGGGATTTGGGCGAGGCGTAGTGCAGTGTATGTTAAACCAACCGTAGGAGAACAGTGATGTCAGTAGATATGTATCTCAAGATCGATGGAGTTGAGGGCGAATCCAAAGACAGCGCCCATGAGGGTGAGATTGACGTTTTGGCATGGAGTTGGGGTATGACGCAGTCCGGTTCAATGCACTCCGGTGGAGGTGGTGGTGCAGGCAAGGTGAGTATCGGTGATTTGTCGTTCACCAAATACGTTGACAAGGCAACCGGAAATCTGATGCTGCATTGTGCCGAGGGAAAGCATCTCAATGAGGCTGTACTCGTGGTTCGAAAGGCGGGTACATCGCCCCTCGAGTACATGGTTATTACCTTGAGCAAATGCATGGTAACAGCCATATCTACAGGTGGTGCCGGCGGCGAAGACAAGCTGACCGAAAATGTGACATTGAATTTCGGTGGCGTAAAAGTTGAATATCAGTACCAGAAGGATGACGGTTCCGGTGCTCCCGGCCCTGAATTCAGTTGGAACATCGAGAGGAACGAAGCAGCGTAGAATCGCTTTGACTCTCAATGAATGGATCAGTTGCCGGCCTTGCGGCTGGCGGCTGGGTGTATTGTGCCCGGCGTTAGTACATCGTTTAGGCGAAACCTGATGCAAGCAGAGCAAAGTCTGAAGGATGGCGATATACAGCTGGCTTTGAGTCAGCTGCAGGAACAGGTCCGCAGCAATCCGGCCAGCGTGGAATACAGGATCTTCCTGTTCCAGCTCCTGTCTGTGCAGGGTGAATGGGGCAGGGCGTTAACCCAACTGGATGTTACGGGTGACCTGGATGCAGGTGCGCTGGCCATGGTGCAGACTTATCGGGAAGCCTTGCGTTGTGAGGCGCTCCGCCACGAGGTGTTTGCTGGTAAACGCTCGCCGCTGATATTCGGCGATCCCGAGCCATGGGTTGCGCTGCTGCTGCAGAGTCTGAAGCGCTCTGTAGACAGCCAGTTTGCAGAAGCGCAGGCGCTGCGTGAAGAGGCGTATGATGCCGTAGAGGCACCCAGTGGCACTGTTGATGGGCAGGGGTTCGAGTGGATAGCTGATGCAGATCCGCGTTTAGGACCTTTCCTGGAGGCCATAGTTAACGGTAATTACTACTGGGTTCCATTCCATCGCATACACCGTATCCAGTTGAGTCAACCTGAAGACCTGCGAGATATGATCTGGACTCCGGCTCAGTTTACCTGGTCCAACGGTGGTCAGGCGGTCGGGTTTATTCCGACGCGCTACCCGGACTCGGAGCACGCCACAGATAACCTGCTTCGCCTGTCAAGAAAGACGGAGTGGCTTGAAATGGCTGAAGGTGTATATCAGGGTATCGGTCAGCGTATCCTGGTTACTGATGCCGGTGAGTATCCCCTGATGGATATTCGGGATATTGTGATTGATCTGTCGCACCATGAGCCGGATTGGAGTGAGGCGACCAGCGGACAGAGCAGGGGATGATGTGGGATGGCTGAACTGCAACAGCAGGAACGGTTACAGCCATCACTGCTTGATCGTCTGACTGATGATGAGCCGGAAAAAAGCCAGGAATCGCGTAGCAAGCGCGTATTGACGATCCGCAGGTTGCGCGACTGCATCAAACGCGACCTCGCCTGGTTACTCAATACATCAAGCTTGAGTGATGTGCAGGAGCTGGGTGAATATCCGCTGGTAGCGGCTTCAGTTATTAATTACGGAATGCCTGATATTACCGGCATGACGTCGCGAAATATCGATGCTGTAGCTATTGAACGCCGGCTGAAAACAATTATCCACAATTTTGAACCAAGGATATTGCGAAATTCCCTGCAAGTGCATGTGAGCGCCACAGATGATATGTCGGGCAATGCATTGAGATTCGACATCGAATGCGATATGTGGGCTGAGCCGGTTCCAGAACGACTCTACCTGCGGTCTGAAATGGATCTGGAAACCGGTGATATACGGGTGAGCGATTCAAATGGTCGTTGAAGATGGATCCACTGCTACTTAAATACTATAACCGTGAACTGCAGTTCATTCGTGAAATGGGTGGTGAGTTCGCGCGTGAGTTTCCAAAAGTCGCAGGACGTTTGGGGCTTGACGGGTTTGATTGTGCGGACCCTTACGTGGAACGTTTGCTGGAAGGATTCGGGTTTTTGGCCGCGCGGGTACAACTAAAAATTGATGCGCGCTTCCCGGATTTTACCCAGCATCTGCTTGAGATTATATACCCGCACTATCTGACGCCGATTCCATCGATGGCAGTAGTGCAATTTCAGCCAGCCCTTGCCGATGGATCGTTGGCAGATGGTTTGCAAATTCCCCGTGATACGGCACTGAGAAGCGTGCTTGGCAAGGGTGAGCAGACGTCCTGTGAATATCGTACCGCGCACCCTGTCACCCTCTGGCCGCTCGAACTGGGAGAAGTTGAGTATTTCTCTAACATGGGAGTGTTGTCGGGAGTTAACCTGCCACCGGAAAAAACATACAGGGCAGGTTTACGCATTCGGCTCAAGGCATCAGCGGGGTTGACATTAAGCGAAATCAAACTGGACCGCTTATGTTTGCATTTGCGGGGTCGGGACCAGCAACCGATGCGTCTGTACGAGCAATTGGCGGGGAATGCGACCGCACTTGTATTGCGGCCACCGCAGCGACCATCACCCTGGGTCGAAGTGCTGGATACAGCGAATATCAGCCAGCCGGGTTTTAGCGACGAAGAGGCACTGCTAACCCGCGATGACCGATCCTTTACCGGGTATCGCCTCTTGCAGGAGTACTTTGTATTTCCGGAGAGATTCATGTTTATCGAGGTGGGTGGTCTGCTGCCGGGAGTTTCGCGTTGCAAAGGCTCGGAGGTCGACCTTTTCATATTATTTGATCGGCTGGATGCCGAGCTGGAAAACACTGTCTCGACATCTGATCTGGCGCTGTTTTGCGCACCCGCTGTTAATCTGTTCCCTAAACGTGCAGACCGTATACACCTGTCTCAGGCTGTCAGTGAGCACCATGTTGTTCCGGACAGGACCCGACCGATGGATTTTGAGGTCTTCACGGTTACTGGCGTGACAGGACATGGCACCAGTTCGGAAGAAGAGCAGGAGTTCCTGCCATTCTATGCATGCAAGGATCTTAGTTTGTATGCCGAACATTCCGCTTTTTATGCTCTGCGCAGGGAACGCCGCCTGTTGTCATTTCGACAGCGACGGCGAGGACCGCGTTCAAGTTATATTGGCAACGAAGTATTCATTTCGCTGGTTGATGCGAAACAGGCGCCGTACTCAAGCGAGTTAAAGCAGTTGTCTGTGCAGACGCTCTGTACGAATCGTGACCTGCCGTTACAGATGTCCGTGGGCAAGGGTCGCACGGATTTTACTCTGGATATCAGCGCTCCTGTTGAAGCGGTTCGCTGTGTCGCGGGTCCAACACGCCCCAAACCTTCTTTGGCTTACAAGCAGGGTGAGGTCCTGTGGCGACTTGTCAACCATCTCTCACTTAATTATTTATCCCTGATTGATAACGATACGCGTCAGGGTGCTGCTTCACTACGCGAACTGTTGTCACTCTACGGAGATGCCGGAGAAGCGACAGTGAAAAAGCAGATAGAGGGAGTTAAATCAGTAGTCGCAGACCAGGTTACTCGCAGAATTCCTGCTCACGGCCCCATTGCATTTGGTCGTGGTATGGAGATCAGGTTGCTGCTTGATGAAGCCGCATTTGAAGGTACCGGCGTCTTTTTAATAGGCGCAGTTCTGGAGCAGTTTTTTGCGCGCTATGCATCGATTAATTCATTTACTGAAACGGTTATAGAAACAGTGAATCGTGGAGAGGTGATGCGATGGCCGGTGAGGATCGGACAACGCCATCTTCTTTAGCCCTGTATCGGGCGCTTGAGGAGAAACCCTACAGTTTCGGGTTCTTCACGGCTTTGCGGCGCCTGGAGTGTGCGCACAAGGACAAGGCGCGAATAGGCACTTCCAGTCGCCCGGTAGAAGATCCCGTGCGTTTTGGTCAGGAACCTTCTCTGGCGTTCGCACCCTCAACGATTTCACAGTTCAAGGTATCAGAGAGTGGATGTTGTCCTCGCCTGAATGTGCTGTTCTACGGCTTGTTCGGGCCCAATGGTCCTTTGCCATTGCATCTGACTGAGTATGCGCGTGACCGTATGCGCAACTCGGATGATTCTGCATTTACAGAATTTGCGAATATATTTCACCATCGCATGTTGTCGCTTTTTTATCGTGCCTGGGCTGAAGCCGAACCAACAACCAGCCTTGATCGAAGTGATGACGATCGGTTCACCTGCTCTGTGGCATCACTAATAGGGTTGGGTATACCGACAATGCGCGATCGTGACGCGATGCCTGATTTTGCGAAACTGTATTTTGCAGGGCGTATGGCGAATCAAACCAGGAGCGCGGAAGGTCTGCTGGCAATATTGCGTTATTACTTTGATATAAAGGCAACACTTACGCAGTATGTGGGTGAATGGTTGAATATACCCAGAGAGTCGAGAATGCGTCTTGCTGCGATGATGCCAGGTTGTGCTCTGGGGCAAACTACAACGCTAGGCACACGTGTATGGGAATGCCAGCACAAATTTCGTTTGAGTTTTGGCCCCCTTTCCCTGACCGATTACCAGCGTATGCTGCCAGGCGGGGCGAGTCTGACCGCATTGATTGCCATTGTGCGCAACTATGTTGGCGATGAATTTAACTGGGATATTCAGCTGATTCTTGAAAAAGCGGAGGTTAAACCGGCGGTACTTGGAGTGTTCGGACAGCTTGGGTGGACAACCTGGGTGACGGAAACAGAGCCAACGGACAACCTGGGAAACCTGTATTTCAATCCTATGCAAGAAGTAATTTGATATAGATAACAACAGGATGGAGTTCAAGTATGTCGGAAATTAGCCGCACTGCGCTGTTTGGCAAGCTAAACAAGGTTGCTTACAAGGCGATAGAAAGTGCCACTGTATTCTGCAAAATGCGTGGGAATCCCTACGTCGAACTGGTGCACTGGCTGCATCAGATTCTGCAGGTTCATGATTCTGATCTTCACCATATTGTCAAACAGTTTGATATCAATCCGTCCATCCTGGTCAAGGACATGACAGACGCGCTGGACAGCCTGCCAAGAGGGTCCACATCTATTTCTGATTTGTCTGTGCATGTCGAGGAGGCGGTAGAACGTGGCTGGATCTATGGCAGTCTGATGTTTGGTGATTCGCAGGTGCGCACAGGTCATCTGATGGTCGGTATTGTAAGAACGCGCGACCTGCGTAATGAGTTGCTGGCGATTTCCCGTGAATTTGACAAGATAAAGTACGAGACTTTATCAGAGCGATTTGATGAGGTGGTTGGCGGTTCGCCCGAAGAAGGAATGGGCGCCACTGATGGTTTCCAGGCGGGTGGATCAGCAGTACCCGGAGAGGCCAGCGGGGCAATGGCACCGGCGCAGATGGGTAAACAGGAGGCGCTTAGGCAGTTCACGGTCGATCTGACCGAGGAAGCCCGCTCAGGAAAAATGGATCCCATCGTCGGGCGTGACGAAGAGATACGGCAGATAATCGATATCCTTATGCGTCGACGACAGAACAATCCAATCCTGACTGGAGAAGCAGGTGTCGGGAAAACGGCGGTGGTAGAAGGCTTTGCGCAACGTATTGCAGCTGGTGATGTGCCTCCCCCTCTCAGGGAGGTGACGCTGCGCTCACTGGATATAGGCCTTCTCCAGGCAGGAGCCAGTATGAAGGGGGAGTTCGAAAATCGTCTGAAGCAGGTAATCGAGGAGGTCCAGTCTTCCGAGAAGCCGATTATCATGTTCATCGATGAGGCCCATACGCTGGTGGGTGCGGGTGGCGCTGCCGGAACAGGTGACGCGGCTAACCTGCTCAAGCCCGCGCTGGCACGTGGCACGCTACGTACAGTGGCCGCAACGACCTGGGCAGAGTACAAAAAACATATTGAAAAGGATCCGGCACTCACCAGGCGTTTTCAGGTGGTGCAGGTGTCGGAACCGACAGAAGAGAAAGCCATTTTAATGATGCGCGGTGTTGCCAGTACGATGGAGAAGCACCACAAGGTACAGCTGCTGGATGAGGCCCTGGAAGCATCGGTAAAATTGTCGCATCGCTACATTCCTGCACGGCAGCTACCGGATAAATCTGTCAGTTTGCTCGACACGGCATGCGCCCGGGTAGCAATCAGTCTGCACGCAGTGCCGGCCGAAGTTGAGGATTGTCGCCGGCATATCGAGGCACTGGAAACCGAGCTGGCGATAATCGACCGGGAGGGTGCGGTCGGTATTGAGATCATGGAACGCGACGACGAGGTCAACGGCAAGATGGATATCGAGAAAACCCGGCTGGAGGGGCTGGAGGGCCGCTGGAACGCCGAGAAAGAACTGGTCGACCAGATCCTGGACATCCGCGCGAAACTTCGTGAAGCTATCGGCACAGTCGAAGGCACCGACAGTGATCTGGAGAAAGCCGTGGACGAAGTGTCCAGTCCCGAATCGGCAACTGAAACTGAATTGAGCGATAGTGAACGCGAATCCCTGCTCGGTCAGTTGAAGAAACTTCAGGACAAATTACAGGAGTTACAAGGTGAGTCACCGTTGATCTTGCCAACAGTGGATCATCAGGCTGTGGCATCCGTAGTGCAGGACTGGACAGGCATTCCGGTAGGCCGCATGGTCAAGAATGAAGTCGAAACGATCCTTAACCTCGCTGATTCGCTGGAACAGCGCATCATCGGTCAAAGGCATGCGCTTGAGATGATTGCGCGGCGTATTCAAACCTCGCGCGCCAACCTGGACAATCCAAACAAGCCGATCGGTGTGTTCATGTTGGCGGGTACTTCCGGTGTCGGAAAAACCGAAACAGCGCTGGCGCTGGCTGAAGCACTTTACGGCGGTGAGCAAAATATTATCACCATTAATATGAGCGAATACCAGGAAGCTCACACGGTATCCACACTGAAGGGAGCGCCGCCGGGCTATGTCGGTTATGGTGAGGGCGGCGTGCTGACCGAGGCAGTGCGGCGCCGGCCATACAGTGTGGTACTGCTCGACGAGGTCGAAAAGGCCCATCCGGATGTGCATGAAATTTTCTTCCAGGTATTCGACAAGGGCTGGATGGAAGATGGTGAAGGTCGGGTAGTTGATTTCAAAAATACCCTGATTCTTCTGACGACCAATGCCGGCACCGATT
>VAPA010133818.1_pt1 | contig 15090 bp, 15 predicted proteins | sample 3395041 | NCBI WGS metagenome assembly VAPA01 (sample SAMN08290432, study PRJNA428436) | hydrothermal vent metagenome | isolation source: Deep-sea hydrothermal vent chimney | place: Indian Ocean: Southwest Indian Ridge | depth 1973 m m
CATGGCTGCCGGTTCTTATGCGGCTTCCTTAGCCAAAGTTCCTATCAGAGTCATCTCAAGGCGGGTGGATTTTGCACTGAACAAAAATCCTTTTTCCCAGAGAAAATACAAAAAGGGAATCGATTCGATCATTGCCGTTTCACATGGAGTAAAAAAGGTGCTCATCGCAAGTGGTATCGATTCTCGAGTGATCGATGTCGTTCCAGATGGTATCGATTTTTCCCCCCTGGAAGACATGAAGAAATCGGATTTCCTGCGAAAGGAATTTTCTTTTTCTCCGGATGATTACCTTGTCGGGATTGTGGCTCATCTGGCCGATCACAAGGGCCATAAATATTTAATCGATGCGGCAAAAATTCTCAAGGACAAAGCCCCTAAGATTAAAATTATTATCGTGGGTGAGGGCCCTCTTTTAATGGAGTTAACCAGGCAGGCCAAGGAAATCCATGTTGAAGATATGGTCTTTTTCCTGGGATTTCGAGAGGATGTCTCCAAGATTTTATCCTCATTGGACCTCTTTGTCCTTTCTTCATACCTTGAGGGAATGGGGAGCAGCATCATGGACGCGATGGCGCACAAACTTCCGGTTGTCGCAACAAATGTCGGGGGAATTCCTGAGGTCGTGGTCGATGGGAAGACAGGCCTGCTTGTTCCTCCGCGACGTCCGGAAGTATTGGCAGAAGCCATCCTTAGGCTTTACCGGGATCCTTCCCTTTCCTTACAATTTGGACAGATGGGGTGTGAGATTGTTAACCAAAAATTTTCAGTCGAATCTATGGCCAGCAAAATCCTGGGGATTTATGAAAGATTGGCGAAAGACAAAGGAATCAATTTCCCGGAGCTGACTACATAAAAATGAAGATCGACAGGATTGAACTCTCACTCCTTGAACTCCCCTATGTTCACTATTTTGAAACAAGTTTCGGAAGGGAGGAAAGCCGGACGTTTATCCTCGTCAGAGTATATGCCGAAGGCCTGTGTGGGTACGGAGAGGTCGTGGCCGATAGAAGTCCTTTTTACAGCTATGAGACTACGTTAACGGCCTGGATGATTCTCAAAGAATATCTTGTCCCTCTTGTCCTTGATTTGTCAGTGATCGATCCTCAGGTTTTTTACGATCAAGTGCAGAAATACAGGGGACATCCCATGGCCAAAGCCGGGATGGAACTTGCGCTGTGGGATCTATCGGCGAAGCAGAAAAATCAGCCTCTTTGGAAGATATATAATGGAGAGAGGAAGGACATCCCTTCCGGAGTCAGTGTAGGGATACAGGACACGGTCGACGAGCTTTTGGACAGGATTGAAGCTTTTTTACAGGAAGGGTATTTGAGAATAAAAATCAAGATCAAGCCGGGCTGGGACGTGGATATCTGCCGTGCCATAAGGAAAAGTTTTCCGGATATCCTCCTGCAGGTAGATGCCAATGGGGCGTATTCGCTCAAGGACAAGGATTTGTTGAAGAAGCTCGATGAGTTTGATCTTCTCATGCTTGAACAGCCCTTTCCTGCGTATGATCTCTGGGATCACAGCCGGCTGCAGGCGGAAATGAAGACGTCGATTTGTCTGGATGAAAGTGCTGTCTCTGTAGAAACGGTTCGTAAAGCCTTGGAGATGGAGAGCTGCCGGATTATAAACATCAAGGTTGGACGTGTCAGCGGAATCATTGAGGCGCGGAAGATTCATGATTTTTGTGAAAATAAGACTATCCCTGTATGGTGCGGAGGGATGCTGGAATCAGGGATTGGCCGGGCACATAACCTCCACCTGGCCTCCCTCCCTAACTTCAAATTTCCAAACGACCTGTCAGCGAGTAAAAGGTATTACTCTCAAGACTTGATTGAACCCCGGATTGATATCAAAGAGGACGGCACAATTACCGTGCCCGAAGGTGCCGGTATTGGTGTTTTTCCCAAGGAAAACAGGATTAAACGCGCCACCCTCAAACACGAAATTTTTAAATAAAAAAAACTATTTTGCTTTTCTGATCAGGATGTCTCCTCGCATGGTCTTGAGTACGAACTCTGGGCCGCCGCCGTTAATGGCACCGAGGTGATATTTGTCGAAGGCAATCCTGAACCGTCCCTCCTCTCCTTCAGGTGCTGCCTCAACTTTTTGCGGTGCTTGGCTCAAAGCGATCTCAAAATCACTGTAGATCTCTCCGAAATCTGTCTTCATCTTGAGGTTGGCTTTGGTGCCGGCAGGAAGCGTTATATCGATGTCCCCGCTCATCGTGGTGAAGGACATGGGTGTGTCCGGATTCACTTCCGTAAAAGTCACCTCAATACTGCCGTTCATGGAATTGGCCAGGACGGATCCGGACACAGACATAAGGTTTATGGTGCCGTTCATGTTGCTGACCTCAATTTCACCCTTCACATTGTCGACTTCGATGGCTCCTCCCATCATAGAAGACAGATCCAGGGATGTGGCAAATGGAACCTGAATTACAAGATCAACAGAGTTCCTCATTGTCCTGGTTCGGATTTCCATCTTGTTGTTTTCCTCTTCGACTGACAGTCCTGTGCTTCCGGGAAGGGCGAGCTTCTTTAAACCTGCGGTTTTTTCGCTCTTGTCTTTTTTTTGAGGTGTTCCAAACATCCCTTCTACTCTCTCCGCGATATCCCCTCTATAAGTTCCGAGCCTCCCTCCAAAAGTTTCGAGCTTGGATTCGCGCAGTGTAGCCTCGATGACGACTTCACTACCGTTATACCCTTTAATCGTAATGCTGCCTCTTTGGACGTGAATTTCGATAAAGCCCGGTTTTCCCGGATTACTGAAAGGAACTGTGACTCGATCTGAGCCCAATTCCTGAGTGAAGACTAAGGTTCCTACAAAGAGTAGAACTGCCGCCACCGTTAAAATTTTTGCATATTTTTTCATTGTATCCTCCTATTGGATTATTTAAATTTTTCGATGAGAATATCACCATTCATCGTATCCATTTTGATTTCAGGACCGCCTTTCCCGATGCGAAGACCCGTTGTATTGTTGCTTTTGTACACGAATTTCCCTTTTTCGTGGTATTCCTTTGCGGGCTTGGATGGCAGGTAGGAAACGGGAAAATCCGAGAAGGCGTCGCCTGTGAATGTTTTGAGCCAAAAATCGGCCGAAAGTTTGGGTTGAAAATTGATTTTCACATCACCGTTTATGGTCTTAAAAGAACAGTTTGAGTTTGGATTTTTCGTGAAGGAGACTTCGACTTTTCCGTTGACAGTGTGGGCGTTCCCGGATCCTGAGACGCCAGTCATTTCGATTTGTCCATTCACGTTTTTAATCTCAAAATCGCCTTCGACATTCTTGACCGAGATGTCTCCCTCTGTGACTGTCTTGAGGGTCAAGCTGGTTTGATGGGGGACACGGAGAGTAAAATCGTAATGAACAGCATATCCCGGATCGCGCCACACCCTCCCTTCCCTCTCCTCTTCGGGGCAGCGGAAGGGGCCGTTGACATAGAGATCGATGGTGTTGCCGTCTTCTTTAATGTCGAGAGTCACTTCTTCTTTGGCTTTTTTCAACCGGTCGGCCGAGCGGGCCTTTATCGTTTTATGGACAATGAGCTGAACATCCTTGGATGATGTCCCCTCGACATGGATATATCCGAAAATGTTGTCCACAAAAATTTCTTTTGATTTTGAGGGATCCAGGAATTTCAGAGTTTTTTGGATGTCCTCGCTTTCTTCCACTTTATATTCTGCCGCGGCGAACAAGCCTACAGCTATAATCAAACTCAATAAGATAAAAATAAGTTTTTTCATGAGTGTCTTCCTATATGCCGATTTTTTGCAGGCCTAACTCGGCATGCTCTTTGACGTCAGGATGCAGGGTTTTGATCTGTATGAGATTTTTCAGGGACTCAATGGCACGCCGCTCACGGACATTAACGATAAGATCGATGAGAGCCACTTGAACGAGAGGTGAATCCTGGGTTGACAGTGTTTGGGCTAAGCCTTCTTTGACCAGAGGATGATTGTAGAAAAGGTAGAGTGCATCCACTGCGGCCAGCCGGACATTAACATTGGAATCCGTGTTTAATGTGTTTAACAGGGCTTCGATGAGACCGGAATCGGGCTTCTCCGTATTTACACTGAGATTGACTCCCCGGAGGCGGTCACTGGCGGATGACTGATCGAGGAGAGAACCGGCGAGTGTTTGCCTCATGCTCTGCACCTCCTGACGGAGATCGCTGATCTCAGCGGGCCGTCCTCGGCTTCCGGTGCTAAAATATCCTGCTGTCAGGCCCACAAAGAGGAAAAGAAGGGAAAAAGAAAGTTGAAAGGCGGGCCGTCCTGTCCAAACGGGTTTAAACCAATTTTTGAGCTGTTCAAGAAGGCGTGCTTTTGGCTTTTTTTCACCGAGATCATTTTTATAGTCTTTAAGCATCGTATAAAACCGTGTGCGCATGGTCGTTTCGGGCTGCACTTCGGGCAGAACCCCGAGCTTTGTCCAAATCGCGCTCAAACTCTCCAGCTCTTTTCGACATGAAGGGCAAGCCGCGATATGGTTTTGCATCTGTTTCTTCTCTTCTTGGCTCAAGTCTCCAATGAGATAGTCAGGGAACTTTTCATTTATGTCTTGGCATGTCATGAGACTACACCTCCAGAAAGTTCGAAATATATTTTACCCAAATCCTTGATGGCCCGGTGAACGTGGGCTTTAACTGTGCCAATTTGGCACCCAAGTAGTTCGGCAATTTCTTTGTATTTAAGATTCTGGTACCGGCTGAGGATCAACACTTCCCGCTTCTTCAAGGGGAGTTTTGCAAGGGCTTCCCGCATCAAAATGGCGTCCTGTCCCTGTTCCAGCTTATCATCAGGAGAAAGTTCTGTGCTGAGAGATTCATCCCACTGTTCATCGAGCGGAAGCTCATCTTTCTTTTTTCTCAGATAATCAATATGAGTGTTGCGGGCAATCTGGTACATCCATGTCGTGAATTTGCTTTGTCCTCTGTATGTGTGACGGTAGTTGAGGATGCGATAAAAAACGTCCTGGACGAGGTCTTCGCTGATAGAGCTGGTGCCGGTCAGACGCAGGAAGAAGTTAAAAAGTGGTACATGGTGCCGCTCGAAAAGCACGGCGAGCCTTTCTACTTTGCCGTCTCTCACGTCTTCCATCATTTGAATATCGGTCATTGCAGATAGCACTCATCTCCGAAAATTTGTTTCATTTCAAAAGTATAGACTTGTTTTCTAATAAAAGGTTACATCAAGTTCACATTTTTTCCAATTTTTGTTATAACTTGAAGTTACTTAAGGATGAAAATTTAATGGCCCCTTTGACCTACAAAAAAGCCGGGGTCGATATCGAAGAGGCCGAGTCCTTCATCAAAAAAATCAAACCCCTTCTCAAAAAAACGGAACGGCCTGAAGTCCTAGGTCGTTTAGGCGGATTTGGCGGCCTTTTTAAACCCGATCTTAAAAACCTCAAAAAACCCATATTGGTTTCAGCCACAGATGGTGTAGGGACAAAACTTATGCTGGCAGATCTTCTTGAAAAATATGACACAGTCGGTATGGATCTTGTGGCCATGTGTGTGGATGATGTCGTTGTCGTCGGTGCCGAACCCCTTTTTTTCCTTGATTATATTGCCTGCGGAAAGCTCGACAGCGAAAAACTCTACACATTGATGAAGGGCATCACAAAGGGGTGCCGTGAGGCCGGATGTGCTCTGATTGGAGGAGAGACGGCCGAACTTCCGGGGATGTACGCCAAAGATAGGCTGGATTTGGCCGGCTTCTGTGTGGGAACGGTCAGCCAGGAAAAAATGATCGATGGTTCAAACTGCCGTCCGGGAGATCAAGTTGTCGGACTCGCATCCAGCGGCTGTCACAGCAACGGCTATTCTCTCGTCCGCAAGATATTCACACAAAACGAGCTTAAAGGGAAATTAGGACTGGAACTATTGAGACCAACCCGGATTTATGCACGAAACATTCTCCATCTCATCAAAAAAGTGCCTGTCAAAGCCATGGCCCATATCACAGGTGGAGGTTTTTATGACAACATTCCTCGCTCGCTCCCCGAGGGTTTGTCGGCAGAAATTAAAATGGACACATGGCCTATCCTTCCCCTCTTTCGCAAAATTCAAAAAAAAGGTTCTGTCGAAGATTTAGAAATGTTTCGCACATTTAATATGGGTGTGGGCATGACCCTTATCGTGAGTCCAAAAGAAGCGGAAAAATCCATCCGGATTCTGGATAAACTCGGCCAAAAGGCCTGGATTATTGGAGAAGTAGTCAGGGGAAACTTTGGCGTAAAAATTCTGGATTAGAGTCCTAATGAAAGAATACGATGTTATTGTCATCGGTTCAGGAGCCGGAGCCATCATTGCCGATAAAGCCGTGGCGTCTAATTTAAAGGTGGCCTTGGTCGATAAGGGGCCTTTAGGCGGAACCTGCCTCAATGTGGGCTGCATCCCCTCAAAGATCCTCATTGTTCCCGCCGATCGAGTGGTCGAAATTCAGGATGCTGGAAAACTTGGAGTCCATGCTGAAATCAAGTCCATAGATTTTTTGTCCATAATGAGCCGCATGCGTGAGATCGTCAAAACAAACCAGGATCACATCAGAATGGGCCTAGAGTATGTTCAGAAACTGGATTTTTATGAGGACACCGGCGCTTTTGTCGATAGTCATGTTCTCAAAATTGGGGATGAAGAAATAAAGGCGGAAAAAATCTATATTGCTTCTGGGGCAAGACCCTCGATTCCTCCAATTAGGGGGATTGAAGACATCGATTACCTTACCAACGAAAATGTGCTTTCCTTGACCGAAAAACCGGCGAGCCTGATCATCGTCGGCGGAGGCTATATTGCAGTAGAGTATGCCCATTTTTTTTCAGCCATGGGTACCCGTGTCACCTTGATTCAGAGAGGGCAAAGGCTTGTCAAAGAGGAGGAGCCCGAAATTTCCAATCTCTTGGAGAAAGAATTGGGACGGCGGATGTCCATTGTCATACACACTGAAGTCTTGGAAGTTCACTCCAAAAACGGAGTTATCACCGTTCTCTCCAAAAATCTCTCTACGGGTAGAACACAGGAATTTTCCGCAAAAAGTATTATGCTTGCCACAGGCAGATTATCCAATGCGGATCTGCTCCAGGTCACAAAAGCCGGGATCAAAACGGACAAGAAAGGATTTATCCAGGTCAACGATTTTTTTGAAACGAGCACAGAGCACATATGGGCCGTAGGAGATGTGATAGGAAAGAAAATGTTCCGGCATTCCGCCAACCGTGAGGCAGAAATCGTCTGGCACAACAGCATGTTTGGGGAAAAAGGAAAATTGGATTTTAATACAATCCCTCATGCCGTATTCTCTTATCCCCCTATCGCCTCTGTCGGGATGGGCGAAGCCCAAGCAAAGAAGCTCCATGATATTCTTGTCGGCAAGGCTTTGTACAACCGGGTAGCCAAAGGGGAGGCCATGATGGCGGAAAAGAGTTTTGCCAAGATTATCTTGGAAAAGGATTCAGGGAATATTCTTGGATTTCACATCATCGGTCCGTATGCTCCCATACTCATTCAGGAAGTTATCAATGCCATGGCCTCAGAGAAGACTGTGATGCCCATAGTACGAGGAATACATATTCATCCAGCCCTTCCTGAAGTCATCCAAGCCACTCTTGGAAACCTTTATGATCCTCAATCACCTTGAAAAATTCTCGTGAAGTTGACTTGGGACATGTTCTAAACTATATTTCTTATAGGACAAGAACAATGAAAAAAACAATATTTATTCTATTAGTTTGTATTATGTGCGTGGCCCTCTTTTCCCAGCAGGTGACCGAGGAGAGTGTTGTTATAAATGTAGAGGTCCCCGTAAGGGTTTTTGAAAAAAATGCTTTTGTGGACAACCTGACAATCGATGATTTTGAGATTCTCGAAAATGGCGTGCCTCAGAGAGTTGAAGCTGTCTATCTTGTCAAGAAAAGAAGCATTGAGAGAAGTGAAGAAATAAGAAGGTTTTCGCCTGATACGGCAAGAAGCTTTTTTCTCTTTTTCGAATTGTCCGAGTACGATCCTAAACTTGGAGATGCTCTTGGCTATTTTATAAAAAATGCCATTTTTCCCGAAGACGAACTGACCATTGCCACACCCATGAAGACATATCGTTTAAGGGGCAAGGCCCTTGAAGTTAAATCCCGAGATGAGATCGTTAAACAACTCAAGGGGCTCATAAGGCGGGATACACTCTTAGGCGCGTCAGAATACAACAATCTTCTTAGGTCCATGGAAGAACTGGCTCGTACTATAACATCTTCTATTCTTGAAGCGACTGAATCAAGTGAACTGGAACAAGGGATCGAGGAGAAAGAAGCAAATTATTTCGAACGAATGGAAAGTCTCACGCCGGGAGATTTTAAAGGCCGGAGCATTGATGAACAACTCCAGATTTACCAAGATCTGTTGATGAAGCTGGAAACCATCCGAAGTGTGGATGAGAAGCAGTTGAACAACTTCGCCGAATATTTAAAGGAAAAAGAGGGCCGGAAGTATGTTTATATGTTTTATCAGAGAGAATACATCCCTCAGATCGATCCTAATATTCTCAACGAGTATATGGACATGTACCAGGATCGGCCAAATATTTCCCTGAGCGTTACTACTCTTATTGATTTATATAAAAGAGATGTCGAATTTGATGTGGACAAAGTCAAACAGGCATATGCGGATTCGTCCGTATCCATACATTTTTTGCACATCACAAAGCCATCCCCCCATGTATTCGGTGTCTATATGAAGGAACAGTCAGAGGATATCTTTGGCCCCTTCCGGGAGATGGCTCATGCCACCGGAGGATTCGCAGACAGCTCGGCCAATCCTGATTTTCTTTTTCAGGAAGCCGTTAAAGCATCCGAAAATTACTACCTTCTTTACTACTCCCCCAAAGCCTACAAAAGCGATGGAACATTTAAGAACATTACAGTCAGAGTCACGGACAAAAACTATCGTGTTACTCACCGTGTGGGTTACTACGCCAACTAACCTGAAGATTCTTCAAACTTGAGAAACCTCCTCTAAATGTGTATCCTTATAAGTTCAAGAAAATGAAGCAGTTCGACTTAAAAAAACTAAACATGCAGTTCAGGTACGCCTCCTGTGAAGAAGTCCTCCAGTGGGTGATTTCCAATCTCTATCCCGATGTGGCTATGACGACATCCTTCCAATCGTCAGGGATGGTTTTGATCAGTTTCCTGAGAAAAATGCAGCCTGATTTTCCTGTCTATTTTATCGATACCGGGTATCATTTTCCAGAAACCCTCGAATTCAGAGACAGATTAATCCAGGAGTGGAATCTAAATGTTTTTACAATCACTGCCGATGAGGAAAAATACATATTAAAGCAGGATCAGGGTAATTTTACCAAAGAACACCTCGATACCTGCTGCCAGTTGAACAAGGTCGAACCTCTAAATCAGCTAAAAAAAAGGCTGCGTGTCTCTGCGTGGCTTTCAGCACTGCGTAGAGATCAAAATCCAAGCAGGGCCGATCTCAACATGTTTATGATGGATAAAGCGGGATACATCCGAGTCCATCCTCTCATACATTGGGATAACCGAAGGTTATGGCAGTATATCTACTCACAAAATTTACCGTTTCATCCCCTCTACGAACAGGGTTATGCGTCCATAGGATGTTTTCCGCCCTCCTGTACCACAAGATCCGTTTCCAACGGAAGTGAGAGGAGTGGGCGTTGGGCCAATTCAGATAAGACGGAATGCGGCCTTCACCTGGATCTGGTCCAGGAGGAAGAGGATGCCTGGGTTCGTCAGCTTGAATCCAAGGAGAAGAAAAAATGAGCAAAAAGGATTGGAAGTACCATCTTCAATGTCTTCGCTGCGGGCAGGAGATTGAGTCATTTAAAATATGGTTTGACCATGGACAGAGGTGTCCCGCGTGTGGAAACAATAGAGCCGATGTCAAATATGGCGACAACTTAGCCAATATTGAGGATTTCCTGCAGGATAAATCTGTGTCAGATTCAGGCCTTTGGAGATATTTTGACTATTTACCTCTTGACAGCCGTGACAATATTGTAAGCTGCGGTGAAGGCCTTGTCCCAATCGACAGGTGGCGTTTTCTGGAAAAATTTGCACACAACAAGTTTGGACTCGATATAAAAGTCTATGCTCACCGGCATGACAATAATTTTGCTACCGGCACATTTAAAGATCTGGCCGGCTCCATGATCGCCAGTGTGCTCAAGGAAAGTAAGATCCCCACTTATGCTGCTGCGTCCACAGGAAATATAGGTGTTGCCTATTCACGGTATCTCTCGGCAGCGGGGATCTCTCTTTATACGTTTCTCCCCCATAACTCATCCCTTGCCCAGGAGGCAGAAATCGGGTGTTTTGGACAAAAGGTTTTTAGAGTCAGTGGGGACTACCACACAGCTAAAGAGCTGGCTATGGAATTTTCCAAGAAACAAGGGATTTTGCTTGCGGCCGATAACTACGATCCCATGAGGATTGAAGCTAAAAAAACGATGGTTTACGAGTGGTTGAGATTGATGCTCGATTTCCCAACCGTTTATATTCAGGCGCTCAGCGGAGGTACAGGACCCCTCGGTATTGCCAAGGCATGTCAAGAGTTGAGTGGGATGGGCTATTTTGAAAAAATGCCCCGGTTCATCCTAACCCAAACGGATAAATGTTCTCCCATGGCTGATGCTTGGGCGGATGCTAAAAAAAGCGGATTTCCCGAAGGCTGGGAGAAAACCTATCCGATCTATCACAATCCTGAAACCATCATTCCGACGCTTGCGACAGGTTACCCCATCACATATCCGGTGATCAGTCAGCTTGTCCATGAAAGTGGTGGAGAGATCAATTCTTTTCCCGAAGTGGAGACCATAGCCATCACCCGGCTTGTGGCCTATGAATCGGCTGTCAGAATTGGCCCTGCCGCAGCCATTGCCGTAGGGGGATTTATCAGATCCCTGACAGATGGCCTTTTAAACGAGGGAGACTTGGTGCTGATCAATATTGGGGAAGGAATACGCAGAGCTCCGGGTTTTATGTCGAGGTTGAGTTATTCGACGACAAAGGTCGACACCTTGGATGACTGTGTTTTAATGGACAGAGAGAAGTACAGAGAGCAGCTGTGGGAGGATATTTTAGAGTAAAATATTGGGTTTAATGGCAGGTCGGGCAGCCGATCGGTTGACAGGGGCCTGTTGCACAAGCGGGCTCTTCGGTTTTTGCGTGAACACTGAAGGTTGTAAAAGTTTTTTTTAGTTTTTTGCTGCTGCATTTTGGGCATTTCAGTTCAATGGTCTCAGAAGTGACCCCAACGAGTTTATCAAATTTTTCTTTACAGTCGCTGCACTGATAAGAGTAAATAGGCATCCTTGACTCCTTTATTTCTTTCCTCTGCGTTGACAGTCAGAAAAGCATTGTTTAGAATATATTATAGATCAAACTGAGAAAAAATGCACAAAATGAATTCCCTGCGTAAGCATCCCCATTTCCGTAATTTCAAGAACGAGTTCTGTAAAGTGATTAGAAATCACGCTTCGTTTTCCCCAGCGAGAAAAACTCGCTCGGTCTCCCTCCTCGCTCTCCTCCAAGGGAGGAACCATGCCCGCTCGTCCTCCAAACGGATTTCCCCATCATCTTCCCAGAACTCTAAAAATAAATCACAGAAATGGATCTGCTTCCATTCCCCGCTTCAACTTTCTTCGAATCACTTGATAGAGAGAACTTTTCTGTTTCTGTGTCCGCTCCTCTTCCTCCTGGCGCTCCTCTTTCCTCCTCTTCTGCTGCTTTTTCCCGTGATCTTGTCTGTTCATTTAGTTGTTTTTGCACCGATTCCTTGTGTTTCCCATCCGAGCAAGCAGAAATTCATCCTTTCATTATTGAGCGCTCGGGGCCCTCCTTTTTAGACTTTGTGGTCAAATCCTTTAAGGTAAAAAGAAACGTAGTAAACTCTGTCTAAAAAGAAGGAAATAATGATAAAAAGAAAAAACAGCAGCTTTTCAAATTCATTCCATAAACTGGTCGGCAGTCCGGTCGAGTTTGATCTCTCTGCATACGAAAGAATTCTATCGGAGATCAATGCTATCGATCTGACGAAAGCCACTAATGAAAAGATAAAAAAGCAGTCCTCCGATCTTATCCGCAGGGCTAAAAACGGAGATTCTCTGGATGAGCTATTGGTTGAAGCCTATTCTCTTGTCCGGGAGACAGCCCGGCGGATGATCCGATTAAGGCCATTTGATGTCCAGATTCTTGCCGGGATCGCCCTGCACCAGGGAAAGCTTATCGAAATGCCCACAGGGGAAGGCAAGACTCTTGCGGCCGTATTCCCGGCCTATCTCAATGCTTTATCATCTCAAGGGGTTCATGTTTTAACGTTTAATGATTATCTGGCTCGCCGCGATGCCGAATGGATGGGACCCATATACAAGTTTTTGGGGCTGAGTGTAGGACATGTCCAGGATGGAATGGAGACCGCTGACCGGCAGAATGCATATGCTTGCGACATTACATATGCGACAGCCAAAGAGGCGGGTTTTGATTTTTTACGTGACCATCTGTGCTATGAAAAAGAGAATCTTGTACAGCGGAGCTTCCATTTTGCTCTGGTCGATGAGGCGGATTCTACTCTTATCGATGAAGCCCGCGTTCCTCTGGTCATTGCAGGGAATGTCGGGGAATCCCTTGAAGATCCCGGACACTTGGCTGAAATGGTCAAAAACCTCAAACCGGGTATCGATTTCGAAACAGACGAGGGGAAGCGCAATATCTTTCTTACAGACCAAGGACTAAAATATTTCGAAGACGTTTTGAACTGCGGCAACCTGCACGAGTCCGAAAATCTGGACCTTTTGACAAGGATCAATCTTGCGTTCCATACCGAATTTCTTATCCACCGCGATATAGATTACATCGTACGGAACGGGAAAATCGAAGTTGTCGATGAGTTTACCGGCCGGGTAGTTGAAGACAGGCACTGGCCGGATGGTCTTCAGTCTGCCTTAGAAACCAAAGAAAAACTCCGGCGGGGAGCCAGTGGAACTCTCCTGGGGCAAATCACTCTTCAGCATTTTTTGGGCCTCTATCCTAAGATTTGCGGGATGACGGCGACGGCCCAATCCGCCGCAGAGGAGCTCTTTACTTTCTATAGTCTAAAAACAGTTGTTATCCCCCCCAACAAACCAAACATCCGGAAAGATTTTCCCGACGAGATTTTTACTCACAAGGACGCCAAAACTAAGGCTCTGGTCAGCGAGATTAGAAAATGCCATGCAAAGGAACGACCCATCCTTGTGGGCACGGCGAGTGTTGAGGAATCTGAGGGGCTTGCCGCAGAGCTCAATCAGGCGGGTATCAGCTGCCAGGTCCTCAATGCCAAAAACGATGAATTGGAAGCAGGGATTATAGCCAAAGCGGGTGCCCCCGGTGCCGTCACCATATCGACCAACATGGCCGGTCGTGGGACGGATATTAAACTTGGCGGCGATTCTGAACAGGAGAGGGAAAAGGTCGTGGCGCTTGGAGGGCTATATGTTATCGGTACAAACAGACATGAAAGCTTAAGGATAGACATCCAGCTGCGTGGGCGTGCCGGCCGCCAGGGAGATCCCGGTTCGTCACGATTTTTTGTCAGCCTTGAAGACAATTTAATGGAGAAATATAGATTAAAAAATCTCTTTCCGCAAAAAATCCGGGACCTTAGGCAAAATGATCCCCTTTCCAATCCTTTAATCAATCGCGAGGTCGCCCGCAGCCAGAGAGTTATAGAAGGCCAGAATTTTGATGTCCGTAAGACTCTTTGGAAATATTCTTCATTGGTCGAGGAAGAGAGAAAGCTAATTCAACGCCAACGGCAGGAGTTTCTAAATGAAAAGGTGCCGTTTAACCTTCTTTTGGAAAAATCCGGAAAACACTATTCAGAGATTCGTTCTATCATTGGACAAGAAGAGCTGGATAAGCTGGAAAAGCAGATAACACTCCTTCAACTCGACCGGTTCTGGTCTGACCACCTGGCGATGATTACAGATGTACGTGAATCCATCCATCTGGTCAATGTTGGCGGCGAATCTCCGATCAATGAATTCCACAGAATATTGACAGATGCCTTCAGAGAGCGGGAAAAGAAGATAAACCAGGGAATCGTCAAATCTTTTGAATCCGTAAAGATTACTGAAGATGGAGTCGACCCGGACAGCGACGAGCTCAAAGGACCTTCATCGACCTGGACATACCTAATCAGTGACGACCAATTTGGCGCCTGGATGGAACTGCTCAAGGGAGGGAATATCGGATTTGCCGCTGGTGCTGCGGCCTGGTACGCCCCCATATTTATCCTCTGGGGAATTATCCACCGCCTCACAAAAAAAAAGAAAAAGGAAGAAAACTAACAGAATCTATATTATGTTTTTTCTTGAAGGCTTGTGAGATATTTTAAATCCTCGAGGTCTTTATATCGATTTGCTTTTCTTTTATTTGTCACCAATTCATTCAGCCCAATGTAATAAATCGAATATTTTTTATTCCTGATCCTCATTTCCTCATTTGTGCGATTATTCCAGGCTTGTTCAAAAGATACTGCAGAAATATTGTTGATGAGATCAATTCTGTTGGGAGGGCGCCCAAATTGGATAATAGCTCCTTTCTTCTTGAATTCCTCATAATTCCTAACTCCGGGGATCTCACCCTTCCAAAATTTTTTCAAGGCAGAAAAAAGCCTTTTGGCGTTATCATCGGTTCTTGCATAAAAGAAATCGACATCGCCTGTTAATCTGGCATAACCGTAATAAATTACTGCTTCCCCTCCAACAATCAGATATCGCACATTGTTCTCAGCTAGATGCCTGATGAAATCTAACGTATCGGAAGAAAAACATGAGGAATCCATTCTATTTCTGTGAATCTCTTACGTCGGGAGGATTTTTGCCGAAATACCGTTCACGCAGTTTTTTGGCTGCTGCTTGCCGTTCGGAGGGGGACATTTGAATATGCTGCATGATGTCATACTCTTCCGCCTCTTTAAAATTCTTTGATTTGTGAACGATGGGTTCCATATCGACAATGACTCCTGATAAACTGTCTTTATTATATACAATTTCAGAGAATTACTGAATCACA
>VAPA010004844.1_pt1 | contig 15088 bp, 10 predicted proteins | sample 3395041 | NCBI WGS metagenome assembly VAPA01 (sample SAMN08290432, study PRJNA428436) | hydrothermal vent metagenome | isolation source: Deep-sea hydrothermal vent chimney | place: Indian Ocean: Southwest Indian Ridge | depth 1973 m m
TACGGATGGGCACTTCGTATATTCCTGAATCTTGATAATGTTGTCATAATTCAGCTTGAAGGCCCATCCACCCTTTCAAATCGTGTAATGCCAATCTACTGAACTCTGTCCAATATTGGTGTAACTGTTGACGTTAGACCCCGTTGAACTTCTAGAAAATCTTGTTGCTTTTGACACACGAAACGATGGTAATGTGAAAGCTACACGAGCGTGCCCAGAATATATCAACAATATTCTGAGTGAATTTGGATTTCATACTGAGATCATCGAATCAGAAGGTTACACTACTGCTTTTACAAGACGGGGTCATGGAGAATTCAAGATTCTTTTCGTGGCTCACTTCGATGTTGTTCCATTTGGTGAGGGATGGAACACTGATCCTATGAAGCTGAAAGTTGATGGTGACAAGGCGTTTGGAAGAGGAACCTGTGATGACAAAGGAAACATCGTTTCACTGTTGCTACTGGCTGAGAAACTAGTTGAATCGGATTTCCCCTGCACCGTGATGATCGCAATAACTGGAGATGAAGAAATAGGAGGGAGACAGGGTGCTGGAGTGCTGAAGGAGTATCTCGTCAAACAAGGCCTCTTCCCCGACTATATTGTTGTTGCAGACGGATCTGGTCAAGATATTATTCACCGTAGAAGGAACATCCTTCCTACTATCATCAAAGTGAGAGAAAAAATTGAGGATATCAAAGGCAGAAAGGAAACAGTGAGAATCACGACAGAGACCTTTGGCACAAATACAAGGCATAGTGCATACTTACGATTTGGTGTTGATCGGCATGCAATGATTGCCGCCTCAAAGTATCTTGATCTTAATCCCTTAGCTGTAATAGAGACCGTTCGGGGAGCATTTCTGAAAAGTAACGTTGTACCCGATTGGGTAGAGATGGATATCATCCATCCTGATGAGTCAGGTGACCAGTTATCCTATGATGCCACTCTTACCGACTTGATGAGATCGATACTTGCACTATCACAGACGGTGTTTCCGACTAAGCCCTCTGATAAGGGGACAAATATCTGTCCAAACATTCTTTCAAAAGAAAATGACCTCTGGACTCTCTATATTGATATCCGGTCTATGACAAATGATGGTGAAGCGGTCAAAGCTGCATTCCAGGAATCCCTGAAAGGTCGGGTGGATTTGTTTTCACTACAAGTTCATTCAGGAATTGGCTATGTTGACTGTGATCCAGACTCACGCCTCATCCGTGCATTTCGATGGGCACTTGAGAAAGAAGGTATTCCCTATCGGATTGTTGAGGGCTTCGGAGCGTCCGACTCTCGGTATTTTGCAGGAGAAGATGCAGACCTGTTTGATTTCGGTCCTAAAGGCGACAATGTTCATGGAGCTAATGAATGGGTCTCTATTGAATCGCTGAAAGAGAATGCAGCAGCATTCCATACAATGATTGAAGTACTCACACGAGAAAAGAGCCCCGTGTAGGTTCCTATTTGGGGTTCATTCCCACCTTCAATTTGAAATCGTCTATCTCCCACTCTTTGACATATGAGTAGTCTTTCCATTTTGGTTTTGCACTCGGTCCTTTCAGCTCAAGTGAATCAGCCCGTATCTCATTGGCTAAATGCGCTTCAAACATCTTAGAGAGTTCTACAGAGTCGGCATCTGAAAACAGAAGGAGAACATCTACAGATTGCTCAACTTTCAGGTCGAGTTCCTTTCGCATTACCTGTACTCGTCTTATGACATCTCTGACAAGACCCTCTGCTTCCAACTCCTTTGTGCGGGTCACATCAACGTAGACCTTGCCTATCTTGCTATCGGCACAGCTTAGGTGATCGGGGAGGGTTTCTTCGAACTCAACATCATCAGGCTCAAGCTTGAGTTTCTTACCTTCAACAGTTACTGTCGCTTTTCCTTTCTCCAAGTCCGATCTAAGTTTGGTAGCATCAACATTCTCAAGTGTCGCTACAAGTTGCTTCATCATGTCTTTGTATTTTGGTCCTAGAGTCTTGTAATTTGGTTTAACGGTCAGGGTTGTAAACTCTGCCATAACATCCGTCAACAATACTTCGAAATCTCTGGTATTGAGATCATCTTTCAATAAAGCTGTGAGACTTTCTGATCTCTTTGCAGTTTCTTTACTATCGGCTATGAGTGTGACCTTTGCCACAGGATGTCTTAGCTTGACACCTTTTTTGTTTCTTGCATGACTTGATGCACTCCTAAGTTCTTGGAGTATCTCAAATGTATTTTCCATCTCTTTGTCAAGCAGTCCATCTTCTGATTCGGGCATATCTGTCATGTTTATTGATTCTGGTAAGCCATCAGCAAAACGCATGAGAAAGTCAGTGTGCAGCTTCTCTACGAGGAATGGTGTAAACACATTGAAACACCTCAGGAAGGTCTGAAGTGTATAGTACATTACATCATAGGCCATCACTTTCTTGGGGTCATCACTGTCAAGCCAGACTCGCTTCTTCACAAGTGGAAGATATACCCTGCTTAGATCCTCTGATATGAAATCCAACAGGACACGACTTGCCTGATGCCACAGGTACTTGTCCATATTGATTCTGTACTCTCTCACAACACTCTGCACTCTTGAGAGCAGCCACTTGTCCTCAAGGTCTGCTCTTGCAAGTGCTTTGGTCATTCTTTTCTCATCATAAGTGAACTTGTCGAGGTCCATGTAGGTTTCTGCGAAAAGAACAACGTTCCAAAGAACATCTAGTCTCTTACGTGTAAGCTCTATTTCCTTGGGGTCGTAGTTCATTCGTGACCATGACGATGATCTTGTCAGAACGAATACTCGGAATGGGTCAGCTCCTATGTCAGCAAATGCATCTTTAGCCCACACGACATTCCCCCTGGACTTGCTCATCTTTCCACCGTTGATATCCAAAACATGTTCCTGACTAACGCACGCCTTGAACGGAGCTGAGTCATGCATCACTACTGATGTATAGAGGAGGCTATAGAACCAGCCCCTAGATTGGTCTACTGCCTCAGTGATGAAATCGAATGGGAATAGTTGCTTATGCAATGATGGGTCCTTCAGATAGTCGAGACTTGCAGTATGTGCCATCCCTGAATCTAGCCAACAGTCAGTCACAAACTGTTCTCGGTGCATCTCTCCATCACATTTCTCACACTTGAGCACAACTTCATCCACCCAGGGTCGGTGCATCTGGAAGTCGTCTGGGAATTTTATCGCTCGTTCTTTCAATTCATCTCGCGAACCTATCACCACTTCCTCCTCACACTTATCGCATATCCAGACTGGGAGGGGAGACCCCCATATTCTGGAGCGCGATATACACCAGTCATCAGCATTAGCTACCCAGTCCCCAAATCGGCCTGTTCCAGCCCATTCAGGAGTCCATTCAACCTTTGCATTCTCCTCTACCAATCTCTCTCGGACTCCTGTCATTTTCAGGAACCACTGAGTCTTATCTGCAAGGTAGATGAGAGGTGTGTCACATCTCCAACAGTGTGGGTATTCGTGTTCCAAAGTTTCCTCATGTACAAGTAATCCTTTGTTCTCTAATAATCTGGGGACCTCTAGATTAGTGTCAAAGACCAATTTTCCCTCGAACATTGGAACCTCATCTGTGAACCTGCCGCTAAGTGTGACCGGAGCGAACACTGGAACCTTGAACTCACGACCTACATTGAAATCGTCAGGACCAAAACCCGGTGCTGTGTGAACCAGACCTGTACCATCCTCGACTGTCACATGTGTCCCTGTGACCACAGCGTGCATGTATTCCTCATCATGCTCTTGATGAAACGGTACTTCGTCCCGGAATGGGTGTTCATATTTCCAGCCAAGCATCTTCTTACCTAATAGGGAATCTACAATCTTGTAAGAGTCAACCTTGGCTTTTTGCATTACCTCTTCCACAAGATCTTCAACTAGCCACCACATTTCTCCGTCGGTTTCAACCTTGACATACTTCATTTTAGGGTGGACTGAAACCATCTCATTTGAAATGAGAGTGAATGGTGTAGTGGTCCATATGACCAGATACTCGTCTTTCTTGTCCACGAGTTTGAACTTGACGTATATTGAGGGGTCTGTCTTTGGTAGATATCCCTGTGACACCTCATGACCTGAGAGAGCTGTTACACATCTTGGGCATATGGGATTGACCCGGTATCCTCGAACTAGGAGGCCCTGCTCATTAGCTAGTTTCAGAAAGTGCCATACATGTTCTATGTAATCATCCCTTCTGGTTTGGTAAGCAGAAGGATAGTCCAACCAGAGTCCGAGTCTCATTGAGTCGTTGACCCAACCTTCAAGATAGTAGTCAACTAATTCCTTACATTTCTGGACGAATGTTTCCATTCCTAGACCTGACTCTATGAGTCCTTTCTCTGCAATTCCTTCTTTCTTCTCAACCTCTAGCTCAACCGGTAAGCCCTGCATGTCCCAACCACCACGACGCCAAACGTTGAACCCTCTCATCGTCATGTATCGCAATTGTGTATCTTTCATTGCACGACCTCGTGCGTGACCAACGTGCATGAAACCATTTGTCGTGGGGGGACCTTCCAAGAAGTTCCATCTAGGACCTGAATTCCTGAGCTCGACTGTCTTATTGTAAATGTCGTTCTTTTCCCAGAAATCAAGTACTTCTTTTTCAAGGGATAATGGATTGTATCGCTTTGGTAATGGGCTCATGTTGGTATCCTCTCTTTGTGGAAACTATTCTGGTGATTATAAAACGTCGCTGAGCAACTCACAGGTGTGAACTTTGTATAGTCTTGACTGGGGAGATGACAATCACTGCTAGTTGATTTGACAATCCATCCTTGTTTCACCTGTTCGTACTCTTTGGTTTCTCGGGGTACCTTAGTTAAAAACCTTAGGCTAAACCTACTTGACCATCAGGAGGTCCGACCAATGTTTAATTGATAGTAGACTTATCGAGTTGTGAAGTGTATGCTATGAGTGCTCTCGAAGAACGATCAATGGACAAACTTGCCGATATGATTCTGAACATTCTATGGCAAGATATCCTTGAAGTGTGGAAAGCTATCAGAACAAAGCTGGATCAAGAAGGTGCAGATGCGGTAAAGAGTGGATTTGAAGAGGCTGCAGATCGATTCATCAAGGGACCATTCAATGATCATCTCGATGTAAGATGGGGTGTGAATCTTTGTGTGCACTGTAATGATGACAACATAGAGAAGAATGGAATCGCATATGTAGAGTCAAGTGGTGATGGAATCGAATTCAATCAATGCTTGAATTGCCGTATTGGTATCCTCTACAAGTTGGTTTCAGCAAAAGCAACCGTCGACACTTACAATATCGGTCTTGGTAGTCTAAAACAATTCAATGGTATGTCTTTCTATTGGAATGCTATTGTTCCCGAGAGCATGAAGAAGTTCCTTCCAACTTACGAGCTAGTCGATAGTGAAGGTCAATGGGTAGGAACAATATCCTTCGATGATTCCTTCACACCAAAGTTCCTTCCATTCGAAGCAATGACCGATGATACCCCTCGAGATGCTGATGCTCCATGGACAGCCGAGCTCCCTGGAACCGTGCAAAGAGCTGTCGATGCCTTTCTTGCTGAAGCAAAATATCAAGTTGAGGTAGCGTTAGCAATCAAATAACCGTGGTGACACTTTTGAAAGACAAGCTGGTCCGGGACAAGATTCCAGAAATAATCCGTGAAAAGGGTGGCAAACCTGAAGTTCGGGTTGCAAGCAAAGATGAGCTTGATGTACTCCTCCGCGAAAAGATAGTCGAGGAGGCACAAGAATTTCTCTTCTCGGGAGACTCTGAAGAGCTTGTGGATATCCAAGAGGCCATTGATGCACTCATCAAGCTAAGGAAAACAGATCCCGCACTGTTAGAACTCCAACGTCATACCAAACTTCTGGCTCGTGGGGGATTCAGTAAAGGGTATGTTCTCGTTATAGAGGAAGAATCCGAGTGAAAAAAGCTCACTCCACATACTCTGAAACTTCGGATTAAACTTATATTCAGATTTTTTGCCCCCTTTTATGTGAATACCACCCTGTTCAGTGGTGGTTCCATGTGGTCATGGAGTGTATAATTATGGCTACTGATGAAGTTAAACCAATTCCTGAAGAACCCATCAAGCATGAAGATGGTGGGCCAATCTCTAGGTATCGTGTCGAGAGATACCCAGTCAAGGAACTTCCATACAACACCGAGTCGATATGTCCCGAGTGTTTCCTGACTGATGACAAAGTCCATGTAATCGAAGCCACTCTCTATGAGGAAGATGGTAAGGTCATGTTCAAGAAGACCTGCGAAGATCATGGTGAGTTTTTTGACGTTTACTGGGGAGACGTTGAGATGTTCAGAAAAGCCCAGAAATGGTGGTACAAGTCTGTCGGACTTGATAACCCCCGCACAGAAACCGTGAAAGGCTGTCCAGAGGACTGTGGTCAGTGTCCCGAGCACAAGTCCCACACTGCTCTTGCCCTTCTAGATGTTACAAATCGATGCAATCTTCGTTGCCCGATATGTTTCGCAGTGGCTGCTGAAGGCGGCACAATCTATGAGCCTGATCCCCAAGAGGTCTTTGATATGTTGAAGAACCTCCGAAGCAACCTGCCAGTACCCGCGCCAGCAATCCAATTCGCTGGTGGTGAACCTACTGTCAGCAAACATCTCCCACAGTATATCAAGTGGGCTAAGCAATTGGGTTTCAAGCATGTGCAGATTGCAAGCAATGTGATCAGAATTGGTAAGAGAAAGGAGTATTTGCAGGAACTACGTGATGCTGGTCTATCCACAATTTACATGCAATTTGATGGCGTAACACCTGAACCCTATCTTGCAGCACGCGGGACAAACCTACTTCCTCTGAAGAAGCAGGCTGTTCAACACGCAAGAGAGGTTGGTATGGAATCGCTTGTTTTGGTTCCAACCGTTGTCCGAGGAGTCAATGATGATCAACTTGGTGGAATAATTGAATTTGCAATTGAAAACCGTGATGTTGTACGATGTGTCAATTTTCAGCCTGTGAGCATCACTGGTCGTATCGACCACGAAGCCCGCAAAGATATGCGAATCACAATTCCTGATGCGATTCATGCAATAGAAGAACAGACTGGAGGCAAGATTCCAGCGACTGAGTGGTTTCCCGTCCCCTCTATGATGCCTTTGGGTCGTGGACTTGGTTTGATCAAGGGTCGCCCGGACCTCGAGCTCAGCTCTCACTTTGCCTGTGGAATGGCCACTTTCATCTACATTGATGATGATGGTGATTACAGACCTATCACAGATTTGATTGATATTGAAAAATTCCTAGTCCTATTCGAGGATATTGCTAACCTCTATGCCAACAAGGCAAGGGGGGCAAGCAAGCGCGCCAAGGCTAAACTTGCGGCTGGAGTTCGTCACATCAAGAAGAAAGGTCTGATCAAAGACCTACTAGGTGCATTCCTTAATCGTGGCGACTATAACTCACTGGCGAAACTCATGCGTCGAATCATAATGCTCGGAATGATGCACTTTATGGATCCGTACAATTTCGATCTTGAGCGAGTCGCACATTGTGATATCAACTACTCTGTACCTGATGGGAGGATCATTCCATTCTGCGCGATGAACACTATCCACAGGTCAAGAGTTGAGGAGAAATTCTCAAAGCATATTGATGAGTGGCGAAAAGGTCACAAACCAACTAAAGTTGAAGAGGACAGTATCTCAAAACCGTACTCTAGTGAAAAGTAAAACGTCTTTGAATAAGTGCATCCTTCCGGGGGTGCACACTATATCTACTTCAGTATATACCAACTCTAACTTTTTAACATCGCGAATCGTTCCACTTTAATAAGAAAAAAACTATTATTATTAAGGGAAATAGAAACAAAAGATATCAATTCAATGCATTTCTCAGGCGTTTAACTGCTTCTCCTTCTGGTCATATTTTATCATATAGACAAGACTTAATAAGAGTATTTTAGAGTTAAGAACTATCTAAGTAGGAATTGACGGGTATAAAGTAACTTAAACGAAAAAACACGGCGAGCGTGTGGGCTAGTTTTTCGTTACATGCCCTCAATTACGAAAACTTGGCTCCAATACGGAGTCAAGGCGGACCTCCCCCCTCCTACCACGATTCCCACTAGCTCGCCACCTTCTTCATTCTATCTGATCATGTTAATCAGAAACCTTAAAACAATAATATTCACAATAGTTAATAATCATGTTGATTCTGTACCTGACTAGCTTTGGGATTGCCCTGTCTGTACTTTTCTATATCTACAGTGGGACACTAGCAAAGCACAGGTCCGGAGGTACAAATGGAGACCTTGGGAAATCAGGTCGCGATATGTGGGTAGCAACTCTTCTTGATTGCGATTCCGAACCTGCAAAGACAAGATTTGGGCCTGCAAAGGTCATTCCAGCTGATCGTGGCTTGAATCGAGCGGCGCATAAGAAGAACTTCTCGCGTCACATGGAACACAAATGATATTGTCAAATTCTGCTCAGTCCCATGGAATCCTTAATTAGGAAAAAAGAGGAACGTCCAGAGGTTGATACCGATGAAACAAAAACACAGCCTAGATGTAATCCAAGTCGATGCATTCACTGACACACCTTTCGGTGGAAACCCTGCAGCTGTGGTCCTTGCCGCTGATCATGTCAGTGATGAGACTATGCACAATATTGCGCGAGAGATGAATGTGCGAGAGACTGTGTTTATCTCCAAGTCACGTGTTGCGGATTTCCGTTTTCGTTATATGACACCGAAGAGTGAGATTGACTTTTCTGGGCATCCTACAATCGCCGCATTTCATGCTCTTGTAGAAGCTGGTCATATCGATCTTCTGCAAGATGTGACAATGACTCGTCTTGAAACCAACACTGGAATTCTTGACATTGAGATTATGAGGAACGAATCCACAGGGCATCATGAGATTCAGATCACACACAAGAAACCTCAATTTTTGAATACATACGACCCGAAGGACTATGCAGAGGCTCTTGGACTATCACTTGCTGATATCCACTCTCCGAATCCTCTACAAACAGTCAGCACAGGGACACCGCACTTAATGATACCAGTGTCTACTCAGAGGTCACTTGACAGGATTAAACCAAACTGGGACCGGCTGAAAGAACTTCAGGCAGATTCAGATTATGTTTCACTAAGCGTATTCACAAGAGACACAAGAGAACCTACATCAGATGCACAGGTCAGACACTTCGGTCCAGCAGTTGGTGTGTATGAAGATCCAGTGTCCGGATCTGCCGCAGGTAGTCTTGGAAGCTATATTATCCGTTACGGTTTCATGGAAACACCATTCCCTGTGACCAGCATAGTAATCGAACAAGGTCATTATGTTGATAGACCTGGAAAGATATTCGTTGAAGTGCGTGGTGATCAAGAAGGAATTGATCAGGTGAAGGTTAGTGGCACAGGAGTCACTGTATTGAAAGGGACAATCCACTTCTAGATTTTAATCACTGCGGTGGATAGGCTCTTTGTCCAGATTCAATGACTCTCAGACTTAGAAGGAGCATCTCCTCACCGTTCGTGTTGAGTAGTTTTTGCAAAGGCTGGTATGCTGGCGGAATGTTCTTCTTGATGTAGTTGAGGAATTCCTCCTTTGATTCAATGAGAGCTTTGTGCATTCCTTCAACGTGTTCAAGTAACGATGATTCCCAAGGCTTTTTCTGTTTCCTAGTTCCAGGCATTACCTGTTCGAGAGTTCGGATGATGTTGTCTGCGAGTGTCTTTGATTCGCGTATTCGGTGTTCTCCAGCTTTCTTCTTCTTTTTCTTCTTTCCAGCTTCTTGTGCCTCTGCTATGAACTTGATGACCTCTTCAGGAGTCATTGCAGGCTCTTCAATTTCTGTTTCAATCACTAAGCGTTTCCATGCCCTCTTTCCTTGGAATTCTAGAGGAGAAATATACCCCTTCGCCTCCATGTTCAACAAGTATTTTCTAAACATTTCTTCAGTAATGAATGAAGTTGGCCCGGACATAATTAGGAACTTCTGAAACAGAACTGCCTCAAACTCAATCACAGCCCAACCAAAGGCACCAACAATGCCTATTTCTCTCTCTCTCTCCAAATCTTCGGAGTCATATGCGTATGACATACTGAAACCCCACTTCTCTCTTAATAATCAATAGAACCATCCCAGGAAAACATATGAACATAAGCCTATCCGATTTTTGGAACAAGCTCACTCTGAAATCGAAAAGCCTGATGTTTTTTCCCACTCAATTTGACAGAATAAAAAAATAGAGGAGGTGGCCTGGCAAAAGCCAGACCAACACTCGTTTATTTATTTACGTTTCAAAACGACAGCTACTGCGAGGACGAGAACAACACCTACCCCTGCAATGATCAAGAGCATAGTTGTGTCTAAGGGAGCTGGTGGAATTCCTCCACCGGGCCATGTAACAGTATAGTATGCTCGAACAGCTACGTTGCCGTCGGTGTCAATTGCCACAATCTTGACATAGATTGTTGTATCAGCAAGTCCAGTAATGAGACCCGTGAAGTCATCACCAAGGTCCATCATATCAACGGTGACAGTACCCGAGTCGCCTTCGTATACCAGACTGACAGATTCTACGCCACCTGGATCTGTCACTGTGGCTGTGAAAGTCACAGATTGATTGCTATCAGGAGAAGCAGGAGTAACGTTTACGTTTCCAATTCTGGGGCCTACTTCATCTACATCGGAAACTGATCCAATGGTGCGATTTGTAGTCCACTCTAGGAAATTCTCAAGGAGCACAATATTATCGAATATTGCAGTCTTCCCGTAATCGAAATCACTGAAGAAAGTGGTGCCTGCAACGAGAAGTCGAAGGTTTCCAATCTCTTCTACTGCAATGAGAGGTATTTGATCTCCAAATTCTCCATCAATTGTATCATCATAGATAACTGTTGGAACGGGAGCCTGATGATTCAACTGATATGCTGTGATATTGGCATACACAATAGGTAGGACTGGACCATCATCAATGAAGTACAGACTTGATGGCGAGTAAAACGTGAGCGTGTCTACTGATTGCATAAGTCCTGCAGTATCTGGAAGTGGTGGTATGTAATTGAGGTCATTATAGTACGCAGCAAAGGTGCCTTGCATGTAGATATTGTCATGATTAACTCGAATGTTAGCACCTATGGCATCAAGAATTTGATTGGGTCTAGCTGGATTGACATATTCGGAAAAGTCACCTCTTCCTGTGAGGAGGATAGACTTGTTCCCTGATGCTGCCCATGTGGCTATTGCAGAAAGTTCGTCAGTCGTATATGCGTCGAAAGCACAAGTTGCTATGAAGAGGTCAACTCCTGCCAATGCTCCAGATGTGATTGCACTTGCATGATTGATCATCTGATAACCAGCTCTTGCAAGTGTTTGGTTAAGAGAGATTAGTTTTACTTCTCCACTGTAATCGATGTAATCATTTGTGTGTGCGAAATCGACTAGGGCTACGTATTCATACGTGACCGAAACATCTGGTGCGTTCAGACCAATGGTCGCAGTATAGAACATACTAAGTGTACTATTGATGGCCATGGATAGGCAGTCCTCTGTAAACGCCTTGATTGTAGCATTGGTTTCTATCGCTACGGACTCAGAATCCGAATATGCATCTAGAACATAATCCAAAAATGGATGCGAGAACTCTGCGTGGTTGATGACTCGCTCTGTCACATTCGTGATCTCAAATTCCCCTGGAGTGTCAAGAACCAGATTTGAAAGCTGATCATTTATGTCACCTTCATACCCCGAATGACCTGGATAATTGCCACTTGCATCTGTATGAAGGGTTATCGCCGGGTCTACCATATAGTGCGCTGCGACACCCAAGGCAAAGAAACCATCTAACCAATTCTCTAATGTGAAATTGGCTCTTGCGAAATCATACCATGTTTGAGCTGCCCACGGTGCATTATACTCTTCTGTCTCAGGATAGTATAGGTGATTATCCCAATCTTGCCATGCTTGATCCGGAGTAGTGGAACCTGCAAGTAATTCAGGAGAGTAGTATTGGAATGCTGCTGCCCAGCTTGTGTTTGATATACTTCCGTAACTCTCTGATACAATAAATTGGTGGGTTGAAAGACCCCAGGCCGCCACAGGTTTGGCGGTTGGAAAGACCACTGCTACTGAAATTAATGGCACTAACAGAAGTGCCATGATAAGCCATTGCTTCCTCATGAACTCAAATGAGGAAGCTTATGGCTATTAAGTCGTATGCCAGAATGGCATACTGGTCTTTTCTATACACCACCCTTTCTCTTGTTCAGGAATACTACAATAACTATTACTGCAATGACTCCGCCAGTAACACCCAATAGTAAGACCGGGTCTATTTCTATAGGGGTTCCCGGATCTGTTGTAGTTGTTGGTGTTGATGTAGTCGGTTCAAGGGGATCTGTTGTGACGGTGTATTGGCCCTCAGGGGTTACAAACACTCCTCCAAAGATATCATACACAATTAGATAATATGTTATGACTGTCCCTCTTAGATATGGTCCAATAGTTCCCTCAATTGTGACTGTTCGTACAGGAACTGTTTCATTTTTCCATCCTGAACCGTCATCGTAAAATCCTTGTACTGAAGAAAGGAATCGAATATCAGCTCGTGCAATTGCAAAGATTGAAGTCACATAAGTTCCATTTACATCTCTCTCAATCTCAAAATGACCCCCCGTATTGGTGAGAACACCTACACCATAAATCAAAGGCGCTAGGTTTGAAGTTGTGTTGAAATCATGGATATTGAAAACTAGGGCACTGTAGCCAACCAATGGCATAGTGATATTAGTAGTCCAATTTGTGTATCCATTAGCAGGTATAATAACAATATCATTACTCGGACCTGCACTAAAAGCACGGACAAAATACCGCGTCATATTGAACTGAATTGCATCTCCATTTGTGCTTGACACATTCAACGTGAGATTGTGAGTTGTACTAGGATAAAGGAATCGTGGATATGGCGAAATTACGTCAATCGAAATATCCAGTACTTCAGTTGATGAAGCATTACTCGCAGCGTAGAGTGCTCTATGAGGACTACCAAAATCATATGCGATTCTTGCATCCTCTAAATAGAGTTCTGCAAGTGTTGTTCCGACTCCATCAGCTGAATCCACAATAGATGCAGCACTTTCTATTTCTGTTTCAGCCAAGTCCATCAGTTCGAAGTACCTATCTATCCAGACTTGTTGACCGTACACTATGTTAATTATTCTATCTAAAATAACAAGTCTTTTTTCAAGTATTGCATTGACAACATCTACATCTGCTAGTCTGCCATCTGGTCCAGATGGTTGATCCACAAATAAGACGTTTACAATTCTGCCCATTGTCTCGAAAACGTGTTCATCACTTGCTCCATAGAAGGGTCTAGAATAGCCTTCATCGAGCAAACCATGAGTGAATCCTGAATTATCAACCTCTATTGCGTCGTATCCATATGAATCATATAATTCGTACGTTTCCATATAATTTGCCGCTATTGTTGGGTGGCAAAAAGTAGCAATTGCTCCCTGTGCATGTGCACCATCAACCATACCTGCCTGCGTGTTTGTGTAAATATTCTCAGTCAATGGAAATGCTGTTGTATGATGTCCTCGTGAGAGCTCAGCTCCTACGAATATCTCAATATCAAGGTCATTCGCCTCTGCAATAGTTCTCATGGCTAAGGCTCCCGTAATACCTCCAATGCCCAAAGGGTTAGCAGTTTCATAACTATGATCCGTCATGACAATGTAATCTAGACCCCTAGATACACCAGCCCAGAGCATGTCCGCAGGTGAGTCACTTCCATCACTGTGCATTGTGTGTTCATGAATGATGCCGTTGTACGTCTTGTAATCCTCTATTTCAGCTGGTGTGAGAGCAGGTCCACTACCCACTGGTATTGCTGCGACATCTGGAACTATTACTTTTCTTGGTGAAATTCCAACCAACCAGTCCGCGATATTTAGAGAGAATTGAAAGAAGTCATCTTTCTCGACTTGCCACTGCTTCACAGTTCGATACATTATGAAAGGCGCAACAGCTCCAACACTCACAACCCTGCCAGAACCATATTCTGATACTGCAGCCACAGAATCACCATTATATTCGACTATAGTCGTTGCAGGACTCTCTACCGTTAGTGTGGTTCCCTTTAATTTGTAATCTACATTGGAATGGATTGAGCTAACATCCTGAGTGATATGATGAGTGATCATGTCCGTTGTAGTAGCCATCCACGAATCCTCAGTACCAGTATTGAAAGTAATTCCGTATGTCTGTGAAAGGGCATTGAGATTAACTGACGAAAAGTGCCAAGTCGGACTATTATCAGTACCAACAAGGAGAAGACCTCCTCCTGCCTGTACATAGTTATTTACAGCAGTCACCTCTGCTGCCGTAAGTGTAACCATTGGAAAGAATAGAATCAAAATATCTACACCCGCGAGTATACCCGAGTCAAGTTGCTGGTCGAAGTTTGTTTCTGTTTCATATCCGTACTCTTCCAAAATCCACGCGAAAAACGAAGCATTTCCTGGAGTCATTGTTGCACTTCCAAGTGCAGTATGTGCTTCATCAAAGAGGACCGTATGACCTGTCTGACTAACTTGTGTCACTTTCACAGGGGGATTGTTTGTCGGTGTTATTGCTGGTCCAGTCGAAAATAGTGCTGTTACAGTGAACATCACCAGAAACATGAATGAAATTAGGATTTTAGAATGAGTTTTCAAATTCACAGACCTCTCACTTCAATTCTATCAGTCTTTGCAGTAATTAAGTGTGTCTTAAAACAAAATTATGCTTCAAAGGAAACCCTAGTTTTCACTCATCTGAGATTGAGAAAAAGAATGAGGGAGAGGTAGATTTCTCTACCTCCCTGAGAAAGTTATCTACCTTCTCTTCATTACAACTACGATGATGATGACAACGACAACTGCACCAACAATACCCATCAGAAGAACTGGATCAATTGCGAGACCAGGACCTGTTGTAGTTGGTGTGAATGGATTCACTGCATAGTCCATACCGAAGTCGATCGTCTGCTTGACGAATACATCTCCTTCCAGAGGAACAGTGTAGTACTCGGTTGTGAACATTGGTTGGTAGTCACCATAGGGTGA
>VAPA011019786.1_pt1 | contig 15081 bp, 11 predicted proteins | sample 3395041 | NCBI WGS metagenome assembly VAPA01 (sample SAMN08290432, study PRJNA428436) | hydrothermal vent metagenome | isolation source: Deep-sea hydrothermal vent chimney | place: Indian Ocean: Southwest Indian Ridge | depth 1973 m m
ACTCAGGCATCTGAAGGGCGCTTACGCCCTCGGTGTTATATGCGAAGAAGAACCAGACAGGATAGTGGCTGTGAAGAAAGACAGCCCCCTGATAATAGGTCTGGGTGTCAATCAGTTCTTTATAGCGTCTGATATTCCAGCCTTTCTTAAACATACAAGAGATGTGATAATACTGGACAATGATGAAATGGCCGTGATTACAAATTCCGGAGTTTCGTTATGTGATTCCCGCGGCAAGTCTTTGAAAAAAAGGGCCACTAATATTTCATGGAATACTTCTTTGGCTGAAAAAAGCGGATACAAACATTTTATGTTAAAAGAAATATTTGAACAGCCACGTGCGATCACGGACACGATCAGAGGGCGGTTTTCTCTTGATGATGCAGATGTAAATCTTGATGAGTTTGCTATAACAACAAATAAATTAAAAAATTTCAAAAAGATCTTTCTTATTGCCTGCGGTACTTCCTGGCATGCGGCCCTCGTCGGCAAATACATGCTGGAAAATATAGCCAGAGTATCATCAGAAGTCGAGATTGCGTCTGAATTCAGGTATAGAAACCCAATTATTCCCAAAAACAGTTTGGTTATCGTCATAACTCAGTCAGGAGAAACAGCTGACACGCTTGCTGTTCAGAGAGAAGCCAAAAAATGCGGAGCAAAAGTCCTCAGTATCTGTAATGTCGTAGGCAGTACGTCCTCTCGTCACGCCGACAGCGTCTTTTACACTCATTCAGGGCCTGAAATAAGTGTTGCTTCAACAAAGGCATTCACTACACAGCTTGTCGCGCTTTATCTTTTTTCCGTTGCTATGGCAAAGGCAAAAGGTGCGGTTAACGCGAAAGAAACCCGACAACTGCTTAGCGACCTTGTTCATTTACCCAAAAAAGTTAAGGATTCCCTAAAACTTAACGACTCAATATTGAAAATTGCGAAAAAATTCTCCAGGGTCAAAGACTTCCTTTATATGGGAAGAGGAATTAATTACCCGATAGCTCTTGAGGGGGCGCTTAAATTAAAGGAAATATCGTATATTCACGCAGAGGGTTACCCGGCCGGGGAAATGAAACATGGGCCGATAGCCCTTATTGATGATGACATGCCTGTCCTGGTTCTTGTGCCGCTGGACAAAGTCCACAAGAAAATACTTTCCAACATAGAGGAAGTAAAAAGCCGCGGCGGCACAGTTATCGCCATTGCGGAAAATGGGGACAGTGACATATCCTCACTTGCATCGCACACAATCTTCATTCCTCGAATAAATCATTATCTTACACCGGTCCTGTTTAGTATTCCCTTGCAGCTTCTCGCCTATCACATAGCTGTCTTTCGAAAATGCAACGTCGACCAGCCCAGAAACCTCGCAAAAAGCGTTACCGTCGAATAAGCCGCTCAAATACAGGCCTGAACTGTAAAATTACAGGACAATGATACCAATTTATACCCTGAATCTGTTAAAGTAGAGTATTGCAATCTCTTGTGGAAAACCGATGTTTAAGAATAGAGAGGGCTTGTTCTTCTTATTTTTTTTTACATCATATCGATAGCAATATAATATGAACAAAAATGCCGCAATAAAAGACCTTAATCCTCAACAGAGAGAGGCCGTTCTTCACAACAAAGGCCCCTTGCTTGTCCTTGCCGGTGCCGGCAGCGGTAAAACCAAGGTAATCACCCACAGATTTGCTTATCTGAGCGGCACACTTAAAGTTCCTCCGTCTTCCATACTTACAATGACCTTTACCAATAAGGCCGCAGACGAGATGAGCGAGAGGATCAGAAGACTGTTGGGCAAGAGCTACAAAGGGGCATGCATAGGTACATTTCATTCACAGGCAAACAGGATACTGAGAAAAGAAATCGAAAGGCTTGGATTTCAGAAAGATTTCACGATCTACGATGAAGATAATTCCTGCAGCCTTATCCGGGCTATTTTAAAAGAATTCAAGATACATGAAGCCCTTTATAAAGGGATTGCCTCAAAGATAACTTCTCTTAAAGCATCTCTTATCGGGCCTGAAAAATTTCTCCGGCTTACAAATAATGAAGACAGCTACGGCTTTGATGAAAAATTTGCCCGTGTTTATTTAAGATATCAGGACGAACTTAAGAGGAACAATGCCCTTGATTTTGATGACCTTTTAATGTACACGGTTAAACTCTTTGAGAAGCATCCAGAAGTTCTTGAGCAGTATACCAAAGAATACCCATATATTATGATTGATGAATTCCAGGACACGAATATTGCGCAGCACAGGCTTTCCAAACTTCTCGCGGGCAAACACAGGAATATCTGCGCCGTTGGGGATGATGACCAGAGCATATATAAGTTCAGAGGGGCGGAAGTCAAGAATATACTTGCTTTTGAGAGGGACTTCCCCAAAACAAAAGTTATAAGGCTTGAGCAGAATTACAGATCCACACAAAATATTCTTAACGCCGCCAGTGAGATCATTACAAAAAACCCTAAAAGAAAACCAAAAAAACTCTGGAGCCAAAGAGACGGGGGCGAAAAGATATACTATTGCACTACCAATAATGAGATCGAGGAAGCGCAGTATATAGCAAAATCCATTAAAGAACTCTACCTCAAAGGTAAACGTTCATATGGCGACTTTGCAGTCCTGTACCGTGTTAATTTTCAGTCAAGGATCCTGGAGGAAGTAATGAGAGAACACGGGTTGCCATGCCGTGTAATCGGGGGGATCAGTTTTTATCATAGGAAAGAAATCAAAGATATAATCGCATACCTCAGGGTAATTGCAAATCCCAGTGATTCCATAAGCCTGAAGAGGATCATCAGCTGCCCTCCAAGGGGTATCGGCGCTACCTCCATTACACGGATGGAAAATGACGCCAAAAAGAAAGACAAATCTCTATTTGAAATAATGAAACAGATAGCCCGCGGTAACGGAGCAGCTACGGCGCTAAGAGAAAAAGTCAGTGTTTTTGTCAAAACAATAGAGGAGTTAATGCGCCAAAAGGACACTGATGCCTCGAAGCTTATTAATCTGCTGCTTAGCTCAACAGGATATCTGGAATGGATTGGGGAAGAAAAGGCTGAAAACATTAAGGAACTTATCGCTTCTGCCAAAGGCAAAGATGTCGGGAGTCTTATTGACACTGCGTCCCTGTCAAGTGCAACAGATGGCGTTCACGCTGCTGATTCCGTATCCCTTATGACTCTTCACAGTGCCAAAGGGCTTGAATTCCCGGTAGTATTCATTGCCGGGGTCGAAGATGGGCTTCTGCCTCATTTTCACACCATTAAAAACCAGGACGAACTTCAGGAGGAGCGCAGGCTTTTTTACGTTGGCATGACCCGCGCACAGGACCTGCTCGTTCTTTCAACAGCCAAGAAGAGAAGGCTTTATTCTTCGATCCAGAAACAGGAACCATCCAGATTCCTTGGTGACATACCTGCGGAGTATTGTCATTACATTGAAAAAAGGATCAAAACAAATTCGGCGAGAACCGCTTCCGACAAACCCGCGGTATTATTTGACTCTATGCCGTTTAACACCGGAGTAAGAGTAAAACACCCGAAATGGGGCGTTGGGGTAGTACGCGACTGCTATGGCGACACAAACGACCTGAGGGTAATGGTAAACTTCTCATCTGTTGGTGTAAAAAGGCTTTCGCTGAAATTTGCGAATCTTGAGAAACTATAACTTTTCACCACAAAATTATAGCCTTTGTCTATAATGATTTTTTCAGGGAATTCCAAATGAAAATTGGGCATATTGCAATGCTTGCGAGGATCGAGCTCACTGAACAGGAGAGCAGGCTCTTTTCCGCTCAGATAGACAATATAATAGGATACATAGACAAATTGAACGAACTGGACACTACCGGAGTCGTTCCGACTGCTCATGTTCTTCCTCTTAATAATGTATTCAGGCCTGATGAGATAAAAGCGTCTCTGCCGGTAGACCAGGCACTTATAAATTCACCGGAAAGGGCCGATAATTTCTATGGAGTACCGAAGATTATAGAATGAAAAAACAGTTAACGGTTTTTATAACGGAGACATCATGCTAAGCTGTATGCTCAGATCAAAAATACACATGGCAACTGTTACGGACTCAAACATAAACTATGAAGGAAGTCTGACAATTGATGAAACACTTCTTGCTGCCGCTAACATCAAGCCCTACGAGCAGGTAATGATCAGCAATCTTAATAACGGAGAGAGATTTGAGACGTATGTCATACCCGGGAAGAAGAATTCCGGAATTATGTGTCTCAATGGCCCTACTGCCAGAAAGGGTACGGTTGGAGACAAAATTATAATCTTTTGCTATTCATATTATACCGAAGAAGAAACTGAAAAATTTTCCCCTGTTATCATCCGCCTTAACAGCAAAAACAAAATAACTACCTAACACAACAGCAAAAAAATCCTTTATTTTCAATCAATAATCGTTATTATCTTATCTTTTCTTTCTTTGACAAATACCCGGCATACTGTTAAAATCTTTTTATGCAAAAAAGACGTTCCAAAAGAGTAATCAAGCGTTTAGAGGTTACATTCACTGCCCGCGGTTTATCTTACACCGGGATCACCAGTGATATTTCAAGAGAGGGCATTTTCATCAGAACTCAGAAAGGGCTTCCACCCGGAATAACAGTTGACGTGGAACTTTATCTGCCCTCAGGAGAAATTCTGAAAATGCGTGGCGTGGTCAAAAGAACCATTAAAACTCCTTTCCAGCAGATAAAAAATGGTATGGGCGTAGAACTTACGGATCCTCCTCAGAAATATAAGGATTTTTCAGACTCCCTGGAATGAAGCCCATTGTTCTCATTGTTCTTGACGGTTGGGGAGCAGGTAGTAACCTGAAGGCCTCTGCAATAGAGAACGCTGCGCTCCCATTCTATACGGCCCTTTTAAAAGAGTTTCCAAATACTGTCCTCAGTGCATCCGGAATGGCAGTTGGATTGCCCGAGGGTCAGATGGGCAACTCTGAAGTCGGCCACCTTAATCTGGGTGCCGGCAGGATAGTCTATCAGGATTTCACAAGAATAAACAAAGCCGTCCAGGATAAATCAATTTTTGATAACGCCGCCCTTGTCAATGCGATGAGTTCCTCAAACGGCGGAACACTGCATCTTCTCGGCCTGGTATCCGACGGCGGGGTTCACAGTCATATTGATCACCTGTACTCGCTGATCGATATGGCTTTGGCAAAAGAAGTCAAACAGATATTTATTCATGCATTCATGGACGGCAGAGACACCCCGCCTAAATCCGGCATTAACTTTATCAGACAGCTTGAGAGCTTTATAAAAAATAAGCCTTCAGTGAGAATCGCCACAGTCACCGGAAGATACTGGGCAATGGACAGAGATAACCGCTGGGACAGAATTAACGGCGCATACAACGCTATCGTGTTTGGAGATGGTGTAAAAGCCGGTTCAGCAATAGATGCAGTCCTGCAGAGCTACGCGGCTGACGAGACAGACGAATTTATCAGGCCATCTGTAATTTCTGATGATTCTTCTGAAACGCTGCTGAAAGACGGCGACTCAGTTATTTTCTTCAACTTCAGAGCCGACAGGGCAAGAGAGTTGACAATAGCCCTGACTGATAAAAAATTTCCGTTCTTTGAAAGGAAAATTATACCTCAATTAAGCTCGTTCACAACTATGACCCTCTACGACGAATCATTTGAATTGCCCGCCGCATTCCCTTCTCAACCATTAACAAATATACTTGGGGAGGTCATAAGTAATCAGGGATTAAAACAGCTGAGAGCGGCGGAGACTGAAAAATACGCGCACGTCACATATTTTTTTAACGGCGGAGTAGAACATGCCTTCCGGGGGGAGGACAGATGCCTGGTTCCATCCCCTAAAGATGTTCCAACATATGACCTGAAACCTGAGATGAGCGCTTATGAAGTAACAGATAAAGTAATAAGAAAAATGGAAGAGCCCGGCTACGATTTTATATTAGTAAATTACGCCAATCCCGACATGGTGGGGCATACCGGAATAATGGAATCTGCCGTCAAGGCGTGTGAAGCAATTGACCTGTGTCTTGAAAAACTCGTTTCAAAAATACAGGCCTTAGATGGTACTGTCATAATTACCGCTGACCACGGGAACTGTGAAGAAATGATGGAAAACAGCCATCCCCACACTGCCCATACTGTAAATCCTGTGCCTTTCATTCTAGTAAAAAAAGGTTTAAAACTGAGAGATAACGGCATACTTGCAGACGTGGCCCCGACAATACTTGATCTTATGAACATAATTAAACCTGAGGAGATGACAGGCAAGAGTCTTATACTACACACAGATTAGCACAGATAAAAAGAACTACAGATTGGCGCAGACTAAATGCAACAGCTCGCCAACAGCGAGCGGATATAATTAAATTGGCATTTCCTTACATTAGTGTTCCCTCTGGTAACACAACGTAGGGAATATCTGTTTATTAATATTCGTTCACTAACGTTCACTAAGCGTTCAGTGGTTTCCGAAGGGAACATTAAATACGTAATAAGCTTTAGTGAACGATTATAATAGTAAAACATTCCTTTCATTTGTGTTTTCGCAGAGAACACAAAAATATCTGTGATCATCCCGGCCGGCAGGGGTAATTAATCAGTGATTGTCTGCGTTACGTTATATGTTAAACAATTTTCTTAACGCACTTTTCCCCGAATCCTGTCCTGTCTGCGGCCGGACTGCTGTAAATCACCGAACCGCACCGATATGCAATGAATGCTGGGAGTCGATCTCACCATACAGCGGCCCTTTTTGTGATAAATGCGGCAAGCCTCTTGTTTCAGACGCTTCAATTACATGTAGTGACTGTCTTAGTGATACGCCTGCATTTACATCGGTAAGGAGTTACGGTCTTTACAAAGGGACATTAAAAAAAGCCTTAAACCTGCTAAAGTATTACGGTATAAAGAGGTTATCAAAGCCCTTATCTGAAAAAATAAGGGGGATAAGTCTTCCGTCAGTTGATACCGTTATACCTGTCCCATTATCAAAACAAAAGCTCAGGCAGAGAGGCTTTAACCAGTCGGCACTGCTTGCAAAATCACTTGCTGGCAGGGCTGACACCCGCCTGTCGCTTAACAGTCTTGTGAAAATCAGGGATACTGCGCCCCAGGTCGGATTGAGCGCAAAGAAAAGACAGGAGAACATTAAAAATGCATTTGCTGTAAACAGAAAAGAAATAATAATCAATAAGAATATTCTGCTCGTTGATGATGTTTTCACAACAGGTGCGACAATAAGGGAATGTTCACAAGTCCTGAACAGAGCCGGGGCCAACGAAATATATGTTATAACTCTCGCTCACAGCAGCAGTGACGATTGAAATGCCATGAGAAGTGTATTTTGAGGTTCGAATTAGCTATAATAGCCCGATTATACTTTTTTACCTTAGTAAATCTTTCTTGATAATTATTTAAGCAAAGCATTTACGCCCATGTTTAAGATAATAAATAAAGAAGCAATTGCTCCGTTGGTAGAGATGCTGGAGATCAGTGCGCCGCATATTGCCAAACACGCAAAGGTAGGCAACTTCGTGGTTCTGCGCCTCAACGAAAAAGGAGAAAGGATACCGCTGACCATTGCGGATTTCGACAGAAAAAAAGGAACAATCACTCTTCTGTTTCAAAAGGTCGGCAAAACAACGGAAGACCTCGGTATGCTGAACAAAGGAGACGAAATCCGGGACATCACAGGCCCGCTCGGCCGCACAACTCCCATGAAAAAATACGGCCACTGTATCCTGATTGCCGGAGGAATGGGTTCTGCCACTCTTTACCCGATCGTTAAGGAACTTAAAAAGTTGCGCAATAAAATAACAGTCATTATGGGAGCACGTTCAAAGGATCTTCTAATCTGGGTGGAGAAATTCAATAAATACTCCGATAAGCTGCTTGTAACTACAGACGATGGAAGCCTCGGCAGAAAAGGGCTGGTCACAGACGCATTAAAGGATGTTATCAAAAAGAAATCTGTCTCCCTTGTTGTCGCTGTCGGCCCTGTCAGGATGATGAAGGCCGTCTCAGACGTGACAAAACCTTACGGTATAAAAACAATCGTCAGCCTGAATCCTCTTATGGTAGAGGGTACCGGGATGTGCGGTGCATGCAGGGTCAGCATTGCCGGAGAGACTAAGTTCGCATGCATAGACGGGCCTGAGTTCGACGGCCACGCGGTTGATTTTCAGGGACTGGAAAACCGGTTGGGTTTTTACAGAGAAGAGGAAGAAAAAGCATATAAATTATTTAAACGTAAACGCTCAAAACAGTAAGTAGAAAGTAGAGGGTAGAGAGTGAAACAATTTAAAATTAGCAATGTAAAATTAACAATTAGCAATTAAAAAATGCGTCATAGAAAACCGGAAACCAGGGCAAAAAACTTCAAGGAAGTAGCACTTGGCCTTACTGAAAAGCAGGCTCTGAAAGAGGCCGGGCTTTGCATGTTGTGTAAGAAACCAGGGTGCGTGGAAGGCTGTCCCGTTGAGATCGATATTCCTAAATTTATTTCGTTTGTAAAAGAAAAAGATTATCTTGGCGGGCTGAAAGAGATAAGAAAATACAATAGTCTGCCGTCAATTTGCGGGCGCGTTTGTCCTCAGGAAAATCAGTGCCAGGGTAAGTGTATAAGACGTAAAAAGGGCAAGGCGGTATCAATCGGCGACCTGGAACGTTTTGTCTCTGACTATGAAATGGTGCTGGGTAAAACGGCTCTGCCCGTGACAGGGAGGCCGAATGGCCATAAAGTAGCTGTAATTGGTTCCGGGCCTGCCGGTCTTACCGTTGCCGGCGAGCTTGCAAAATTGGGTTATGACATAACTGTTTTTGAAGCTCTCCATGAACCCGGAGGCGTACTTCTTTATGGAATTCCGGAATTCAGGCTTCCCAAAAAAATAATTCAGCGTGAGATCGACTATGTTAAGAGTCTCGGCGTTAAGATCATTGTCAACCAGGTAATCGGCAGAACTCAGACCGTTAATGAACTCAAAAAAAACGGTTTTGAGGCAGTATTTATAGGAGTTGGCGCCGGTTCACCAAAATATCTCGGCATTCAGGGTGAGAATTTAAATAACGTTTACTTTGCTTCTGAGTTTCTCACAAGAGTCAATCTTATGAAGGCGCATCGTTTCCCTGAATATGACACGCCGGTAAAAAAAGCCCGCCGGGTTGCTGTGATCGGAGGCGGTAATGTCGCAATGGACTCGGCCAGGACCGCTTTAAGGCTTGGAGCGGAAAAAGTTTATATAATATACCGCAGGACCGAGAGAGAGATGCCTTCCAGACAGGAGGAAATAGAGAACGCAAAGGAAGAGGGCATTCAGTTCCGTTTTCTTACCAGCCCGGAAATGATCCTGAGTGATAAGAAGGGATGGGCAAAGGGACTTAGATGCAGGAAGATGAAGCTTGGTGAACCTGATGCGTCCGGCCGGCGGAGACCTGAACCATTAGAAAAAGAGTTTACTATCAGGGTAGATCAGGTTATAGTCGCTATCGGTCAGCGTTCCAACCCTATACTTGTCCGTTCTGTTAATAAGCTCAAGCTCTGGGGAGAAGGTTATATTTCCATAGACAGGGACAATGGAAAAACAAATTTAAAAGGCATTTATGCCGGGGGAGATATTACAACCGGCGCTGCCACTGTTATTAGCGCAATGGGAGCCGGAAAACGGGCGGCCAGGGCAATTGACAGTTTTATTATGGGCAGTGAACACTAAAAGTGTTAACAGAAATTGTAAAGGCTTATACTATCTTCTTCCATGTGTAGGAAACAATAGTTGCGTTTACAACGGTAAATAAACAGGCCCCATGCCTCCTGATCCCCGTAATCGACTGATATTATATTTTGTTTAAGCCTTTCAGTTTGGAGGTCTGACTGAAACTCTTTTGGGTCTTTTTTTTAATGTGTCGTACGGGCATCAGTCACCAGAGACCTGTTTATATGTACGGAGTTTCATGTGAAAATAACATGATGTGCAGGACGGTTGAACCCATGTACCACAAGGGCACAGGGCAGGCAAATTAGTAGCGATACCACAATCAGTGACAAGTTAGAATTGAGAAATACGAAATGAGAAGATAAGAACAGGGAAACTGATAATGAATGTCCGTGCGACTCCTTTAAAAGAAAACCTCGAGGAATTAGCCGGAAAAGTCATAACCTTATTGATAGAACAGAATCTAATCGATTGTCGATTGCGGAAGTGAAGAAGCAGTCTCCCTGTTCGGCGCAGAAGAGGGTTAATTACAAATTTGCAATGCTGTCCTGTGCGTCAGACAGAAACCATAAAAAAACAGAAGCTTGCCCGCCGATCTTTTCTTGCCTGCTTGTCCGCCGGTTTGTTTGGAGGGCCAGTTTGTTCTTGCCTGCCAGTCTGTTTGGCATGGTGGCACGGTGGAGGGTCAGGATTTGTGTTTACAACTGCTGTAAAGACAAATCCTGACCACTGCAATTATAGGCCGCAGATGATCTTCGCGGTTTCCTCCTGAGCTGTTTCCGAGCCGGAATAAGAATCAATTACATTGTCAGCTTTTAAGTCCCTTAGAATATAAGGACAGCAAAAACCGGCTAACACTGAATATTTCGACGCTGCAACAGCTTTCTCAAGAATATTCATCAATTTCCGGCTCAGACCGTTTCTCCCTTTCCATGCAGATATCCTGGAGAAAACAGCGGCTAACAGTACCCTATCTGATATCAGGTCCAGGACTGTTTTAGTCTTTCCCCTGTACCTGTTATCAATATAAAGCGTCTTTGCTTCAGGATAACGGTTTTTAATAACCTTAATGAATGAGCTTCCCGCTCTTGAATTATCATCATCAAACACAAGTACAACAGGGGTATCTTTAAGCCCGGCCGGGCCGATATCGGCTGTGATCGATCTTTTCGTAAGCTGCCGGGCAGTCTGCCAGTGAGATCTGATGCCAATGCGTTTTATTGTCAAGGGTCTGGAACATACTATGTTCATGCGTTTTTTTGCCTTTAAGATTTTACGATAAGATTCATTCACTCTCGGCATCACCCTGTTCCACCTTGAATAGAGATAATCTATCACCCTTTCAGGGTCTTCAGGATGAAGAATTATGTCCGCTCCGGCTTTAAGTGCAGATAAACAGGCTTTTCCCCCTGACTCCGGATTACTTCCGCTCACCGCGTTCATATTCATTGCATCAGTAATTACCAGCCCCTTGAAATTCATTCTGCCTCTTAAAAGACCCTGGATGGTTTTTTTCGAAAGACTTGACGGGAATCTCCTATCCAGTGCCGGCACCTTGAGATGTCCAACCATCACCATGCCGACACCCGCTTTGATCGCGTGAATAAACGGGAAAAGCTCGATTTTCCACAACCTTTTCATGTCCGCCTTTATCACAGGCAGTTCTTTATGTGAATCTCGCTCTGTGTCACCATGTCCAGGGAAGTGTTTGGCACACGCCATAATTCCCTGTCTCTGAATGCCTTTAATAAACTCTTTCCCAAACCAGGCAACTTCTTCCGGATCCTCTGAAAACGCCCTTGTGCAAATTATCGGATTCTCCGGGTTTGTGACAACATCCAAAACAGGCGCAAAAACAATATTAATACCGGCAGCCTTTATTTCACCTGAGATAATATCAACAGCTTTTCTCAAAAGACTAATATCTTCTCTTCTTTTTCTGTTGATCGACTTTGCAACAGCCATGGCAGGAGGAATAAGAGTTCCACCGTTTATCTGCTGGCCAAGCCCCTGTTCAAGGTCGGATGCTATAAATAAAGGGATTTCGGCTGAAGCCTGCAATTTTTCAATACCCTCTCTTACTTCTCTTAATTCCCCTCCAAAAATTATAAATCCGCCTATCCCCTGTTTAACAAGCGAGCGGTAATATTTAAGTTTTCTTTTAATATCCCGTCCGTTCAGCCGGGCAATTATCAGCTGGCTTATCTTTTTTCTTTTTTCAATTGTCATATATTTCATGTTAACTCAAAAACATATACAAAAGTATAATCCATTAACCAGCTGATTTAAAGCGGCTCATTGCTTAATTTTACCGGCATCGTTTAAAATATGTCGGTTTACATAATATTGATACTATTTCTATCATCTCAGTATATTGTTCTGAATCAATCACTCTTGACTCTATAAATTCACAGAGGGGCCGAATTGCGATTATTGAACATAAAAATAACTTTATTAGTCATTATACTTTTGACTTTTTCTTTATTACCGGATAAGGCCTATGCCTTTGATCCCTTTGGAAAACTGTCAAAGGAACAGAAACTGATCGGCCTGAACTCGGCAATTGCCGCGGGCACTTTTTTATGGGGAGTTGGTTTCTGGAACTATGGCGAGTATAGCCCTCATGCAAAGACCGAGTTATGGTTTGATGAAGAGGCGTACAGGGGCGGGGGTGACAAACTCGGTCACTTCTATGCCACTTACGCGGCCACCCATCTTCTATCCTATGTTTATGAATCATGGGGATATGAGACTGCCGAAGCCGCTAAATGGGGCGCGCTGTCAACTTTCACGCTGCAGGGATTAATGGAATTTGGTGATGCAATAAGCAAATACGGCTTTTCTTATGAAGATGTAATCATGAATACAGTGGGGAGTGCTATGGGGTATCTGACTTACCGGTACCCTGAAATTGCAAGAAAGATTGATTTCAGGCTTGAGTATTTTCCTTCTGAGGGATTGATCAAAAAAGAAAAGATCGACTTTACTACCGACTATGACGGAATGAAATTCCTTGTCGCTTTAAAACTGGATGGATTTGACTTTATAAAAAATAAATACCTGAAATATATTGAGTTTCACCTTGGATACTATGTCCGGGGATATAAATGGGAAACAGGCCCTGTCAGTGACAGGAGCAGGAACATATATGTCGGCATAGGCCTGAACTTATCAAAGATAGCCAAAGACCTTTCTTTCAGGAGAACTTCAAGATTTCTCAATTATTATCAGGTCCCTTATACATATCTTCCTCTGGAACATGATTTTAATGATGACTGAAAATGTTTTCAAACAATACGAAATATAGTTTTAAGCTGGTTATACTGTCAATAGGCCTGTTCAGTTTTTTCCGACTGATCACTCTGTTAGTGGCATTCGACGCTCCTCTGTCACTGCCTCTGGCAGAGATACTACAGGCATTTTATATCGGTCTGAGATATGACATTAATGTGCTCATGTACTTCCTTGTTCCCATTATTATCATGTCTAACATGCCATGGATCGGGCCTGAAGACAAAAGATCTGCCAGGATCACGATCTCGGTCATTACGATCATAGTTTTATCCCTGTGTTCCTTCTCATTACTGATCGACGTTGAAAACATGCGTGTAATTAATGAACGTTTTTTTATGGCGGACCTGGAATATCTGCAAGACACTCAGGACAGCTTCGAGGTTATGGTCTCAGGATTTAACCTTGTGCAGTATACAGTAATCTGGCTGCTGGTAACCGGAGTACTTATTTGGCTGGTGCGAAGGGCGGGAAAGGCATTAGAGGCACGCAGCAGCAGTCCGTCCGTCTTTGCGAAAATTATCGGCCCTCTGGTACTGATCACTGTTATTCTGGCCGTGGGACTTTCCGGATTTACGACATTACGCTGGGGAAATGCCTACTTTTCCAAACACCAGAAACTTAATGAACTTGCACTGAACGGACCATATGTTCTTTATTATTCATACCGGCACATTAAGAAACAGCAGAGAGAGGGGATTGCGGCCCTGGGCGCTGGAAGCAGAGAAGAGGCCGTTGAAAAGGCCAGACAGCTTATGGCAGGTGATCCTTTTGTTTTTGTGGATGATGGTAAGGACACGTTTAAGCGAGAACTGTCAGGCAATACCGTATTTAAACCTTATAATATCGTTCTTATAATAATGGAAAGTTTCAGTGCAAACTACATAGGCGCCCTGGGCGCTGAGAATTCACTATCTCCATATTTTGACAGACTAGCCGATAAAGGCCTGCTCTTTACAAACTTCTATGCGAATGGACACCGAACCAACAGAGGACTGCCTGCTATTCTGATGTCATATCCCGATTATCTGCCCGGCGAGTCATTTATGCGCTCCATAGCTTACAGGCACAAACAATTTTCATCTCTTGCGGATATGCTCAAGAAAAAAGGCTTTTATAACTATTATGTGACAGGCGGCAGGATCGGATTTGACAATCAGGAAGGCTTTATGAGAAAACACGGTTTCGACAGGCTTGTCGGATTTACTGATTTCAATATTTTCACTGAATCAGAAAAAAAAGGATTAACCTGGACTGTTCCTGATGAGGTGATATTTGACCACGCCCATAACACCTTCATGGAACTCAGCAGGAAGAAACAGAATTTTCTCGGCGTTGTGTTAACCCTGAGCAATCACAGGCCATTCATGCTGCCTGAGCACTATATGAAAACTGCCCCGGATATATCTAAAGAACAGCTTGTCTTTATGTATTCAGACTGGGCCCTGGGACAATTTATGGCACAAGCTGAAAAATCCGAATACTTTAACAACACGATTTTTGTTATAACCGCGGATACCGGACTTCCTGGTGATTTTCTGGAAGCTGACGGCCACAAAAAATTTCACATACCTCTGCTTTTATACGCACCGGGCCTTATTGAGCCTGGAGAAAACAATACATTAGGCTCACAGCTTGATCTCATGCCGACTCTGCTTCAGCTTACAGGGCTGAAGGCCCCTTTTGAAGGTTTTGGGAAAAGCCTGCTCTCAAAAAGTGAACCAAGGTTCTCTATTTCCAAAGAGGGTCTTACATATCATATTCTGCGTGACGGCCTTTATATAAAAACTGAATTTATGGGTAGCGACCCTCGCGTCTTTGATTATGGAACTCAGATCAGTTCGGCAGGGCCTAAGGAAAAGAAAGAACTCGTCAACCGCATTATCTATGACAGCAGGATGTTTGTAAAAGCATCCCTCGTACTTCTTGATAAATAAAAGAGGGAGGTAGTCTCTATTTACATGCGCTGTACATAAAAAGCTAAAACAATATATTAATGATTTGTCGATTATAGCAAATGACTTAGTGAGTGTAAGCGAATGAATATAATAATATAAACTCATTGC
>VAPA010390462.1_pt1 | contig 15006 bp, 9 predicted proteins | sample 3395041 | NCBI WGS metagenome assembly VAPA01 (sample SAMN08290432, study PRJNA428436) | hydrothermal vent metagenome | isolation source: Deep-sea hydrothermal vent chimney | place: Indian Ocean: Southwest Indian Ridge | depth 1973 m m
CAACCCATTCTAACTGGATTGTTCCATTGGGCAGGATAACAGTAACGAGTTCTTGATCCATAGTATTATTCTAAAACAGGCCATATTGTTGACGTGATTTTTGTTCTGTTCCGTTGTGGTGTCAATATTTTTTATCCTATGTTACAAAAACTTTTTTGTAACATTCAAGGAAAATTGCAGAAGTACCGGAAATCAGTTCTGTTCTTGGTCTTCTCCTTTGCTAAAGGGGGATTTTATGAATGCACTACCCCGCAGTGGAGTTGCAAGGAATAGAAACCGGATATTCAAAAAAGATCCCCCTGTACCTTTTGGGGCTTTTGTATTAGAGGTTGTTAATTTCATTAGTGGTATGATCGCAATAGTTCAGCAGATAGTAGTCCTTCTCAACAATCTCCAGCCTGAAATTGTGACGTTCCGCCAAAACAGGTATTATCTTTTCAAGCTGACTTCTATCCATTAATAATCAGTCTCCATGTTTTGTTTATCTTCCCTTTGTTGGAACGAGTATCGTATAGCGGGGAAAATCCTTTTGAGCCGACTTTTATCTTTTTTAGAAGAGCTTTGCTTACATTAAGCTGCTCCAGGAAATAACCTATACGTCTTCTGACACTCTGGACTGGAAATTGGGATACATACTCTACAAAAAGGTCTATATCAAGTTTGTTCATTTGACTCTTTAGAATGTTATAAGCGCGATTGATATCGTAAAATTCAAATACATCGATCATTGCACGCTCTTTTTTCGGGAAAGACACTTCCTCATTTTTTATCTTACGTTTTTCCAAACCATACAGGCGGTTTGGCAGCACTTTTTTAAATCTATATGTAACTCCAAAGATAGTTTTAATTATCGAATAGTTATCATTAATGACATAAATCATTTGTGAAACCTGATCGATAAAACCGTAAGAATTAAATACAGGAGCATACCCGATATAATAATCAGCATCTCTTGCTAAAGCCTTTGAGATCAGATATTCATTCCCTTTCCATTGTCCCTGTGGAGCTTTCATTGGAATCAAAAGATAAACATTTTTTATAATTTTTCTTAAGCGCTTTTTTCCCAATAATTTTTTTATTAAATATGCGGCCTTTTGTTTATCTTTACAAAAAGATACTATCTCCTCCCTGCCATAAATTTCTTTCCCTTCAAACTCAAGCCGGGCTAAGAGTTCGATTTCCTGTGCAGAAAGTGTTTTAACAGTTATTGTTTCCATTTTACAATATAACCTCTATTAGGGTTATTTGATAAACTAAAAATAATATAACTCTATGTTTTATATATGTCAAATAAAATATTACACAGCTTGAACCGCTTGAACGGATTGAACGGTTATTATTCTTCTACGCTAATCTGTCATTTCGAACCCCGATATTCTTCGGGATGAGAAATCTTTATTTTTCACTACTCAGGCTGTCCAACTAATTGGGTCTACCTCAGTTATCACCCTATGTTCTGCCGGAGTTTTTGGCTACAAATTTTTTTTAAAGATACTGATAGCATCTTTGGACTTTTATTCTTTCTTTCGGGAATTATTTTAGGAATACTCACAAACTTGTGGTGCGTTGTCTGGGGATTTGAAAGTTCTGAAAATGAGGAAGATGATTTTTCCGATGATTACGACCCATATGAGGACATGACGGCTGATCCTCTAACCTATGATAAGCCTTAACGGGAGCTTCGAAGACTGTAGACTAAAATCTGCACTGTGATGATTTCAGGCGGCAATCGGTACAAAAACAACTAATGGTTTAAATTCAGGCACAGTAAAAGGGACATTTAAATTTTTCATTCTAGCCTTTACTATCTCTTCAGAAGTTCCAAGGTGAGCGAGTATCTCTTCTTTACTCATACTCACCTTGTCTATTGAATGGATTTTTTTTCTTTTCAGTAGGTTGTTACAGAAATCAATGAGTTGCCAATCGAGGAGTACGGTATTGTTTTGCGGTTTAACTCCTAAAATAATTTGGCGTACACTTCCTTCCTGTGTTGTAACTCTGTCAAAAATTTTAAAAACCACTACAATCTCATCAAGTCCATTAAGACTTGCCAAGCAGGCATCGTAACTGGCAGCTTGCGATAAAGCCTGGTCAAAAACTTTATGCCCTACGCCCATCACCCGCAATGCAGCATCCTTCCCTCTCAGCTCTCTTGAAAAGAGTAAACCTTCATAACGTTGCCTGACACCTGCATCCTTTAACCACATATCCGGGGTTTTGAAGGTAATGCCAGACTCTTCCCGTAATACTCTTCGTTTATTTAACGCAAGCATAGTTTCAACAAATGGCTGCAGATCATCTATATTCTTCGGTGGAATTTTCTTAATATCCTGATAATCAAAGCGGGAACAATTACCAACCAATGTCTTGACTGTTTCAATGGCATCCTTACCGCCGAAAGTCTTAGCCTTTTTATTGAACCAGTTGTCCAGTCGATCAGCAGGTACTGTAGCACCATCAATAAATAGTTCTGTAAATAAAGAAGGAGATGCCATTCCCAATACAAGTTGTAGAAGGTCTTCCGGCTCATCCATGGCTCCGCCCAACGCCCGCATGATGCTGTTAATTTTTTCATTTAGTCGATCCCAGATACGTGACTCGACAGTGGCGGGATTGCGGAGAGAGATCACCTCTACTGAATGCTTTTGGCCATATCTATTCAACCGCCCCACTCGTTGATGAAGCCGCATTGGATTCCATGGTAAGTCGACATGAATAAGCGAATGACATGATTCCTGGAGATCAATACCCTCTCCAGCGGCTTCAGTGGAAATTAGAAACCGAACTTTACCTTCATTAAACATATCTGCGGCAACCGTCCTATCTGAAGAGATCGCTCTTTTTTGCCCGTCCGCTCCGATAACATCCTCTATTCGATTATCACCGTTAATAAAAGTTACACAGTCATCACCGCATTTCTTAATAAGTTCTGACATCAATAAAGCCTGAGTTGCTTTATACTCTGTGAAGAAAAGAACCGACCGATCTGCGTATTGTGAGTTCACTACTTGAAGAATTTTGGTAATTTTGGTTTCTTCCTTCACTGCATCAGCTGTATTTACCAGTATTTCAAGTTGTGGAATTTCATCCTCCATTAATGGCAATGCTGATGCTAACTCAGCAATAACCTCCTCTTGTCTCTGCAATTCATCAGTTAAAGATGATACATTTGATTCATCAGCGCTGTCTAAAATTTCCCTGATCATATGTTGACGTTGCTGGGCTACCTGTATATCCTGACCAGCCTGTCTCAACCGGGCAAGCCTGCCAGCTAAGGCTCTCCTGATTGCGGCAATCGAACTTGATGCAAGCTTTTGCATGGAAATCAGCACAAGCATAACTGCACGTTGATCTGTACTGGACAGTGAAGAGGCGTATGCCCTGCCAGATGCGATAAATTCGGTCAACAGATTATAAAAGGTTGCCTCTTCTTCGGTATATGAATAAGTCTCAGAGAAGACATTGAGCGGCTTGAAAATTTTCTTCCCGTCCATATCAGTAACATTCTGCTTATTATTCCGAATAATTACTTCCCGAAGATGATGAAGCTGCTCAAGAATAGGGCTGTTCGGGGAGAAACGATCTGGGCGCAGTAACCTCAGCAGGGCCAAAAAACCGTAATCTTTTCCTCTATGGGGAGTTCCCGTGAAAAAAATTCTTGATCGTGTAAGATTTTCTCTTACCAGTCCATCTATCAAACGGTATCCCAAGGTTGCGCCCGCATCTTCATCGGCATTGAGGTGATGTGCTTCGTCAACAATGAGCAAGTCCCAAGGTTCCGCTTCAAATAAACGTTGATGACGGTTATTTCTGTCATCCCGTAGTGTCTGTAAGGATGCGACTACCTGGTTGTGGGTATTCCAGAAGTCGGACCTGGGCGTATCTGCTTCTGGAAGATACCGTGCCAAACGGATATCAAACATATCCCTTAATCGATATTGCCATTGCTCAACCAGTGATGCTGGGCAGATAATCAATAGACGCTTGACATGGTTCTTTGCTATCAGGGGCCAGAGAATCAAACCGGCTTCTATGGTCTTGCCGAGACCTACATCATCAGCAACAAGATAATGCGCGGGCCACTGCCGCAAGACTCGATGACAAACCCAAAGCTGGTGCGGCAAAAGGGCTATTCTTGACTTAGAAAAAACACCCCAGGTATCATTCACTGAAACAATTGCCTCAGACAATACTCGAGCAAGGGTCTCAAGGGGAGATGCCATTTCTCCTTTTTGAATATACTCGAAAATGCCTAGCTTGGCCTGAAGAGAGTCTGCAACGCACTCTTCCAATCCATGGCTAAAACGAACAATAACCGTTTCCCCTTTGCTGAATTCGACATGGCCTGTGCCGAACTGAGAATGAAAAACTGTTTGACCTTCGGAAAATGTTGTCATGATTCCTCTCTAAGCTAAAATCGATCTCAAGAGATCTTGATTTTCAGATAAAATTTGTAATGGGATATCATAGCTTTCAAAAAAGGTGGCTTTTCCCCCACCTAAATTATCTGACAGAAATTGATAAATATTTTTTGAATTATCAATAACAGAATCCTCTGTTATTTGCCTACACCCAAGGGTTTGACACAATTCACGCACCCTTCTTACAGGAACATAACAATAGGGAACGACTTGATCTGTATTAAGAATCTTTTTGCGTCGCAGCTCTCTCAGGATAAAACAAGCTCCGATTCCAAGGCTTTTTTCTATCGGAGGCGCACTCACTCCACCACCTTGAAACACTGGGTTAGTCTTCGATTTTAATATTCCACTAATTCCTCCCAAATTCTCCTGCCTTTCAAGGCTCATAAACACTTCCCTATAATCATCAAGCCATCTGGCGAAACGATAAATAGCAGGGAATCGGTTCATCCATATTTCATACTCACTGACATCAACCTGTTCTTCAATATATTCTTCAAGCACTCTCATCCATTCATCTGATCGGTTTTCTGGGTGTTCCTTTGCAAAAACTTCCCACCAACCACGTTGCATGCATTTTTCGATAAAACCCCTATGCTGGAAATCTCTTTGGCGGCCAATGGTGTGAAAATGGGAGAGACTCAATAAAGTAAGCCATGAGGCGCGATTAATGCGACCAAAATCGTCTTCCTCTAAATCAGGTAAAATGCCTCCTGGGTAAATTTTTTTCTCATATTGCTCAAGATATTCATCTTTATTTTGAGTCCACCATGTAAAAATTCTGCGCAATACTTCCTGAGGTTCATACCTGAGCAGTTCTTCCTCTGGAAGTTCAAATGCTTCCTCGTCTCTATCTTCATGTAATTGGCAAAGTTGCTCAATTGGAGGAAGTTTCCGGTAAAGTAACTCAGATATGTCATCCTCATCCCATCCCTGAAAATAGGGTGAGTCTGTATCCAGATCATAGAGCCAAGTCCCTTCCTTCTCGCTTTCTCTCAAAATTTCAGCAACTTTTTCACCATATTCGCCATCCAGCAAATAACGAAGCCCTCTTTCCCTTTTTGCAGTCGACTTTGCATTGACAATCCACTTCGCCATATCTTCTATCGGAATTGAAATTTTTTCCCGACAAGCAAGAAAAAACTCTAACGATTTCCCCTGATACTTAGAGGAAAGAACATAATTGTCAGGCGCAAATGAGGCTCGCTTTGCCTCATCTGGATTAGCCAAACTATGTTTTGTTGTTTCGAAAAGTTCATTGGGTGATTGGAACGAACCGTCTGCCGCTTGAAAAGAATAATTTCTTAAAGCTGAAAGTATCTGGTCTTTTTCTTTTTCAAATTCTTCCTGTTTCAAAGCAGCAGAGTTGAGCAGACTTCCTATTATTTCTCCTATATTAGGAGTTATTTTTCTCTTATTATCAGCATAATCGCGCAGGATGTCATATAAATACAGTGACTTCCACTGGCTCTTGATTTCGCTGAAAGAGGGTAATACCTTTTTTAATCCTGAGAACACCGATCCTGTTATCACTTCTTCCGGTGATCCGATCAAGTTACGGAAGTATTCCCATTTATTCAAAGCTCTAAAAGTATATTCTTTAGTCAGTACTCCTTGCAGAACAAACCTGACTTTCTCTGGTTTGTTTAATGCCCGGGAATCTCCCCATAAGCCATTAGGCATAGCATCAACTTTCGTGACCAGATATCCTATGCCGTTATGTTTCGAAAGTAAATTGTTCACAATCAGGCTGACTTCGTCGTTACCTCTGGACAACATCGCTGTGGTGAATACATCCCAGAGGGCAGCCCAAAATTCATAGGCAGATAAATCATCCTCAAGCCGGAAGTTCTTCTTCAGCTCTTCCCAATTCGTTTGTGCCCATTCATATAGGTCCAGTAATGCGTGACCAAACTGCCTACCAAGTTCGAGGGCCTTTTTTTCATTTACAGCACTATTACCGGCAAGCCTTGCGCGCCCTGCATCAAGATCAAACATACAGTTAATGGCAATACCAAGACCCTCACTCTCTCGAGTAGGAGCAACAACCCAGACTGCTGGCAATTCATGAGGCAAATCCCTAAATCCTCCGGGGCCTAATCCGACAAAAACCCCGCCAATTGGAAGACGGAAGTAAATAGAAAATAGCTTTTGTTGTAAATCAGACCGTAGTGGAAGCTCTCCGATTTCAAGACAGGCAGAATCAGATAGCCTAATCCTCTCAGGTCTCCACTCCCACGTCCTACTTTCTTCATGACTACGAATTTCGATACGACGTATCTGTTTTGAAAAAATTGTCATAATACCAGCAAGCAGCTCAAAAGACTCCATAATCTTGTCAGGGGTAATTTCTGAGAGTGGCAATTCAATTATCGTTCCCTGCCATCGCCGGTCACTTGTCAGTTTATTCAGCATGTTTCGCTGCCTGGTTGATTCTTTAAGAGGGACAGGGCATAATCTCCGTTGTCAAACGGCCACTTATCAGTTTTGGTCTATCACTCGCCAGCAGCACACTTTTAAACCCTAACCCAAATTTGCCGGTAACGTTACCTTCCTCTGTTTTATCGGAAGAAGAAAGAATTAACATCTTCTCAATATCCTGATGAAACCCTCTCTCCCTACCAAGGAATCCTCCACTGCCCACTGCGTTGACTGCTCTTCCCCAATGAATAAAAGAAAGAAGTCCATTTTCTTCTTTAAGCACTATAAACCGTTTTACATGATCAGGAATGAGTGTGTTTTAAATCTCTTTTGGCTTGTCTGGATATGCCTTCATCTCAGCCAACTCAACTAACGCATCATCGGCATTCTGAAATAGTTCAAAAGGGATGCTGGCCACTGTGTATTGAAAATCACGCATCTTGGCACGAACAGCATTTAACACTACCTCTTGCACTTCAGGGTCGGATTTCAAAAGGTCCTGAATTTTCTTTAAAAGGCTTCGAGACTTCTCTTCATAGCTTTCTCTTTTATCTGCCGATTCGTAATATTCCTCTCTTTTATACCTTATATCATCCCACTCGCCGAGAAGTTTTTCCAGGTGCGGATGTTTATGCACTCCAAGCTGCCGGAGATAGAATGGGATATGATTTAATACGAGTTGCTGCGCTATACGGATATCAAGTTGTTCTGATTTATCAAGCTCTTCCCACAAACGGCCGAGATCGTAATTCCGTTGATTATATGCCTTGTTCAGTAAATATTCTGCCGATGCCTTAAGAAGAGAAGGGGTAACCACTTCAATGTCTGGTCGGCGTAATCTAATCCGTACAACAATATTATTCCCTTGTGAATATTCATAAAAGAGTCCACCGGTAATCAACGATGTAAAATCGCTTTTCAGAGGGACCTCTACATCTCTGCCGAGAATGGAGCAAGTCTTTGCCATATCCCCATCTGCGCAGGTTACTATAAACCGGTGCCGTGCTAAAGCTTGATGCTGGTCTAGACCATACATCCATTCTAACCGATGTAGTTCATCTCGTCGCTGATGCACTTCCCATGGAATATTGTCCCTCACCCACTCAACAGAGTGTCTGCCCCGATATCGTTCAGCCAGATCGATCATTTTCCGATCATCTCCAAGTAGAGAAAGAAAAGCACAGATAATTTCTGGAGCAACAAGATGTTCCCATTCAGCAAAAAACTCCTCTAAGTTGTCAGCTGAGGCTAATATTTCGGGCTGCAAATCACTTTTTTTAGGCACATTGTCATGTTTTGCCGATTGTACCAGGTCAGCGTGACTGATTATTCCTTTCAATATCTGTTTTTGCTCATCATCAAGCAAGTGGCTATCCGCTACACCTTCTGCGTCAGCACAGAGTTCAGCCGTAGGCATCCAATTGCCATCACGATTTAATAGATTAAGACTGGTAATACAATCCTTTGCTGCAGTATTGGAAACAAATGCCGTTAAGTACGTATTAAAGGCCAAGAGAATATTACTTTTTAATCCCTTTCCAACTTTTCTATGTTCTTCCTGTAGCCATTGCAGGATTGTAGTAATTCGACTAATTGATATAGGTTTAAAAAGTTCGGCGAGAAGAATCTCTACGCAGATATCTAAATCGAAAATTTTAATGGCACTTGCAAGCAGATTCCAACCGGGAAGGTTCAATTTTGCAGGAATCATAGAGAGTGTTTTGATGATTTTATGGAGATTTTCATGCTGGCAAGAAATCTCCCCAACATGGTATTCCTGAGTCTCGGCAAGAAGGAGGGCGAGCCTTTCGAGCCCCTCCTTGCCAATAGCAAAACATGACTCTTTGAGAAGGGAAAAGGCTGAATGATTACGCAACTCCTCATGGAGTTTACTTGGTGACCAGAAGGCGCCTCGGGCAGCAGTCAGAAGTCTGTCAACCTCATCCTGCATATTTTCTAGGGAAATGACATCTGATGGTTTGACTGGCTCATTCTCAAGATCGAGAAGCCATGCCGTATTACTAAGATCAGTAAAGCTTTTTGATTTCTTTGACGATTTTAAATGATCCATGATTAGCCTCCAGAATTTGGAAGGCTCTTCATGACTCAGAGAAATACTGATTACTCCTTCAGAGGCAAGCGGTTCCAGCCAATCCTGTTGTTGTCGTTTAATTGTTGGATATTTAGAACGGCGAATAATATCTGCATAATCATAGAGTTCTTCTGGAATAGTAATATCAGTTTCAAGAAAGGCCTTTCCACAAGTTATGCGGACCAGCTCTCCTGTAACCGTTTCATGAAAAGGCAATTCACTCCATAAGTCCTTATCCCCGATGAGTTCGCGCAAAACAGCATTGCGATCTTCTTCATTAAAATGCTCTCCGACAATCTCATTAATTCCTTTCTCTCGGAGTTCATCAAGAATATCATCAGGTTTTATCTCACGGATAGAGAGGCTTGGCCATTTATTCGGAGGAATCTCTTCCACAAGCGTCCGTTCGATAAGGTTCCAGCTGTTTTTGCTGTGGCTTTCAAGCTGTTGCCAAAATTTTTCCCATACCGGGCTCTGATCATATCCGGCAACCCAAAGTGTTGAGCCATCGTAATAATAGTCTTCAAGCCCATGCAGGAGATACCTCAGCCCTCGTACTCGTTGCTCTGATGAAAGATCGGCCCCCGCAACATCGGGGAGGATTTTCCTTCTTGATTCAAGGGGGACTGCAGCTTCAGTTTTTCTTTGCCAAGGGAGTCAAGCACACTGTCGGCATAACACGGTACAAGCTGGTTGTCTCTACCAAAAATAAGACTTGCTGTTTTGCTGTGAATAAGAATAATCCTATCCTCTATTACTTGCTGCAGTTCGGGAGCAAGACCACGGCGCTGTTGATCATTTATTCCCTGTGAATATAAGAAAAGTAGATGAGAAACCTTACAGCCTTCCAACTCGGCAGCAGACAGTGCAGAGAGCTTACTTGCCAGACAGTCATAGCCTTCAAGAATGCGCAAGTGTCTTATTTCAACAAGAAGGATACGGCGCTGCTCCTCATTGTGACTCTGCAAGATATCCCTTGCAATAGCAAGGCAATTATCTATCTCTTTTTGATTATTCTTAAGCTCAAATTGACTAATTAATGCATGAATTCTTTCTAAAAGTTTTAGTGAATCTTCTATAGAAAGAACAGCCTTACCCGGATTTACCGGTGAATCAAATTCTCGGGCCAGTACAAGCGAATAAGTGCTACACTTTTGCAAGTGCTGGATTATTTCTGGCGCATCACGCATTACAACATACTTCCGATCAGCATGAATTAAGGCAGTAAATTCCTGTACCTTTTTTCTATATTGGCGAAGTCCTGTTCCCAAGTCAATGAATGCTTTACCTATGATTTCCTGTAGTCTCTCCTGAAGACTTTCGACATTCAAAAACGGACTAACTGCTGGATCAGAGAAAAAGCTAAGTAAATAGTCAAGAGTTCCTTGTTCCGAAAATACTTCTTTCTCTCGTAACTGGAGTAGCTGCAACAGGTAAGTTTCATTCCATTGTTGCAGGGGAATAGCAAGAAGGTGAGGCGCATTATTAATTAGCAGTTTAATTCCTTTATTTTCAAAAGCTTCCAGGGTAGTAAATGTTTTCCAGGGACGTTCAGGAGCTGAAAGAGGAGGACTCGGAAGCGGTAGAACTATTTCATCACTGGGAAGGAGACGCCACTCCTTCCCCTTTATAGTCATGCAGTAGGCCCAGATATAGTCCCTACAAATGATTTTCTTATATCTTTTGAACAACTTAGTATTCTCAAGGCCATTACTGAGGTGCCATATGTCGTCGGCAGATAGCCTATCTTTTTTGATAAAAGCTTCCAGTGAAGGAAGTATTAGGGGGAGAGTCCCGGTCTGTGCAAGGCGGATATTCCATAATCGCCTCAATTCTAACTCGTTTTGAGGTTCATTCTGGATATCAACATGTTTATCGTCACCGCTAAGACCCTCAATATCAACCCGACCGGCATCAATAAAGAAATCACCGTGCAGAGTTAGTCTGTAACATGTATCTCCATCACAGAAGACTTCTTCCTTGGCCGCCTCAAGAGGGAGGAAAACCGCCCAGTGTATTTTGAGCTTTCCGCGCTCATTTTCATTTGATCTTGAGAAAACAACAGCGCTATGCCCACGTATCTTGTCAGGGGCTTCCTTGCTCATGCCCATTTCATCTCGTACATAACTTTTCGGCCAGAACGAAGATCGCCTCAGTAAATTCAAATCAGCATTGTCGAGAAGGCCCCCTCTGCCTGAGTAGTTGAGAACATAAGGGACTGAGTGCTCTCCTGTTTTTTGGTGGTTGATCGAGCCTTCAAGTTCTATAATTGACTGTACATTTTCTGTCTTCCCTATACGCGTTGAATCATTATCCAATGAAATATGAAAATCGGGGGTACTCTGTTCTATTCCATTTGCGTTCCAGAAACGGACTTTGTTGACCCTTCTTAATAGTGGCAGGAGTGAAGCAAGCTTTTGGGCGAGATCCGGCTCAAACAGAAAAGATAGAAGACGTTGGTCATCGCCTGGAAATTCTGAGATAATGCTTCCAACCTCCCCGCCATTTACCTGAAGGTGATCCTTCCGTCTGAGTGGCAACCAAAGAAGAAACCACGATCCTCTCGAAAGATCCATATTTTCCAAAAGCGGATTGATATAATCAAGCATTAATGTCTTATCCTGTAGAGAAAAGTTATTCCAATCATCATGAAATGAATGGAAATTTTCCCCACCTGACCATGGGTTTAAAATCTCTGCATATTGCTTTTCAGCGTTCTTAGCCATAAAGAAAAAAGCCTCGCAGAAGTGAAAAACACTCTTCATGCCAAGGCCGAATTTCCCGATAGATGACTGCTCGATGGCCTTACGGTTCATCCCAAAAGAACGGATTTCCTTATAATCAGATTTGGGAAAAGCTCCGTTATTCAGAAAATAGAGAGCTGGTCCCTGAAGCAGGGGATGATCAGCATTGAGCAATCGTTTGGATAGAGCAAACTCTATCTGTACGCTTTCACCAGTGGTGAGAGCATCGTCTGCGTTTTGAATGATTTCTTTTAGGACGGGGAAACCGCTTTTATACCTGTCACGGAGATTATCAGCAATGAGATTGATGATCTGTAGGGGATCGTGAATATAACCGGCCATTAATTTTATCCCATACTTTTAGATTTTTTATAACGGCTTTCTAATCAGCCCAGACTATTTTATAGTCTTTTGATCACAGTAATTAAAAGGACTTCATAAGTAATTTTAGTCCCCTCAGCCCTAATCTGTTCATATACCTGTTTCATGAGATGCTTGCTTACTATATTTTGAAAGTCTTTTTCATTCATGAATTTTGCGGTGATCTCTTCATTCTGATCCATTCGGTCAATAAATAATCCTTCAAGTGCTTTCAAAAACACGTAACCGAAGTTTTCAAGGGTATTTGCCTTTGCTGCCTGTTGCAACGTGGGATCGGCTACTGCATCCCCTTTTATCGAATCAAAGAATAGTTGATCCGCAGGCTTAAAATCTGTGCTGAATCGATCATTGAGTATATCAATGAGTTGCGATAGTTCAATTGTTTCTCCGTGCTTAATGCCGGTTCCTACTTCTACCGGTCCGGAAACTTCTCCTCCTTCACCGGGTGTGTAAACAATCGATCCATCGCTGACTTTCTGGATTCTGTAATACTTCAGCTCCACTTCATCCGCAAAATTGTACACAGGACCCGGGGTCCGCTTTGGAAGCTTTGTTAAACTATATCCAATGCAACTCTGCAAGACGGTCCCAAGTTATACGGATATGTTGAGAAGCAAACATTTTCTGTTTACGGTCACTCCACTGATGTATCTTATTGACCGCTTCTTCTGAACTCCTGGCAGGGTGGGGATCACGATGAGCTATCCAATGAACAGAAGAGAGAAGTTCCATACCATAAGGTGTTTCAAATCCTTCTATCAATTCAGCAACTTTATTTAGACGCTGTATTGAATCTTTATGGGTGGCTAAAAAATTGTCTGCTGTGTCAGAAGCATTAGGTAGTAATTCAATTTCAACATCAGGTTGCTGGGCATCTCCATATCCCTGTATGTAATGGCCTTCTATAATTTCAAGCACCTTATTCAGATTGTGTGCATATGGCCCGTAAATACCGGCTTCATATTTCAGTCTTAAAGGCTCACCGGACTCCTGCAGGAAGTATGCAAGCTTTTGTATCTCTAATAGCGTCAATCTGTAGGCAAATTCTGAATACTGCTTCATAAGTTTAATGAACAAAGCTCTTGCAACAGTCATCTTTGGTTTTTGTGTCCGGATCGGCATGCTCCTGGCATCAGGTGTTCCGACAGGTTCGAAAAGTAATACCTGAACTTCAGACATCCGGGAAAAGGCTTTTTCAATCAAAGACCGGACAGTATTCCAATTCAATCCGCCCAACCCGCAACCAAGAGGGGGCACAGCGATTGATGATATGTTTCGTACCCTGACTTCTTCAACTAATGCCTTAAGTCCTGACTCTATATCTTCAAGCCTTGATTTGCCGCGCCAATGCCGCTTCGTTGGAAAGTTGATTATATATCTGGGGTTCCACATATTACCGGTGTCATAAACAAACATTTTGCCCGGGACGACTTCCTTATTTCTGCAGGCATGTTCATATGCCTTAAAATTATCAGGAAACGCTTTTTTGAATTGTAGCGCTATACCCCTCCCCATATACCCAACACAGTTTACAGTATTTACAATGGCCTCTGCATCGGCCTTTAGTAGATTACCCCTGGTTAGTTTAATCATGGCTTGGCCTCCATTACTTAATAATACCATTCATGACGTATTCTTATGTCAGGGACTGTCACATTAGGATGAGGAGTTCTCATGTAACAGCCTCCCCCCGGACATCAATTTTCCCCATCACTGCCGCAGATATTAAAGCAGAGCAGTATTCAAGGAGTTTTCCGATAGATTTTTTTATTCAATTGGATGCTCCTTTAGGACATTTGTTCGTGCTTATAAACCCCCATTTAGTACATGGACTCAGGATGTTACATTTTAACGGGAAGTTACGTGATTCGGCAAGAAAAAAGTGTCGGTTTAAGTATATAAAAGGTTGCAATATCATTAAGTTTCAACTTAATTGACTTGACACTCCTATTAGGCAAACCAAATAATGCAATATGAGTAAAATTACCGCCTCCATGCTCTACAACCTCGTCCAGTGCCCTAACAGGGTCACGTTGGATCTGTTGGTGATTTTAAGGATCGTGACCCGATAAGTCCTTTTGTGCAGCTTCTCTGGGATAGAGGTAATGCATTTGAGAAGGAAGTAATCGAAGGATTAGAAACACCATTTACTGATCTCAGCGGCGTGATACCGACCCATCAGGAGCAGCGTCAATAGAATGGTACAACTGCTGGGTAGAAACCGGAGACGAGACTATCCGCCAGCGAATTCTGGAGTACAATGAAGATGACTGTATTGCTACGAGAGTGCTTCTGGAAGGAATTCGAGGTTTGTCACAATTCACCAAAGTATCTCATGAGTAGCCTGTCTTAATATCTCCAATAAATAATCCATATGGGGTTGTGTTTTAGAAATCATAACCCTTTGTTTTTTAAAGAGAAATGGTGAGCCGTGTAGGATTCGAACCTACGACCCGCTGATTAAGAGTCAGCTGCTCTACCAACTGAGCTAACGGCCCATAACGACAGTTAAAAGTTATGAGTAAAAAAATCTTTATCAAATCGTTCTCTAACAACGAATAACCAATCAATGTCTGTCTATAAACTCAACTTGTCTGTCTGTCATTCCGGCAGTCGATAAACCGGTCGAAGCGACTCGCAGGCCGATACGGCTAAACTCCGACTCGCATCGAGAATCCAGTCTTTTCAATGCCCTCTGGATGCCGGATCAAGTCCGGCATGACGGCTTAATGAAATTTGTTTGGCGCGCCTGGGAGGATTCGAACCTCCGACACCCGGCTCCGGAGGCCGATGCTCTAATCCACTGAGCTACAGGCGCAAAAACAACAGTTAATTGTTAATCGTTATTAGTTATTACTCGACAGTACCGAGTTCTGTCATTCCGGCTTGTCCGGAATCTATAACCCTTTGATTTTACTGGATTCCCGACAAGCGGGAATGACAACTA
>VAPA010872774.1_pt1 | contig 14998 bp, 16 predicted proteins | sample 3395041 | NCBI WGS metagenome assembly VAPA01 (sample SAMN08290432, study PRJNA428436) | hydrothermal vent metagenome | isolation source: Deep-sea hydrothermal vent chimney | place: Indian Ocean: Southwest Indian Ridge | depth 1973 m m
AGAACAAAAACGCTACACTTAAAAGAAGCTTATCAGCTTAACAGCCAAATAGGACATTTCTATTTTGCTAAGAATAGGACATTTCTAAATTGCTTTGACATTACGAAAGAGAGATAGTTGAATAATATGGTAGTTTTTAATTATAATTAATTCCTTTGCTCTACAGCTTAAATCAGCTTTAACCGTGAAAAAATCAGTATTTCAGGAGGATAAATGAAGAAGACAGCTTTAATCTTGTCCGTGTCTGTTTTTGCTGCTGTTTTTACGATAATGTTTACCGGCGGGACCGTATATGCACAGCAGCAGTCTTCCAAAAAGAAACAGCCTGATAACTGTATTACATCTAAATGTCATGCCGGGCTGAACAAAGACAAGTTTGTTCACGGGCCGATAGCGGCCGGTGAATGTACTATATGTCATGGCCGGGCCCCAAAGCACAAAGAGAGTCCAAAGAGGAATAAATTCGGAGAGGTAAAGGATATTGCCGGGACCTGCTATAACTGCCATGATAAGTTCAAGACTAAAAAATTTACCCATACCCCTGTAGAGGAAGGGGACTGTACTGCCTGCCACAGTCCGCACGGTTCCTCTTTTAAATTTCAGCTTACGGCCAGGGGGGGTGAGCTTTGCTTTGACTGTCATGATGAAGAAATTGTTGCTGATAAATATGTTCATGGCCCTGCTGCTGTCGGCGGATGCATAGCATGCCATGAAGCCCATACTGCGGATTATGAAAAGAACTTAAAAGCCAAAGGCCCGGCACTCTGTTTCATGTGCCATACTGACCTGGCAGATGATTTTCAAAAAGCAAAGATAAAGCATAAACCTGTAGTTGAGGATTGCACCAAATGTCATAATCCCCATGCTGCTTCACAGGAATTTATGCTTAGCTACAAGACAGAGGAGCTATGTTTGAGCTGTCACAAAAAAATGAGTGAATGGATAGAAAAAGCTTCTGTTCCGCACGGCGCTCTTTCAATAGACAGGTCGTGCCTGAATTGTCATGAGGCTCATGTGTCAGATATTGACAAGAATCTTTCAAAGCCTCCTCTTGACTTGTGCATGGACTGTCATAACAGGGAAATTAAAAGAGCTGACGGCAAGCCCCTGCCGGATATGGTAAAGCTGTTAAAGGAGAAAACAGACCACCATGGACCTATAAAACAAAAAGACTGTTCCGGCTGTCACAATACGCACGGTTCAGGTAATTTCAGGATATTAAGGGAAGCTTATCCCGAAACCTTCTATAAACCTTTCAGCATTTACAGCTATAACCTTTGTTTCAGCTGTCATGAGAAGACAATAGTGCAGAACCCCGAAACCACCAAGCTGACAAATTTCCGGAACGGTAAAACCAACCTTCACTTTAAACATGTCAATAAACCTGAAAAAGGCAGAACATGCCGTTCGTGTCATGAGACACACGCCAGCAACCATCCCAAACATATAAGGGATTCAGTGCCTTTTGGAACATGGGAATTACCTGTTAACTTTGAGAAGACGAAAACCGGGGGCAGCTGTACGCCTGGGTGCCATAAAATGAAAAAATACGATAGAATAAGGAAGGTACAGAACCCATGATTTTAATTATATTAATATCATTTTTTCTTTTATTAAGCCCCTGTGTTTATGCAGAAGCTTTAAGTATTCCAATGGGTGAAGCAGCGCCTGATTTCACTTTAAGCTCTGTTGATGGTGACGTAGTTTCTTTGAGTGAGCTTAAAGGGAATGTAGTTATCCTTTTATACTGGCGGCCCGGCCAGAACCGCTCAATTCTTGCATTAAAAGATGTTAAAGATATTTCCAGGATATATAAAAAGAAAGGGATTAAGGTAGTCAGCGTAATCGCCGGAACTGAAAACCCTGATGAAATTAAAAATATAATCAAAAATTATGAAATAGATTTTCCGGTTCTTCTGGATTCCGGCAGGCAGGTATATGGAGATTACGGGGTCCGGGTGTATCCCTCTACAGTTATAATTGACAAAAACAGTATACTTGCCCGCGATATACCGGGCCATGCGGTTATTTACAGAGTTACGCTTGAAGGTCACGTCAGATACTTACTCGGGGAGATAGACGATGATCAATTAACGGAGATCACTTCTCCTCATAAAAAGATAAAGGATAAATCTGCGCTTGAGTCTGAAAGAAAATATAACCTTGCGTTGAAATTTGCCGAATCAGGGCTTGTTGATCAGGCGATTAGCTCCGTAAAAAAGTCAATAGAAGTTAGCCCGAATATCGCTAAATCTCATATACTTCTTGGTTTTTTACTGCTTGACGGTAAAGAGGCCGATGATGCTGTTAAAGCATTTAATAAGGCTTTACAGCTTGACAGCGATTCGCATGATGCAAAAACAGGACTTGGGGGAGCACTGATTTTAAAGGGTGATCTTGACAGGGCTATAGAAGTTCTGAGTGATGCGGTAACATCAAACCCGTATCCTCAAAAAGCATATTATGAGCTTGGCAGGGCGTATGAACTTAAGGGCGACAGTGAGAAATCAATAAAAATGCTCAAAAAAGCGCTTGAGAAGACTTTTAAAAATAAAATGCTCCCGTCATCAGTATCTAAATGACGATAAAGAGAATTTTTTATATTTTTATTTTTTTACTGACATTTGCTGCTGCTGAAGTTTTCAGCTCCTCAAACCCGAACAATCAAAAACTTATCTCTGTAAATTATCCGCCTGATAAGACAGTTATGGAATTTGATCTTCTGGGGGTTTCCTTAAGTATTACAGAAGGTTCGGTTGATTTAATAAGAGCGGTTCTGAACGACGAGGCGGCGATTAAAATTGTTCCGGACAGTGAAATCGAATGTTTTTCAGTCCGGTTGTCCGTTGGTACAAACAGGCTTCACATAACTGCTTTTAAAAAAGGCAAACAGGTAGGCGAAGTTGCTATAGATGTATTTAGACGGTCAGACCTTGTAAGCGCATACAGAAGCCCGCCGCCGGGCTTTAAAAAAGATTTTTTTCATGAGAGAGGCGGTTTTCAGTGTGCCCCTTGTCATGTAATGGAGGCTGTGGAGGCTGATAAAAAACCTGTAAATATTGTATCGTTTAGAGATGAAACCATTGAAAAAGACGGTAGTGATACGGCGCCTGTCTCATCAACATGTTACTCATGTCATAAAAAGATGACATCGTATTTGTATGTTCATGGCCCGACATCTGTCTGGAGCTGTCTTAGCTGTCATGACCCCGGAGCGAATCCTAAATATGCGACTAAAAAACCGGATGACAAAGTATGTTTTAACTGTCATACCGAACAAAAGAAGACCTGGAGTTCGAAGAAGTATATACACGGTCCTGTTAATATAGGCAATTGTGCCATATGCCATAGTCCTCATGCTTCAGACAATCCATTTAACCTTGTTAAATCATCATGGAAACTGTGTGTGAGCTGTCATGCAGGTAAGGGTACGGGTTTGCATATTTTTGGGGGCGCTCTGTTTGAGGACGGTCATCCGACACGCGGCAGACCGGATCCTGTAAGAATAGGTAAAGAGATTTCATGTGCGAGCTGTCATAATCCTCATGCATCGGACTTTCCCAGGCTGTGGGCATTTGAAGCACAAAATCCTCTGGAATTATGCAGGAGATGTCATACTAAATATTTTAAATAAACAAAAGTCAATCGATTAAATACCAAAAACGATAAAACAGGATTAAAGGGAGAAAATATGTCTAAAATGGATTCAGTAGTACCAACCAAGTTTAGCCTGAACAAAGAATTTAAATTCAGGTGTCATAAGGATATCAAGTGCTTTACCAGATGCTGTAGTGATATAGATATTGTCTTAACTCCTTATGATGTGCTGAGGATGAAAAACAGGCTGAAGCTGTCAACAGGCGAGTTCCTGTCAAAATATACCTATCTGAAAATTGATGAGAAATCTTTTTATCCTTTTGCGATGCTTAAAATGCTGGACGAAGAAGATAAAAAATGTCCGTTTGTTAATTCCGAAGGATGCAGAATATACACTGACCGGCCCGCTAACTGCCGTTATTATCCTATAGGGCAGGGGACCTTAAAAAAAGAGGGTAAAAAAGGTCCGGAAGAAGAAGAATTTTATTTCTTTGTTAAAGAACCGCACTGTTTTGGTTATCAGGAGAATAAAGCGTGGACTATAGCTTCATGGCGGAGTAATCAGGAAGCAGATGTTTACGATGATATGAATAAGGAGTGGAAATCAATGCAGTTGAAAAAGGATATGCCTGGACAGGTAAAACTTGACGATGACAAGCAGGCACAGCTTTATATGGCTACCTATGATTTCGACAGTTTCAGAAGCTTTATATTGAACAGCGGTTTTTTAGACATATTTGATATTGATGATGAAACTCTAAATAAGATAAAAACAGATGAAATATATCTGATGCAATTCGGATTTAAATACGTTAAATACATCTTGATGATCGAAAAAACTTTAAATGTTAAAGACGGGGCGCTGAAAGCGCGGCAAAAGAAGCCTGATGAGAATTCATCATCCTGACCCACAGGTTATTTTAAACGCTATGTGCAGCAGGATAAAAATGACTCCGGAAAGAACATTGATTAAGCCGAATGGGCTGATTTTACTAATCCTGGTATTGTTTTTTTATGGATGTTCACCTTTTACTCGTCCGCAGGAAGATGTTCGGGTAAGGGAGGATGTTAGTATTAGAGAGGATGTCAGGGTTAAGAAGGAAGCCCGGCCTTCGGAGGAGGTTCAGCTAAGGGAGGAAGTCCGGCCCGGGGAAGATGTCGATATTAAAGAGTATGTCAGGGTTCAGGAAGAAATTCAGACTCAGGAAGATATTTTTTTTCAGGATGACTACTCTGAAGAGGCTCAGGTGGAAAGACTTATCCAAAACCTGAGCAGTGAAAAAGTAGGTGTAAGGAGAAGGGCTGTTTGGGCTTTGGGAGAGATTAAAGACCCCAGAGCGATAAAACCCCTGATGAAAGCGTTGAAAGATGAGAACAGGGCTATTCAAATAAATGTTATTGATGCGTTGAGCAAGATGGGGGGGGTGGCTGTTGAACCTCTGGTCACCGCGCTTGAGGATGAGAATAGACTGCTTAGGCTGAATGCGGCAAAGACATTAAGAAAAGTGAATGACCCGTGTGCAGCAGGACTGCTCATTTATGCTTTGAAAGATGACAACTCGTATGTCAGACTGAATGCGGCTATGGCCCTGGGGAGCATAAAAGACCCAAGAGCTGTGGAACCATTGATTGAAGCTCTTAATGATTCGAATTCATATGTTCGGAAAAATGCAGCGTGGTCTTTGGGAAGAATTCAGGATACTTCAGCGATAGAGCCGTTAAATGCGGCGTTACAGGATAATAATGTCAAGGTCAGGGAAAGCGCATTATGGGCATTGTGGACTATAAAAGACCCCCTTGTAATAGAACCATTAATCGCGGCGCTTAATGATGAAGATGAAAAGATCCGAAAAAGTGCGGCTGATGCTCTTGAAGAAATAACTGAAGAGAGCTTTGGACTGGATGCTTTAGCATGGCTGAATTGGTGGGAGCAGAACAGGCCGGAACCAGCTGAATGTTTGCCGATTGATGTTTTACCGGTTGATTGTTTGCCGGTTGATCCCCCGGATAATTCATAGAACAATATATATACCTCATGCAATACTTTAAGTTTTATGTATAACATATTGATATAAAAAACATTATTTATGCCAGGTCTTAAGATGATTGAACGTGACACTCAAAATACCGCAAAAACCTCAGGCATAATTATTATCGGCAATGAGATACTTTCAGGTAAAGTACGCGATGACAACTCATTTTATATTGTGACAGAACTGAGGAAACTTGGTGTTGATGTCAGGCGTATAAGTGTTATACCTGATGAGATAGAAACTATAGGCAGGGAGGCTTTAGATTTTTCAAACAGATACGATTATGTTTTTACGACAGGGGGAGTAGGCCCTACTCACGACGATGTTACAATGGCCGGTATTGCGAGTGGATTTAAAGTAAATACTGTAAGGCATCCTGAAATAGAAAAAGGACTGCTTGCAAGGTATGGCGAATCTGTTAATAATACGGTTTTGAAAATGGCGGAAGTGCCTGACGGAGCAGAGGTCATTATGCAGGATAAAATGCGGTTTCCTCTTATTTTGTTCGGGAACATTTTTATTTTCCCGGGGATTCCGGAATACTTGCAAAACAAGTTTTCTTTAATTAAAGAGCGATTCCGCTGCCCCGTGTTCTATTTAAAACGTTTTTTCCTGAACGCCAATGAATCGGATATAGCGGAAATGTTAAATATGACTGTTGCTGAAAACCCTGAGGTAACTTTTGGATCTTATCCTGCCCTTGGAAAACAGGGGTACAGAATTATAATTACTGCAGAATCAAAATCAAAAATTTCCCTGAATAAAGCTGTAGATGATTTAATTAAAAGACTACCCGGGGTTATAATAGTTAAAACAGAATAATAATTGAACAATAAAAGTAACGGGGCTCTCTGCTCTTCGCTGTGGTACCTTTTATTACCCGCCTGCGCCCCGGCATCTGTCGGGACTTCGGCGAGGTTATCCGCCGGAACATGGAGAAGCCTGCCCTTTCGGTGACATTCCGCCGAAGCACTTTTTTGCATTTCCATCCTCCGAAGTAGAAGCCCTACCTCTACGGAGTACGGGCATCCACGGATAAACCTGCCAGAGGTCAGGTAAACCAGTGGTTTTCTGAGAAGGCTGATAAAAGAATAATTCATTTATTCATCATAGTCTCCGGTTTTTTTTTATGATAGAATGTTACAGAAGCTATGGGAATTTTCATTAAAAAAATAGAAGAATTTTTCATAAGACGGATATGGGAGATCGATACCGGCTCTCTGGGCAGGTACAGAGCCCTTCTGATCAAATCCGCAAGACTGTTTTATGTCGCGATACGTGAATTTACTGAAGGGCAGTTAAACCTCAGGGCCATGAGCCTTGTTTATACCGTACTCCTCTCTATTGTCCCTTTGCTCGCTATAAGCTTTTCGGTCCTTAAAGGGTTTGGTGTTCATAATCAGGTAGTAGAACCTTTTCTCCTTAAATTCCTTGCTCCTATGGGAGCCAAAGGGGAAGAGATAACACGTAACATTATAGGTATCGTAGAAAATATCAAAGTCGGCGTCATGAGCTCTTTCGGGATCGCGCTTCTGCTTTATACTCTTATATCAGTTATACAGAAAATTGAGAGAGCGTTTAATTATATATGGAGGATAAAAAAGACGAGATCCTTTGCGCGAAAATTCGGTGACTATATAAGTGTAATGCTCGTAGGTCCTGTTCTGGTATTTACCGCAATCGGTCTTACGGCTTCATTCAGAAGCAACACGGTTGTGCAGGCGGTTATATCTATTGAACCGTTCGGAACATTTGTTTATCTGTTTGCCAGGGTCGCGCCTTATATTTTCGTCTGTTCCGCGTTTACGTTCATATATATTTTTATCCCGAATACAAAGGTGCAATTCAGGTCTGCGCTGTTTGGTGGTGTTTTTGCTGGTATATTATGGGAGGTTACCGGATGGGCCTTTGCCTCCTTTGTAGTATCTTCATCAAGATATGCGGCAATTTATTCCGGATTTGCCATACTGATTATGTTTATGATATGGCTCTACCTGAGCTGGCTTATACTTCTGGTCGGGTCCCAGGTTTCCTTTTATCACCAGTACCCTCAGTTTCTCAGGGCAAAAAAAGAAATGTTCCGTCTAAGCAACAGACTCAGGGAGAGACTCGCTTTTTCTGTTATGTTTCTGGTGGGGCATAATTTTTACTATAATAAAACTCCGTGGACTTTTAATTCCCTTGTGCACCGTTTAAGTCTTCCCTTTGAGCCTGTTCAGGATATAATCGATTTACTGGAACGAAATCATTTAATAGTGGAATCTCACGATGACCCGCCTGCGTATATGCCGTCTAAGGATATTGAAACAATAACGTTAAAAGAGATTATCAATGTTGTAAGAATGTCTGAGCAGGAAGCATATGCGATCGAGAAGAGTTTTTATTTTATCCCTGATGTTGACGAAAAGATGAAGAGACTTGATGATGCGGTTGACAATACGTTTGGAGACGAAACCCTTAAGAGCCTGGTGCTTTCGGCCGGGAATCAGTAACTGTGCAGTATAATTATTATCCTGGAAACCCCGTTAGAAAACTGAGGGATTCCAAAGAGATTTGCTGTGCTAAAAGTTTCTAACGGGGGTCCTTACTTTATTATCCTTCTGCGCATTAATCTGAAGGGGTAGGGCGCCAGCAGTGCTGCCACTGCGCATACCCACACCATATCCCCTACCGCCATATTGAGTGTTCCTGATGAGAATGCCCTCGATATATTCACAAGGTGGTATAGAGGAGTGAAAAAAGCTATTTGGGGCACTATGGAAGGCAGGTTATCGAGCGGGAAGAATATGCCTGAGAAGAGGAACATCGGGGTCAATATCAGAGTGAAGAAGTAGCTGAATGATTCTATGCCTGGAACAATGGCAACCGCTATAACGGATATCTCGGCAAAGATTATTCCGCTGATAAATAAAAAAGGTATTATAAGCATGATAAGGGAAGATTCCATAAGTCCGAACATGGCCATAACAATCATAACTATTGTGCCGTAAAGCATGCTTTTTGTAGCGCCCCACATAATTTCGCCACCGACAAGGTCGTTGATATTAACAGGTGTTGCTAATATGGCGTCAAATGTTTTTTGATATGTCATCCTTACGTAAGTGCCGTAAGTGCATTCAGACGTTACAGCGAACATGGAAGAAGATGCTATTATCCCGGGCGCAATAAAATTTATATAGGGCATGCCGTTTATTTCTCTTACAAAAGCTCCCAGACCAAAACCGAGGGCAAAAAGATAAAGCAATGGCTCAATGAAGTTAAAGACCAGGCTCGATTTATAGAGTTTTGTATAGACTATAAAGTTTCTCTGCCAGACCCTGAAAGCTCTTCTTATGTTCAAGCGCCCTCCGCAATTACCCGTTGATCAGAAAGTCTTACCCCTGTCAGTTTAAGATATACATCTTCAAGACTCCCGCCGTGAATGCCTGTCAGTTTTGAAGGCGTATCAATAGCAGCAATCCTGCCAGAGTTCATAATGGCTACTCTGTCGCATATCCTTTCAGCTTCCTCCATATAATGAGTGGTTAGAATAAGAGTAATCCCCCCTGATTTAAGCGCCTTAAGCTGTTCCCATACAGAGAGCCTGCTTTGCGGGTCAAGGCCTGTAGTGGGCTCATCGAGTATTAAGATTTCAGGGTCGTTTATCAATGCTCTTGCAAGAAGGAGCTTGCGTTTCATTCCGCCGGAAAGACTTCTTATGTTTACATGAGCTTTTTCTTTTATCCCGGCAAACTCAAGAAGCTGCATAGCTTTCACAGAGGATTTCTTTTTGGGGATATCAAAGTATCTTGCGTAAACAATAAGATTTTCAAATACTGAAAGATCGGGGTCGAGATTGTCATCCTGCGGCATAACGCCTGTTTTGGATTTTATTTCACTCGGATTCCTTGTCACGTCCATGTTAAACACCTTTACCTCTCCCGAGGTAGGAGGTATGTAGCAGTGGATTATACCCATTACTGTGGTCTTGCCTGCGCCGTTAGGACCGAGGAAACCGAAACATTCACCGGCATTGATTTCGAAATTAATGCTGTCGACTGCTCTGAGGCCGTTATAGTCCTTTATCAGCTTTTTAGCCGTAACAATGTTCATAAATCAGTAACCGTAACTCGTAACCCGCCTGCCCCGTGGCGGAGCTTTACGGGGTAACTCGTAACCCGTAACGGTCTTTTTAGAACCTGTTAATATGGATTTCTCCTGAAGTCATTTTCTTTTCAATATAGCGTCTTGCGATTCTTTTAATGAAATTTCTTGAAACCGGAAAAACCATAAGGAAACCGATAAAGTCAGTAAAAAACCCCGGCGTCAGCAGCAGTGCACCGGCAATTAAAATCATCATTCCGTTGATTAACTCCTCGGCGGGAAATACACCCGCCTGCATGTCCTGCTGGATGCGGTACATAATTCCAAGCCCCTCCAGTTTTACCATATATGCACCTGCTACCGCTGTAAGTATGACTATAGTTATGGTGTTAAAAGCGCCGATAATTGAGCCTACCTTTATAAGAAGAGCGAGCTCAATAACAGGTATGATTGTGAATAAAAGAAATAATCTGAAAAACATTTTTAATTATAATTGATTTTGCGGTAAATAGTATTAATTACTCGCCTTTGCCAGAAAGCCCCCCTGCTCGATTCGAGCAAGAAGGGGGGGGGATGAATGGCAGGACGAGCTTCGCCGAAGTTTCGTCTTCCATTAGGAAGCCCCGTGATTTATCACGGGGAGACTTTACTTCATAATGATTTTTTTAAAAACAGCATTTACTTCTTTAAGGATTTCTTTATGAACAGGAGGGACTCCCGCGATTACATTACCGGTTATAAGATAATCGGCCCCTCCTCCAAAATCAGTTATAGTCCCGCCCGCCTCTTTTATCAATATGCTTCCTGCGGCAATGTCCCAGGGGCTCAGAGCGATTTCAAAAAAACCGTCGCACCGTCCGCAGGCAAGGTGCGCAAGATCCAGAGCTGCGGAACCGGCCCTTCTTATATCACTTACCCTGTTAAATATTTTTTTAAAGAGTAAAAGATACGCGTCAATAAGTTCTTTTTTGCGGAATGGAAATCCTGTTGTAATAAGGCTGTCTTTTAAGCTGGAGACCTGAGAAACTCTAATCGGCTTGTCGTTTAAAAAGGCCCCTTTGCCCGTTTCTGCCCTGAAGAGTTCGTTCCTTAATGGATCAAAAATAACACCCAGGATTATTTCCCCTTTGTATTCAAGTGCTATTGAAACTGAAAAGGCGGGATATTCGTGTATGTAGTTTGTGGTGCCGTCAAGAGGGTCTATTATCCATCGGTATGTATCCCGTAAGTGCTCTTTTGATAAAGGCTCGTTAACCGATTCTTCTGCAAGAAAAAGATGAGATGGAAATTTCTCTTTTATTGCCTTAATGATGAGCTGTTCTGAATCTCTGTCAACACTGGTAACAAAATCGGAAACATGTTTAAGCTCAATATCGTTTTTTGTAATAGTGCCGAGTCTGCCAAGAATAAACTTTCCTGCGAGTCTCGCGGCTTTCTGCGCGGCAAGAGAAAATCCGTTTTCCTTGTTAAAAGACATGATAACTTAATATATAACATTTTTTTTATTTTTTAATACAACTCAAAAAAACTAATAACATTCACTCCGTTAGAAAGCCCGGTGGCCGGTCTATTGCCTATGGAGAAAGCAGGGATGAAAATATTTAATTCCATTATAGTGAATCCGGATCTATCCAGTATAGAGACTATCCTCTAACGGGATAAAATGCCCCGTGTAAGCATTTCCGTTAGAAGTTTGTACACCTAAGGCGTGGGCGAAGTTCTTCTAACGGGGTTCACTGATGTTCTAAGTGGTTAGGTCCTGGAAGAACTAATGAAAACATGTGGCAGGGAGATTGAAGAGCTATTGAATATTTTTACAAACTTCATTTGAAAAATCACTTTCATTTTCTGAGGTATTGTGAGCTTTTACTGCAAAGCACCATGTGCCTGGTGATAAATTATCAATTGTAGCGCCTGTAACATTCCCTACATCAATTGCCCCTGAATAAGAAGCAGGAGAGGTGCCATAATATACTACAAACCCGGCAAGGTCAGTCAATGGACTTCCGTCTTCATTCGTTGTAGGTGCACCCCATGCTAAGCTTACATTCGTAGCAGGAGGGGGGCCGCTCTGTCCTGTTCCAGAGAGGCTTACCGTCTGGTTTCCGCCGTCAGATTGAATCGTAAACCCTCCATTGTATGTCGTTGATGCAGCAGGAGTGAATCTGACGCTTATGTTGCAGTTATTTCCCGGGGCTATCGGAGATGTACACCCGTTTGAATTAAGAGTAAAGACTGAAGGTGTAAAGCTGCTAACAGAAGCTACTGTCAGGCTGGCAGTGCCAATATTTGTAACTGTCACATTACCGGTTGAAAAATTATCCACAGTAACTGTGCTTAAATTCAGGGTTGAGGGATTTACAGATATTTGAGGACTTTCAGGACTCTGTCCTGTTCCAGAGAGTTGAACCTGATCGCTTCCCCCGTTATCAGTAATAATGGTTATTGAATCAGATTTAAAACCAGCTGATTGCGGAGTAAATGTTGCAGAAATGGTGCAGGTGTCGCCGTTACCAAGCACTGAGGATATACAGTTATTAATTATGCTGAAATGCGAAGTTAAAGGGCCTGTCATGCCGGTTACAGTTATCTGACCGTCACCAGAGTTTGCAACAGCAATGATTTGTAAAGAGGATGAACTTCCAACATCTGTATCTGGGAAAGGAAGAGATGAAGGAAAAACAGAAAGCTGCGGGGAAGGGGAAGTAGCAGGTGAGAGGTCTATTACTACCACATCATGGATGTCCGAAGTATCAGTATAGGAGATATATGCCTTTGCAGAAGTTGGAGCATAGGAGAGACTGAAATTTTCGTCCAGAGAATTTGTTATGATATTTTCAGGGTTATTGACAATGGCGAGGTATTGAGGGTCAACCAAATTCCCGGAAGAGTCCCTGACGTTGATTGCTATTATATTATCAGAACCTGATGTACTGGAACGGGCGCTGATCATCCTGTTGCGCATGGTGTCATAGACTGAACTCTCCAGAGCAAAGGCAGCAGAAATAAAAAATAACGAAATTATAACCAGTAAAACGGAGATTATTTTATACTGGTGATATGCATAATTTTTTTTCTTTAAGTATCGTCTCACACTTTCATTTTATGTTCATACCATCATGAAAGCTGTGACTGAAGTCACAGGATTTCTTTTTTCAAAAATTAATATTTGCAAAAAATTTCATTAAAAAATCATGATAAATATTTCCCAAAAGTGTTAAAAAAGTTGACAGTTTTTATTTGAAAACATTATCAATCCACAAAGTTTGAGCATTATAAGAACAATGCTAAAAAGCAAAAAATCAGATAAGCATTTAAAACCTAAAGGATTATTAAAAGTCTTTACTGTCAACATCTTAATATTCATTTTTTTATGTATGGATTTTTATATATAAAAAGTTTGTTGCATCTACCGACATTATTAAGATGAAAACAGGGCACTTACAGCGAGAGTTATTAAAGAGGGAGTTCAATCCGGTCAATTAGCAGCCTGTGCTGCCGGGAGAGGTTAAATTAACCTGAAAAGTAATTTCTAAATTAATTTGCTGCTTAAATAAAGGTACAGAGTTCATCTGACAATTCACTTTCATTGCCTGAGATGTCGTAAGATGTTACTGCAAAGCACCATGTACCTGTGGCTAAATCGCTTATAGAGACTCCTGTAAAACTGCCATTATTTAAAGAGTAAGTATAATTCCCTGAATTTAGGCCGTAATATACTTTATATCCAGCAAGGTCAGTTAGTGGAGTTCCATCAGAGTTTGTAGTAGGCGCGTCCCATGTTAAGATCACGGCAAACCAGGGAACATCGTTTCTGCTTCCGGGACTACCGCTGCCACCGTCACCGTCGCCACCGCCACCGCCGCCGCCGCATCCGGCTGTAATCAATAAGAAAAAGCAAAAAATCAAACCTGCAAAGGCAATTCTATACTGATTGCATGTGGTGTCCTTGTTTTTGTATACTCTCATACTTTCATTTTATGGCTATACCTCTGTGAAGAAAGTGATTCAAATCACGATTTGAATTTTTTTTGAAAATTATTTATTCAATCGAATTCAACTGTTAAGATTAGTGCAAAATTAACATTATAATTGTAAAATTATTTTACAGTTTTGATTTAAACTGCTAAAGCGAAACATGATGAAGGACAATTAATATTAGATTTGGGTGGTATTAAAATTTACTAGGAACTTTGAGTGGTATTGGAAAAGATACATTCCGGTTCTAGTGGATATAGAATTGAAATGTACATATTGCAGTTTATTTGAAGGTTTTTTGATTATGTAGAGGGGCAAACAAACAGTGTTCCTGATAATGCCAGCATAATGATCTGCTTTTTGTAATTACCTCAAATTCTTTCCACATCAGAAGCATTTATTGTCAGGGCAACACCCTGTCTTAAAACATCTACAGAAAGCACGAGTATGTGCTTGCCAAGCTTTTCAGTGAGTATACCTTCCACACCGGCAAGAGGCCCCTTTTGAATTCTTACATGCTGTCCTTCATGAAGATATGGATAAGGGCCCAGTGCCTCTTTATTTTTGTCAAGTTTTCTTAAAGATACTATCTGGACCTCAGGAATAGGCTCTGGTTTGCCTGACACCGGGCCTGGCTGTATTATTCTGATTCTTGACTGCATCCCGTGCTCTGTTATAATGAAATTATAATATTTTCTTAATGTTATAGGTTAACAGATGTGATTATTCTATCTGTGTGGAAAAGCGGAAAATATTTTGGCGTCTCTACGAGCTTTGTACTCATAAACGGTATTACCGGTCACGGAAATGTTTCAAGGGGTGTGCAGGAAATACTTGAATTGTTAAACACGGTAGAGATTCACCCCAAAAATATGTCCGAATTCATCAGGCACCAGCGAAAACAGAGCCTTAAATTTTGTAAAATCGTTTTTCTCAGAGAAGAGAAGTTCCGCTCCAGAAGGGGCAGGGGGGGGATTTTAAGAGGTTTAAAAAGAATCATTGATTTTTATAAATAAAACATGTAAAATAATTTTATATTTCATTGGTTCTTTCTGGATAAAATGAAAAATTATTTAATAAAAAACTCTTTTATTTTTTTCTGAAAAAATATGATTTAGAGGGCGGAGAGGTGTTAACGTATGAAAAAACAAGGATTACCCAAGGAATAAAGTTTTGTATTTTGCATCTTAATCATACAAGTTATATATTGATTGGCAGTGAAAAATAACTTGACATTTTGATCTTTTTTTAGTAAAAATAATGCCTATCCCTTTCGAATTGAGCAGTAACAACATAGCAGGTGAGTC
>VAPA010198297.1_pt1 | contig 14966 bp, 19 predicted proteins | sample 3395041 | NCBI WGS metagenome assembly VAPA01 (sample SAMN08290432, study PRJNA428436) | hydrothermal vent metagenome | isolation source: Deep-sea hydrothermal vent chimney | place: Indian Ocean: Southwest Indian Ridge | depth 1973 m m
CAATGGCGTCGTGGCCAAGGATGACAGGGCAGTTGGCGCAGCACTCCCCGAGGTCGGGGGTGTCAGGCGGATCGAGACCGGGTTCTCCCATCGTGCGGGTCATGTCGCGCTCCCGTCTAGCTCTACGCGCATTGAATCGGGGTCAATGGTGCCTTCGACCACTAGCCCGTCCCTGGTTTCGGCATAGATGGCACAGCCAGCAAAGCGCCAGTTGTCTCTAGCCAGCTCGAAGGCCGTCTGCATAGTCGCAAGGATTGAGCCGCTCTCTAGCGGCAGTACGTGCGCAAACTTGATTTCCGACTCATCTAGCGCAGTCGTTTCACAGTATACCAGGACCCGGTTGTCAGGGCGGGTCATCGGTAGCACCGCCCGTAGTTATCGCATGCGGGAACGATCATGGGCTGCGCAGGGATGTAAATGGGCTCGATGGGCCGCCCGTACCATTCAAGGTCACGCTGCAACAGCAGTTGCCTGTGCTGATATTGGGACTGCTGGCGCTCCAGCACGCGGTCAAGGTGTTCCTGCATATCGTAGTCCTGCGCAGCCACTGTGGACGCGAACGCGATCCAAAGCATGAAGGCCAGCAGGGCCAGGATGAGGGTTACTTCGAGTAATCCTCGTATTTTCTGCATGGTTTTCTCCTTAATCGTAGTAGTGATCTTCAAGGTCGTTATCTGCGGACAGCTCGTAGCCGCTGTATTCGTGGTCGCCCTCTGACAGTCTATCGCGCTCTTGCTCGGCAATGGTGCGGTGAAGGTCGTCAATGGCCTCTATCTGAGCCGCCTGGCCCGTGGTAATCACTCCAAGGGCGAATAAGACGAGCATCAAGAGGCCCAGGGGCGGGAAGATTACGCCCAGTATCACAAGGGCCAGCAGCCGCCCCGGTCCCGTGCTCAAAATGAGCAGGGCCAGGGCAGCGGCGATGGAGAGTAGAATGAAGGCTGCGATGATTAGCATGACTCTGCGCTATGCCCGGCGGCTTCTAGATCGCTCCGCCTCATTTGCAGCACTTCTTCATCAACCCATGAGCGGGCCACCTCCCGGAAGTTGGGATCGGGAATCATATCCCGCATCATACCATCCTCAATCGCAGCTTCCCGCTCCCTGAAGTCATCTTCAAGAAACGAGGCCGCCACGTCCACCGCGTTCTCGGTGTCGCCCGTGACTCCATCCTCGTCCTCGTCCTCATGCAACGTGTTGAGTATCACGTCACGAAGTTGCTCGTACATTCCTTCGTCGTTGGCCCACCATAGGTTTAGCGCCCATGTAGGTCGGTCGGTCCAGCCGCTGTATCGTTCAGTCATTGGTTTCGCTCCTTGGTTATCGGTCCTAACAGGCCGCCAGGAAGCCCCTACAAGCCCGTAGAGGCCGCCTAGCGGATTGTCCGGCTATCCGGTCGCGAGTAGCGCGTAAGCCCCCAGGAGCCCTAGCAGGGTCCACAGGGACGCCATCAGCGCGGTTTCGACATGGCGCATCATTGGATAGCCTCTCCCGCCAGCTCGGCCTTCGCGTCCGCATACTCCGCAACCGCTGCCATCGAGCGCAACAGCTCCGAGTAAAGCCCTGGCTCGTCGGACACGTAAAGGGTCATATGTCCTGAGATAGCCACCTTGATAGTGGCTAGCCCGTTGCGCTCCACGCTCTTGATCGCGGGTGCGTGGATGGTCACTGCGCCCTGGCCCTCCGCCAGGTGTAGGACGTGAATGGTTTTCCTTGGGTCATATTCTGTTTCCATTGGTTTATCCCTTCCCCCTCAACATATGCATGCACCGTGCCAGTTTACTCCAGAAACGCTTTTCTTATAGATTGCGTCCACTTATGCCGATTTGGCCCCATGCGCGATCGGGCCATTCCTTTCACTTTCGCATCCCGAAAACGCCCCAAAACACCTGTTTCGGACTTCAAAGCATTGTTATCCAATGGCTTTTTCATAAGTGGTGGGGAAATGTCACTTTTGAAAAGAAGTCCATCATCAGACAGGGGCCACCGTTCACGGGAGATACGCCATGCCGTGGTGTGGCTTACGCAAAACTCCCGAGCAAGTTCGGCCAACGATTCGCCCTGTTGAGCGCGACGAGACAGCAAAGCGCGGTCCGGGGGAAGCAACACGTGGCAGCGCAGTGGATGCCGGCCTTTATTGGCCATGTCCGCCATATTGTGCAGGTGCGAGGCGTCAAACAAATGGCTCGGCCGCACACAGGGCGGATTGTCGCAATAGTGGCATACAAAGGCCCTAGGCGGCTGCCCAGACCAAAGCTCATATGCCTCCCGGTGCGCTCTTACAGTCTTTCCGTCTCTCGAAAGACAACCGTAGCCGTTGTTATCCTTCGCACCCGTCCATTCCCAACAGCCGTCCCCTATGGCCACGCGCCTCCAAAAGCTTTTCATGCAGTAAGAGTAACACGGCAATGCCAGGCTTGCCTAGTCGCAACTCTGCAATGCACAGAAAGTGAGCAACCCTCATCTTTGCCCTTCTTGAGACCTCGGGATTGCGCCGAGCTTGACGAGAACATGAGCATGATTCATCTTGGCGGCGCGAGGAGAGGAGGTTGGAACTCAGAGTCGAGCCTCAGTTGGCTCCTCTGGACCTCTCTCGTCCCCCAGAAACGCCCCGTAAAGGCCAGGAACCGTCATCCTGGGGCATCCCCTCATCCCTAGCATCCTCGCCCCTCTCTCGGCCCCCTAGAGCCTTCTAGGAAGGGACGGGGTGACTGTAATACTACCATGACCCCACCCCCGGGGGCCTTCCCCTTTTACGGACTCAGTCCATGGTGGGCGGGTACTCACTCTCAGCGCAAGCGAACGAAAGCAAATGAGGGTTGTAACTTTACAGTTTTCTTTATTGGGTGTGGTGGATGGATGGATGTGGAGTGGACTTCGCTGGGCCGCTCCGGCTGGGATCCCCCTAGCCCCCAAGGGGGGTATTAGGGGGGGGTAAAGTTAGCTCTGTCAAGAGTTATTTTCATCCTATAGCGGGCTATGGGAAACGGGGTGCAATCGAATGTTTCCTCGCGCACTTGATTCGGAGACTTTCGCATGTGAAAAAACAAGTAGAGAGGAAAAGGGGTGTGTGGATGTGCTAGGGTTATGTAGTGGAGGAAACGAGATGAAGCTCAGTAGCAACGAACGAGGTCAGATCAAGGCACCCCCGGAGAGTCCTTCAAAGAAGCGACGCCTTGGGGCCGCCCAACTTCAGCCCGAGTCTCATCCGGGCCGTGGCGGGCTTTATGGCCAGGAGAGCAACTCCAATGGCTACAGCCCCAACATGCCGCAGAAGCCTTCGGGGCCGTCCTACTAGGCTAGTCGCAGTGTGCGGGTTGCGTTGGCCGCTTGACGAGTGTGAGCCACTTGAGTGCCACCTCGGTGTCCATGCCTATCTTGTCTGCTATTGTGCCTACCGTGTGGCCAAGTGTGTGTATAGAAGGTCTAATGGGGTGATAGATCGTACACATCTTCAGCTCCATGCGACGAGTGGTGATGTCGCTGAACCTCCCTGGTCCATCGAACACTCTCCATCTCTCTAAGCCTTTGGGGCGTCCCTTCTTCTTTCGGTTCACGAATGAGTTATCCATGGTGAGCTTACGTGGGGCGATTTGCGGTTTGGGATCTCTCATTGCGTTTCTTCTTGAACCTTCCTGATGGCGTCCATTACGTGTTGCACGATATCTGGCGAGGTTTCGGCAGCATCCGCCAACTCCTCAATAGAAGCGTCTAGGTAGATAGGGCTTGCCAGCATACGAATGATGCCTTGGATGGTATCTTCGTATCTGCGTTGCATCACTGTTCCTTCACCCCGTAGCGGACGATAAGGAGGAGCAAGCACACCAGGCTTACCCAGGAGATTATTTCTCGGGCGTCCAAGCAGGATCTTTCACCCAAGCCTCCTCATCCTCTGAGTCTGGACTGGTGGCCTCGGAACACTCAAAGTGCTTCTCTAGCAGGGCCACAAGGGCCTCTAGGTGTGCGGCAATACGCCGCAGGCTGGTGTCTACGTTCTGGCTCATATCCTGTCCCTTTGCATTGACACCGCATTATACGCTACTCTGCCTTCTGACAACAAAGCAATTTTTGGAAAAGACGCGATGGACGCAGCGAAGCTCAAGAGACTCAAGCGAGAACGGGGCAGCATCAAACTTGAACCGGGTGTCGAACGACATCGGGTCCAGATTGTATCCCCGACAGTCACAAGACGACCTGCGCTTGACGCAACTCTTGCCGATATGAGCGTGGTAGCTCAGTTCGAGCTGGAACAGATGCGCAAGAACTCCATGAACCACATCCAATTGGGTGAAGATGGCATCCGAGACTTCAGTCGCCTGTGCGAGCAGGTGCTCAAGCAGACCCGGCTAGAGATTGAGGTCGAAAAGCATGTGGACCAGCGAACGGCGGGATTGAGCCGGGAGGACTTGGCCGATTCGATTGCTCGGAAGCTACGCGCCAAGGGTCAGCCAGAGGGCGTAGTCAAAGACGTATTAGACGCGATGGGCTTTACGGAGGATGATATCGATGACCGATGAAGCAACCGAGGAGCCAAAGGGCAACAGCCCGATGGATAAGGACAACTTCAGGAACGAAGCATCCATTCAAAAAGCCTTCAAAGAGGTCAAATGGGACATTCGCAACGGCACCGACGACGATGTGCCCTTCATGTTCCGCAGGACCATGCGCGAGATGCGAAGTGCAGACTTCAATCGCTCCGTAGGGAACGACATCTACTACACCTACGCACATCGGGCCTGGGAGTTCCATTTCACCAGGGCTATTGTTCGCATCGCCTATCCCATGCCATTCACACGCCCCGATGGGTTCGTAGCGCACGGGGATTCGAGCACCATCTTGGGGTTTGTCATCGCAGAGCCTTCCAATGTGGGCCTAGTGGTGCATTTCACCTATGTGCGACGGGACGTGGACTCCGAGGGGCGCATCATCCGGGACTATCGGAGCCAGGGCATCGCCAAGAGCCTGATTGAGTCGATGATGAAGGACTACGATCAAGACCTCGTGATCTACACGGTCCGCACGCCCCAGTTCTTCCGTGAGGAAGCATTTAGGACGTATGTCGATCGCCACTCCCACATCATCCACAACCCGTACCTGTGGTTCACCCTTCTCCCGGAAGGATGGGAGACTGGCATTATGAACAAGCGCAGCACCCAAAACGCAGCGGTTTATAGTCGCCTTCAGCCATGAGCGACCTCACCCGTCTTGTCGTCGAAGCCGGTCGCCGCCAAGAGCGGGAGTTGAGTTGGCACCCTGAGAAGGTGCTATTCGATAAGCAACTAGCCGTGTTCAACGATGATTCTCCCTATCGGCTCCTATCCTGCGGCCGGCGAAGCGGCAAAAGCTACACCTGGGCCATCGCTCTACTCGATGAAGGGTACAAGTTCCCCAAGAGCAAGCCTTTGTTCATGTGTCTTAGCCGTTCGGACGCCAAAGACATTATCTGGGAACCGCTAGACTGGCTCAACGAGGAGTTGGGGCTCGGACTGGAGTTCAATCTCTCTACGTCCGATGTGACGATGCCCAATGGGAGCCGCATCACCGTACGCGGGGCCGGGTCCATGCGCGAAATCAACAAGGTGCGCGGAAAGAAGTATCCATGCTGTATCGTTGATGAGGCACAGGCCTTTGGAGCGGACCTATACTATCTGCTGGACGAGGCACTGGAGCCTGCGACGGCGGACTATCATGGATGGATAGGCATCTCGGGGACGCCGAATGTGACGGCGGCGGGGCCTTTCTATGAGATGTGCGAGGGGGACAAGAAGCACGTCTGGAGCCAGCATCATTGGACGTTCTTCGATAACCCGACGATTCCTGAGCCTGAGGTATTCATCAAGCGCGTGATGGCACGTCGCGGATGGACAGAGGAGAACGACGCCTATAAGCGGGAGTATCTTGGGCAGTGGATACTGGACTACAAGTCTCGGGCTTTTAGCATCAACCCGCCCGTGAACGTCGTAGATATCTTCCCAGAGCATCTGACGGAGGACTGGACGTACACGATGGGAATCGACGTAGGATTCAACGACCCCTTTGCCTGGGTGGTGGTTGCTAGTTCTCAAGCGCTTGGACAGGCTTACGCCATCGACTGTCATCAGGAGTCGGAGATCACAACCATCGCTGCGCTGAGTATCACAGAGCGGTTCTGCGAAGAATATCCCATCAATGAAATCGCCTTAGACACGGGCGGAGGTGGCAAGCTCGTCGAGGCCGATTGGACACAACTGACGGATTTACCCATCCAAGCTGCCAAAAAGACGCACAAGGCCAGCCAGGTCAGTGTCATCAATGGCGACCTCGATGCAGGGAAGCTCAAGATATGCCGGGACCGCTGCATGAAGCTCATCGCGGACCTGATGGTGCTCGAATGGGACTCTGCCGCCGCAGAACAGAACCGCTGGTGGTATCGCAAAGGATTCGCGGACCATCTTGCCGATGCGCTTCAGTACGGATACTCGCTATGCGAGCATCATCGCTACGACCCCGAGCGGGATGATCGGGTAGCCTACGGCTCGCACGAGTTTTACGAGCAAAAAGAGGACCGCATGGAGCAACAGCAAATCAAGGCCGTGAGAGAGCGGGAAAAGAACGAATCGTCTATTTTCGGATTGCTTCAATAGGCTCGACTTGACGCTAGTGGCATAATCCGTTCACCCTACACCCCGATGGGTATTTCTGAAGGTACGTTCGGGGGCGAAGTTACCAGAGATATTTACTGGTGGCTTGCTAAGGAAAAAGACAAAACCAAACAGCTCGAAGCGCTGAATAATGACATGCAGATGCTCTGCACGGACAATCAGCGTCAAGAAGCCTACGAAACCTACGCTAGTCTCTACTCAAACCGCCGTATTGACCCTGGAGCGCCCCTCTTAGCCTCTTACGAGGCCCGCTGGAGCATCGACCAGGGCAAATATTCCCGGTGCCCTTACAACCTGATGAAGCAGGTGATCGACGAAACCACCTCGCGCATCATCAAGACACACCCTAGAGCACGTTTCATCACACATGGTGGGAACAGGACGGCCCAACGCAAGGCCGAGTACATGCAACGGTGGAACGACTATCAGGTCCATCGGCTCTACGAGAGCGAGAAGTTCGAGTATGTCATCAAGGATGCGTCGCTGTACGGGCTTGGGGCACTCAAGTTTTACAAGGCGTACCGTGAAGATCGGGTCAAAGCAGAGCGCTGCTACCCTGGCAATCTCTTTGTAGACCTCCAAGAGACGATGTTCGATAGGCCGACCAGGCTTCACCATCGCCGCTTTGTCTCTCGGACGCTGCTCATTACGCTGTTCCCGAAGTTCAGGTCGCAGATTGAGGACGCCTCGGGCGTGACCGACGAAAGCCGGTACGTGTCTTGGTATGGTCACTATTTGGGGGCCCAGGACCAAGTAGAGGTAGTGGAGAGTTGGCATCTGCCGACCTATCTCGAAAAGAAGAAGGAAAAAGGCGAAAAGGAAGAATGGGAGAGTCCCGATGGAGTTCGCTATCTGTGGATAAGCAACGCCATCTTGCAACGCGACGAGTACAACCGTCGCTCCTTCCCATTTGCCTTCTTCAACTGGAAGAATGACCCGCACAATACGTTCTATGGCACAGGGCTTGGAGAGGACTTGTTAGGGGTCCACATCGACGCGAACGTGACCCTCAACCGGGTCAATACGTCCATCGAGTTCATGCCGAGCCCCTACGTGCTTGCAAAGAAGGGGAGCCGCGTCGCGGCCTCGGACCTCACGGACGCACCCGGAACGATCATTGAATACGGCGGGAGCGTGGCTCCCGATCTCGTGATGCCACCTTCGGTGCCGCCCGACATGCTTCAGTACGTTCGGGAACACGAAGCCAGGGCATACAAGATTGCCGGACTGGCTTCTGCGCAAGCGTTTGGGGACCGCATCCCTGCGGGACTAGAGACGGGACGCGCTGTTGAAAACTACTTCCAAGTAGAGTCGGTGCCTTTTGCATCGCAGCTTCGGAAGTTCGAGTATTTCATTCAAGACGTAGCGGACAACAACATCAACATTGGACGCGAAATCTTCGAGCACAATCCTGAGTACACGGTGGTGTTACCTGGGGACAGGAACACGATTCAGGAGTTGAAGTGGAGTGAGGTGGCGCTCGATGTCCGCGAAAACGAAAGCTACGTGATACGTGCGGCTCCTGCGAGTGCGCTATCTGAGTTGCCTGCGGCGAGAATGGCCGAGGTGGAACGGCTGATGCAGATGGGGGTAGTGACTTCTCCTGCTGTAGCTGCGGACCTGATGGCGCTTCCCGACCTAGAGAAGAAGCGCGACATGGTAAGTGCGCAACTAGACAACATCCGAAAGATCATAGGGCTTGCGATCGACAAGAATATCTTTACGCCGCCTTCGCCCTTCATGGATCTCGACCTGCTCATCATCGAAGCGACTGCCGAGGAGCAAAAGGGTCGGGACATGGACGTGCCCGAGAAGAACCTCTCTACGCTTGGGAGGATCATACGCCGTGCTAACGAGTTGAACCTGAAGCGCCGCATGGCTGCTGAGATGGGTCAACAGGGCATGATGACACCTTCTGCCGTTCCCACGCAGGGGACGGGAGCTTCGCCCACCGCAACGACCGAAGGAATGATGCAATGATTGAACAAGTAGAGACCCCACCGCCTCCTCCCCCTGCCGCACCAGCGGAAGTTATGCATACCGATGCGTTGGCAGAGCCAGAACCCGTAGGGATTACGCCCGAGGGAGTATCTGGAGAGGAAGCCAAGCCCGTTACTGCGCCCGATTCGTCTATTTTGAGCGAACGGATCGATCAAATGTTCGCTCGAACGAACAGTATCGATGAGCGTAAAGATCAGGAAGTCGAGTACGAGCGCCTAAAGGATGAGGTCAAGACACTAAGGACGCTCGCCGGTCCGCAGTTTCAGCGGCAATACGATGACGTAAGTCAGAAGCTCAAAGACGCAGATGACGATCAATCTCAATTGATCAAGAAACTACAAAAGCAGGTTGAGGAACAACGGGACAGCCAAGAACAGATGGCAACGCGGCTCGAATCGCAGTTGCAAGAGGCGGAACTCAAGACAGCACGCAATGACGTGGTGTCATGGGTGAAGTCTCAACACGAGTTCTTCCCGATGTTGGAAGCGAGCGGGCAACCGGAGTTGGTATTCAATCGAATGATGACCAGCAAAGAGAGCACCGGGCGCATGTTAAGCGAGGCGGCGGCTGCGACGGAAATCAATACAGAGCTAGAGGAGTACGTCCACAAGGCGGCTCCGTTGCTCGGGTACTCACGAGGCGAAGTCAAGCAAGAGCGCGAGGAGCAAGTTTCAATCAATGCCGGAATGTCTACCGTCGGTAACCCCTTGGATAGGGACTCGATGACGGATGACGAGTACATGGAGTACTTAATTCGGCAGCACACAGGATAAAAAGAAAATGGCTGCACATCCTCCCGCATTCAATCTTCTAGACAGCGCCGCTCCGTTGATGAAGCGCTACTACGACGATCGTCGCGTTTACTCGATGACCTACAAGAACCGCCCGCTCTATGCTTGGATGCCCAAGAAAACAGGCGTGGTTGGCGAAGCAGGTGGCTACCGAGTTCCCGTCACGATCGATGACATCCCCGGTGAGTCCGCAGACTTCGCGTCGGCGGTTGCCGCACGGGATGGCGACACCCATGAGGTGTGGGCGCTTGGTCGCGTAAAGCGATACGGCACTGCCACTATCGATTGGGAAACGGTCCGAGCGATGAAAAGCGACATGGGCGCATTCATGCGTGCCATCAAGCCTCGCATCGATTCGGCCATCAACCAGTTGAGCAATTCGGCTGCGTACTTTCTGTACCAAAACGGCACAGGCTCTCGCGGTGTGATTGCAGGAATCAACAACAACACACTCACCCTTGAGGACGAAGTGTCCGTGAGGGCGTTGAGCATCCGACGAACCATCGAAGCGGCTAGCGACGAAGGTGGGACTGGCGCAGACAACCGTCGCACAGGGACCAACAAGATTATTGGTTTGTCGATTGCTGGTAAGACGGTGGAGCTTGCCGGTCCGCCAGACGCATCTTGGGCGATTGGCGACTTCCTGTTCCCGTTGGGCGACTACTCGACGACGACGACCACCAGGGCCATCGATGGCTTGGGTGGATGGATGCCGCTTCCAAGTTCGATCACGACTGGTGACGACTGGAAGGGTGTCGATCGGTCGGTCTACAAGGAAAAGCTCCTTGGGCTCGACTTTGATGCCACCACGGGTGCTATCGACGCGAACATTCGGCAAGCGGCGGCAGAGCTTCAGGCGAACGAAGGTTCTCCCGATGCGCTGTTCCTCAACCCGGTGAAGTGGGCAGAGCTTGAGACAGCCCTTGCGTCTCAGTCTCGCTACGAGATGATGATGGGCAGCGATGCTCGAACGGGTTTCGATTCGATCGTCATCAACGCAGGCGGCGGGAAGGTCAACGTAGTTGCCGACCCGTGGTGTCCTCTTGATCGTGGCTACCTGCTCCAGCGTGACACTTGGGAGTTGTTCTCCATCGACCGTTACCCCGACTTCGTGTCGGAGGACGGGAACCGACTTCACCGGCTGGAAAATGCTGATGAGATTGAGTTCAGAATTGGAGGATATTCGAACGTAGCGTGTCGCGCCCCAGGGCATAACAGCACCATTCGCTTCGCCTAACTAAGGCGGGCAAATCCCCGGCTCAGGCCATCCCTGGGTCGGGGGCCTCATAACATTATGACTACCAAGACACTGCTTGAGTTGCGCAACGACGCCCGTGAAAGGGCGGACCTTCAGCATGCCGCGCAAGCGGTGGACGATCTAACGCTCAACACGTTCATCAATCAGGCGTTCCATGAGTTGAACGACTTGATGATCACGTCCGACGATGCCCGCATCTTCGCAAAGAACGCGACCATTCCTCCGAGCGTAGGACGATTCAGTTTCAGACTTCCTTACGACTTCTATCGGCTCATTTCGTTGCATGTGCGCCAGCATGGATTCTGGGTTCCGGGAACGGCGGCGGACTCGGCGCAGTATGCGGAGTTGGCTGACAGTCAAAATGACTACAGGCGTCCAGAATACTTCGTTCGTTGGGACATCAAGACGGGTGAGCGGTTCGTTTTCATCTTCCCCGAGACGACAGACGGGAAGGATGTGGCGATCACGTACTTCCCTCAGCCCGTGGAACTAAGCATAGACAGCGATTCGGTAGACAACCCTGCCAGTTGGCTAGAGTACGTGTCTGTGGGAGCCGCGATTCGGATGAAGGACAAGCTGGAGTTAGAGGTGGGACCTTTACTTGCGGCGCGCAACGGGATTTCCAAGCGCATTGAGGATGGGATCCAACAGCAGGACTTCAATGGACCTCGGAGGATACGTCAGATTGCCTATCGTTATGGCCAGCGTGGCGGATGGGGACGTGGCTGATGGCGCAGGATGTTACACGGCCATTGCTCAAAGCCTTTGGCGATTTGGCGCTCAACGCTGCGGAGGTTGCGACCGACAACGCAATCAACGAACGGAGAGACAGCAAAGTCACGACAGCGCTCAATGCGGCTTCTGCGATTGCTGAAAGTCTTGATGGCATCAGGCGCGATGAGTTGGCGGGCGGACTGGACATTACGGATGGACAGTTGCTTTCCGATGTGGACCTCGGCGCGTTGACGGTTCCAGGTACGATCGATCACACATTAGGTCGGGTGCCTGTTGGGGCAATTATAGTCAAGAGCGATTCTGACAATCGCTACTGCCAGGGTGTAACTGCGACGACTGTGGTGATGAATGCGGCGAGCGGGACCGTTACTGTATGGATTTTCTGACCGATGCCACTAAACAAATCCACTCGTTCGATCTTCTTCAACCAGGGCGTATCTGACGATACGGACCGTTTCCTACTCAAGTCTCCTGCTGTTGATTACATAGAGAACTATCGCTACAAAAAGGACGGCTCCTTTCAGAAGCGTCCCGGCAACGTAGCTCTAGCATCAACGGGAGGCGTATATCCGCCATTGGGTTTGCAAAGCCAGCTTGGAGACCCGTTCTTCTTGCACGCGATTGGCGACGACCTATTCACGGCCAGCACGGAAGGCGTTTACAAATACAGTGGTGCATCTCAGACGTGGACCGAGATTCAGACCGAAGCGGTCATTTGCAAGTCATCGCCAAAGTTCACCGTAAACCCCAAGAGTGGACTCTCGGCTCATCAGTCGGTGAAAATCCCCAATGAGACGAACACCTGGGTTGTCTGTTACGAGCTGATTGAACAAGTCACGCTGGACGTTCCAAACCCGACGATGAACAACTTTGTTGTTCTTGAGGTGTACCGGGATGATGTTCTAGCGCACTCGTTGCGGCTCACCGACTACACGAACCCGTCTTTGAATCTTTTAGATCAGGGATCATCCCCCGCTCTTGTAGAGATCGCCTACTACAATGCGGCGTCAGATACGATTGAGATCAGACAGTACGACTGGCTAAACAATGCCGTGTCCGGTCAGACCGTGCTTGAAAGTGTACCGCACAGACGGACAGTCTATGATTTCCCGCTTGATGTTATCGGCGGTGCTCAGAGGGACCGATTTGATTTCATCGGGTCTATCCGCTCCGAGCAATCGAGAATCTTTACGTCGGCAGCCAGTGCCGGGAATCCGCATATCGTTGCTTACTCTCCATCAAGAGCGATAAGCCAAATAGACCGTATCAGTGACTTCGGAGTTCGTGACGCGCAAGCGTTTGTCGGCGCAGGGGTCGGCGCAGGTCAGACTGGCATGGCCGTTATCCTAGACGTTCTAGCCAGTGACGATGGAGGCTCATTTCTAGTTCTATGGGGAGAGGTTCTTTACCTCTCTGCCATGTCAGAGCCGAGCGAGGACAACTTCGTCAGTACACGTATTATACTTAGCAAGTACACCTGGTCGCCTCCCGGTGCTACTAACAATTGGGATACGACGCTTGAAACGATCACGAATGTCAAGAATGCGTGTTACCCGATTAGCGGGACCATCACCAATGACTTGAGCGAAACGATTGGTGGCGATGATGGGTGGGCATTCGCATACCATCTCGAACGCCCGCTTGCGTTTAGTAGAGACTTGCCCGGCGAACAGCTCAATGCGATGCGTCCTACCAAGGATGCTGGCGTTCGGTTCGGGGCAATCGATAGTCTTGGAACAGAGAAGTATCCGAAGATGCTCGCTCGTCAGCATCGTTTGACGACGAATATGGCCACGTTCAGGAATGCGTCCGGCGTAGATCAAAACAGGTTCATCGTCGGCATCCAGCAGTACACGGACCCCACTCCATTTGCGGCCCGTGGCTTGTTAGATGATATCAACGGCTTTTCTACCGCACCGCTAGGAAGAAAATCGGTCACTACGGTTCTTGTTGAAACCAGATGGGATCTATCTCGTCTGATACCTATCGCGACTCTTGGTGCCGGAGTATCCGGGCATACAGATTCTTGGGAAGCGCTGACCAACGGACAACTATCTTCTCTTGCTGTTGAGAGTACGAGCACCGGGAAGGTCATTACAGCGTTCAATCGTCAACGCGATACGCCCGATGATGGCGTCATTCACTTTGATAGTGGTGGGCATCAAACGGGTTACATCGCAGCCGTGTCTGAATCGCGAGTCATCTTGCACAAGATAGAAACTGGCGTGTCCGTTCCCGTCTCCACTTTCGGAGATGGTGCGTTGATTCATTCCGGTGTTCCTTTGTGGCTGGACACGAAGGGATTGATCGAAGCATCGCCGCTCGACCAGCCTGAAATCGTCCGAGTGGATGGGTTTTCAAGAGGAGGACAGGACGGGGAAATCGTGGGTCGCCTCTATCAGTATCACAGTAAAATCTATGTTTCATCTGGCGCTACCGATTGGCGTATTTTGAATGTCGTGGTGGGTTACACGGATGCCAGGGGCAATCTGCATAGAAGCGCGGCATCGGCGGACGTGTACTGCTATCGGATGGGCCGCACCGATGGCCCGGACAGTCAGAGCGACGAGGGCAGAACCGTTCTTGTTCATGCCACGCCTCCTCTGTCTGTGATGAATGACGTAGGCCGCACCTATTCTCTCAACACGTACTCCGCCAACGGCGGTGGAGGCGCGTCTCATGTTAGTGGTCAGGCAACCTTTGAGCCTAACAACTTTTTGTATGGCAGCGGAATCAGCGTTCAATATTCGGAGACGGTTCAAATCAATCCGGCCAACGATACGTGGAGACAGCCCGTTGTAAGAGCGAGTTCCCTTCTGTACACGTCCGGCAACGTCTTGCCGTCCGACCCGTGGCCCAACCTCACACAAACTGTTGCCTCATCGACTCGTCTATGGGGCATCGGCGCAGACTCTCCCGGCACTGTGTTTTACAGCAAGCTCTTTGAGGAGTTCATTGCACCAGAGTTCAGTTCGGTGCTGGTGATGCCTTTGGGGGATGAACGAACGCTCACGGCTATCGGAAAGCTAGATGACAAGATCGTAGTCTTTGAAAGGGACGAGATTCATATCATTTATGGGCAGGGACCGGACAACACGGGACAGGGCCAGGACTTTGCGATCAACAGCATCACTACCGATGTGGGCTGCGAAGATCCCGACAGCGTTGTTGAGACGCCCGTGGGGCTCATGTTCTACCACAAGCCTCGTGGCTTCTACATGCTCACTAGAAACCTGGAAGTTAAGTTCATCGGCGGCGGTGTAGAGGATTTGAGCAGGGCGCTTGATATTGTCGATGCGACACTCGACCCCTCCGAGTCTGAAGTCCGCTTCTTAGTCAAAGAAGATTTCGATTGGACTCCAACCGTTCCGCTTGGACCCAATCCACATCCGATCACCATCGGAAAGATTGAACGCCCGCCACGTCCCATCTTCGGCAACGCACTGCCCAACCAGGCGGCTCTCTCCTACAACTATGAGAAGAATGGTTGGGTCGTCTATTCAAACTACCAGGGCGAAGCGGCCACGCTGTACCAAAAGA
>VAPA010008674.1_pt1 | contig 14893 bp, 15 predicted proteins | sample 3395041 | NCBI WGS metagenome assembly VAPA01 (sample SAMN08290432, study PRJNA428436) | hydrothermal vent metagenome | isolation source: Deep-sea hydrothermal vent chimney | place: Indian Ocean: Southwest Indian Ridge | depth 1973 m m
ATGGGCAGAGAAGATGGGGCAGTTGAGGGTGATGATAGCGATATTACAGGGGACATGGACCTACCAAGGAGGTGAGTGTGTATGATTTGCCAATCTACTGGTCAATGACGAAGGGTCTTCAATTGATAGACGAGAATCACTTGATAGTAATGTGAGTTTCCTCCTCCACTGATCCAAATATGAAGAATGCGCAAAGTGGGATGAGCAAAGATAAAGAAGGCTGTTGGAAGAGCCCTGAGGAACGTCCATCCACCGTTCGACGAATTTTGATACCCGTCTCCACCAATAGTGGGTAACGCGTCTCCAAATCTTGTATGAGATGATGTGAAAAACCTCTAATATCTTCCAAAGAATAGTGGACAATAATAGTTTCGTAGTTGGCTATTGTTTAGTTCTATTCTTTCTCTCAAAGATTCTGTAGATGAAGAAACCTATACCTAGGACTTCAAGATTGGTACAACTCTAGAAACGATTAAGAGTAATCACTTCAATAGTAAGCATAAGTGAAAGATAATGGAACGACGGAGGGTAGGAATAGCGTTCATGAGTGTGATGTGTCTAGGAGTCGTCCTAACGACTGTGGGATTGATGATAGCATCAGGAATTGACCAAGGAGGAACTGTATACGACGCATTTCACACCGCTTCTTTGTTTTTTGTTTTTCTCTCCGTCGCAGGAATGATAGTGTTCTGGCCAGACCTTTTCAAGGATGAACAGAATCAATCCCAAGTAGAACCCGACTCAAGTTTAATCTAGATTACATTAACTTCAGATTAGTTAGTATAGAAAGAGTTGGTTAGGCGATTTTAATTAGATATGCGTTTAAGTATACACTAGGAGGCAAAAGGTCGCGTATTAGGCTTTCGAGGTGGCATCTTTCTGCCTATTACTCAGGGCTAAGGAGCTATGCGTATTTTTGAGGGATGTCAATGGTTCATAAGCATCTGTGTCAATACTAGGTTCATATCTGCAGAAGAGTCAGGTTATATTCTGAATCAACTCCATGACGGTAATAGTAGGAAACAACTGTGGGCATTCCCGTTTCATAAGACACGGTACTCGACATCTGAGTGATGCTATCAATGACGAAGCCATAGTAACCAAACTGGAATGAACTTGTACTAGTATATGACCAGTAAGTATTAGCGCCTGGTCCTGTGGAGTGTGTATCTGGATAAAAGATGTCAATCAACAGCCAGGAGCCGGTTGGGAGTATGCAACTTGAGAGCATGGATTTCAATCTGACTGAAATATCATCGGGAATAGCAGTGCCATTCTGAAAGGTGACATTTACCTTGTCTGTCCGAATGACTCTCTCTGTAAAGTCGACGCCATTTAGGAACCATCCTAATTCCGGAAGCGTGACTATCTCTGCACTAACATTGACCCCATCTAATAGTGCATATCTTGATGGCGGCGGAACCACATATGAATCATTAAGTTGCCATGCATCGACTGTAACATGATAGAATGCTTTGTCGCCCAGTTTGATGCTCCAGGTAAGGGTTGATGACATTGCCATAGGAACTACTACCGTGATGGACACAAAGACAATGGTTACCATTATGATGGCTATAATTGCAATCCTCTTCTTATTCAGGTCGATCACGGTGCAACACCCTTCTCAAATATCGATGCTTGTCTAATTCCAACTCTTGCTTTAAGAAACTAGAAGAATTGTGTGAATTCTGCTCACAACGTTCAACTGATTTCCCTGTAACCTTCACTCTATGCACACTTATGCATTTGGCCAACTAATGGTTCACTACAGAAGGAGGTCATAACTTGAAGATTTTATCTAGATATGCCGTTAAGCAGGTACTAAGTCGCGAAGAAATGCGCATTAGGCTTTCGAGATAGCAATATTCTGCATGCTTCTTAGCTATCCTCCATACCAGATATCGAATCGAGTCTTGTTTCTAGAATGGGATGTGATATCAAGAATTCAAGTCGTTTAGGAATATTGGCATAGACAATATTGTATTCTACTAATTTACGCAGAGCAGAAGTAATGGAGTCCACTCCTACTAAAGATGCTGCATACAAATCCGCTTTAGATTCCCACCTTCTTGTGAGCCATGGAATCAATAGGAAGGGAGGTCCAAATAAGAGAAAACCTAAAATCAATAATAAGAATAACATCTGATATTCCACCAAAGAAGAACCGAGATCAAAAGCTAAGTAAACCATGCCGAGATTCGCTAGTATTAGCGGAGAGATCAAGGATATTACTATCATCTTTGCAAAATGATTATAGTGGACATGACCCAATTCATGTGCTGCAATAGCAACCAGTTCTTCTTCCTCCAGAACATGTTCAAGTTCATCGGTTAATGCTATGATTGAGTTACTACCAGTTCCCCACTGGAATGCATTGAATATTTTTAATCCTGGATAATCAAGAAATCCTATTGAACGAACCTTGATTTTTGATTTATCAAGGAGTTCCCATACAAGGGGATGCTCATTTGTCTTCATCACACGAAATCTTTTGGGTAAGCGGGGTGCTGTCTTAAGCGAGTACATCACGGAGAATATGGCGAAAACTGTCAATCCATTAACACACAGTAGGAGAATGATTGGGGCATTTTCTATCATACGTATTAGAAACAATCCTACAATCATTAAGAGAATAAAAAAATCATTGAATACCACTTTAGGAAGTGTGTGTCTTAGGTAAGAAACATAGCTTGCATCTACAGATCGCCACTTTACCTCTATATAGTATCTCAGTCTTTGGACTCCTAGTTGCATCACTACAAGTAATATCAGTGTAAAAATTGAGGCTAGATATCCGATTGGAGGAGGTTGAATATACCACACAATCGCTAGGGGTATCAGGATGGCACCGCTTATAATGGAAATCCCTGAAAGAATGATTATTCTAAGAGTGAATCTTTTGGAATCTTCATTACTAATAGGTACACTCTGAACCATTCTCACCACGCATCCTATCACCAAATACATACTCGTTTCTGAGGATATCATTGTATCGTATCATGAACTTGACCAGCTATTGTGGTACCATTTTCACAGATATGGCCAAGCAATACAATACTCTGTCGAATGATATCTTGTATTGAATATCCCGTCTCGTAACTTTCGTGAGCCTATTAGTTTCAGATGTTCCACACCTGTGGATGATGAGGAATTATCTGAATCCTAGGACCACTCTTAGTCATCACAGCCTCAACAAACATCTCAAGAATCCATGTACTAACTCGTATCGCCTGTATCATCATATGAATAGAGACTCTCATACTCGTTGAAGATATCATCATTATGCCTGACGGGTTTCAAGAAGACAATAATGGCACATAGGAGTAGATGAAATGGAAGGGGGCATACAATTTGAGTGAAATAGGCAGGTGGCGGCAATCCAATAATCAATAAGAAGGCTGGAATTTCTCCAGCTAGCCCTGTGATGGCTAATGCTAATTTTGTCACTTTCATATCATAATAGCGAATGAATTGAATGGCTACACCCAAGCGAAATGCGACAAATGGAAAGTTTCCAAATATTGTCCAAAATGCATTGATCCTAATAATTGGTGTGCCTGAAAGACTAACTCGTATCCACCAGATTAGAGAATGCATTGAAATTGATGTTCCACTTGGATCAATATAGATGCCAGAATAGAATGGGGAGAGCAGAGAAATGATAGCGAGTATTGCTCCTACCATAATTGCTTGTTTCAGGATACAATATACAGGATACAATTATCATTCCAGAACAACAATTACTTCGTTTTACTTTGAATAGTAGCCATTCCATAGCTGCAAATAAAACAAATCAATAGGAGATGTTTATTCAAAACTATTCGGAACAACATTTAACAACAGGTTAGTTTCGAACTGGACCTGTCGCTGACGTGTTAGCAAAGAAGGAACTTGGAAGAAATGACAAGGGAATTACTTGACACTATGGGTTTTACAGACATTTCTAGTCCTTCGGCTGACATTACTTCTTTAGAGGATGGTTACAAAACATGAGGCTGTTTCTCGATTTCATACCTGTCTTAGTCTGGGCATTACTTGCAATGGTCCTAGTTATAGTGATGTTACTCGCATCCTGGGTCTTGAGACCTCATGTACTTCAAAACTCTGAGAAGACCTCTACCTATGAGTGCGGGGAAGAACCCATCGGACCAGCACGAATCTCATATCCTTACAACTATTTCATCTATACTGTCTTGTTTGTTGTAGTTGATGTGATGGGTGCTTTCATGTGGCTTCTCTCATCATCAACACTACTTTGGGATGATGGAATGACAAAGTATGTCCTTGTTTGGGAGATCATACTCTTCATCGCTATTATCATGGGCGGTATTATGTTCGTTTTGAAGAAATTACCTGAAGCTGTTCTTGATGGAAAAGAAACACTCGAGCAGTACCGTAAAGCAAAGGCTGAACGAGAACAGAAACAATCGATTTCAGGGAGGCATTGATGTTGCAGGAATTTGAAGCCTTATTCGAACAAGTTGAGTTCCTATTGATCGCAGGGATTGTCTTGGTTCTTGCCTACCTTGCTCTCGAGCACAAGGAGATTGTCTACGCTGCCTTCTTCTTTGGATTCATGGCGTCATTTGTTGCAGGATTCTTCCTCCTCCTTGAAGCTCCCTTTATTGCAGGTATGCAGATTGCGGTATATACAGGAGGAATCAGTGCACTCATCATTTTTGCCGTTTTACTTTTACCAAGAGCTCAAGACTCGTCATTGGAAGAATTCGCGTCAGGAAGGAAACGTCGCATAAGTATGATGATTTCCGGAATAGTAGTAGCGCTATCTGCAACCTTAGCTCTGCTCTTCCCATGGGCGGAATCGTTCGACGAAGAAATAGTCGTTGACCTTGCACAAGACCTCGGCGCTCTTGCTCAGTGGTTGTGGGTCGATAACGGGATCTATGTACAGATGATTGCTATCATTATGATTACTTCACTCATTGGAGCAATTGCCCTGCTGAAGATGGACAAGGCTGAAACGCTGACTTCAATCAGAGGTGAGTTCGGTATTGAAGCAGAAGTTGAATCCGGAGAATCAGACCCTGAACCTGATGCAGAACCAGAGGCTGAAGAAACCTCAGTTGTTGAGGAACCTGAGGAGGCGGATGGATAATGGTTCCGCTCTCTTGGTACTTGGTTTTATCATTCATGCTGATTGGTCTTGGAGCCTATGGAATGATGGTAAAGAGGAATCTCATCAGGATTCTAATAGGGGCCGAAATTATGGGGAACGGCGTGAACATCGCTCTGGTCGCATTTTCACTTTACAGTCCTGTGTTCACCTTTACCGGTCAAGGACTGATTATTCTTGTAATCTCTGTTGCTGCTGCTCATACGGCACTAGCACTGGTGTTGATGCTCATGTACAACAGACGATACGATACGGTAGACCTTGGAAAACCCATTGAAGAGGAGGTTGTGTAGATGTCTGAAACGAAAACGTCAGCTTCTACCATTGGACGGCAGATTATCAACAAATATCCTGATGTTCAATCGCTACCACTCGAAGATAATAAAATCGAACTCATTGTTCCAGGTGAGAAGATTCGTGATGTTATCACGATGATTGATGAATTGTTGGACGATGCGTTGCCTGAATCAGCCTTTGGAATTGACCTTGAGAATGATCAGTACAACTTGATCTACATCTTCTGGTCGTATACTACTCGAATTCTGATTCAACTACGAGTAGCACTTGAGGGTGAGAAACCTGAGATAGACTCAGCTTGTGATATATTCCCCGGTTTAGAATGGCACGAGCGCGAGGCTCGAGAGATGTTTGGAATCGAGTTCAGAAATCATCCTGATCCTCGGTTACTTCTGCTCCCGGATGAACTTGATGGAGCATACCCAATGCGAAAGCGATTCAAGACAGACCAAAGCCGATTACAAGAAACTGGTATCACTCCACCGAAACCTCGACCAAAACCCGGAGGTGAAGACAAGTGAGTCCTGACATTCTTGAAGATGCAATGGAGATCTGGTTCGGACCTCAGCACGTTTCAGCCCACGGTTGGGCAACGAAACTGACACTTGTTGGGGATTATGTAGTTGAGTGTGACCCTAATGCCGGGTATTTCCACAGGTCTGCTGAGAAGGTCCTAGAATTCAAGAATTTCAGACAAGGTGCACTAGTATTGGAACGAATGTGCATGCTTGAAGCATTCCTTGCTGAATATCCCTATGTTGCAGCCGTTGAGAAATTGGCCGAGATCGAAGTTCCTGAACGTGCAAAGATAATGAGGACTATCATGATGGAACTGTCCCGACTTCACAGCGTTCAGTTCTGGTGGGGGCAGTTCAATGCAGAGCTTGGTTTCTTCACAATGGCTCTATGGCCTTGGGTTGATCGAGAATACACACTCGATGCTTTTGAAGAGTTGACAGGCTCGCGACACACTGTTTCATACGCTTCTCCCGGTGGAGTGAAGTACGATTTCACTGACAAGGTCTTGACACAAATCAACAGAGCCGTGAATCGCTTTGAGGACAGACTTCCCAAATTCAGAGATATGCAGATGGGTAGTCCCACATTCAGAGCGAGAACAAAGGACATTGGATTATACGATGTAAAACAGGGTCTCAAGTGGGGATTGAGCGGTCCTCCCATCAAAGCATGTGGTGTCCCAATGGACCTCCGAAAGGATGACCCCGACCCGAATCTCGCATACGATATGGTCGATTGGGAAGTGCCCATCATAGAGAATTCTGAGCATCCAGGACAAAGTGATGCTCTTGACAGAATGGAGCAGCGATTCAAAGAGGCAGAGGTCGCTGTTGAGATAATCAAACAACTGCTACCTCAATTACCCGACTCTGGACCTATCATTAATCCGAAGGCTCGTGGCAAAGCAAACAGACTTCCTGAAGGCGAAGCTTACGGTCGAGTTGAAGGCGCACGAGGTATCACAACACTCTGGCTCAAGACTCAAGAGAAAGCCCAGACTGCTTATCGTGCAAAGATACGCGGACCGTGTATCGCTTCCTACTATGCGTTGAAGGATTTAGTTCCTGGTGCGAAGTTTGCAGACTTTATTGTAATATTTGGAAGCTTAGACCCCTATCCAGGATGGTGGGATCGTTGAGCGGAGGTGTCATGTTGCAATTCGACTTCTTCCAATGGCTTGCAGGGATACCTGATTGGATCTACGGAATCATTCAGTGGTTCTATCTCTTAGTAAGTGGAATCTTCTACTGGATTTGGGGAATTATCGAGTGGTTGTGGGCCACAATATTCCTCCCAGCTAATTTCTTCTTCCTATTTCGAGCCGTCTTATTCCCTGGTCTTATCTTCGTAGTTCTAGCCTTAATATGGGCGGTCTGGTTTACCAGGAAATTGTGGGGACGTATTCAAGACAGGCGAGGTCCCGTTCATCTGGGCAAGTATGGTGGCTTACAGTTATTCGCTGATGCAATAAAACTGATTTCAAAGGAAACAATCATTCCTGACAAGGCTAAGAGGTGGATGTTCCGGTTCCTTCCTGGGCTCCTGCTCCTTATTGTCCTGTTGCCCTTTGCTTTCATCCCATGGGACACTGTATCAGCGGTCAATGGCGGATGGGCAATAGCTGATCTCTCAGTTAGTCTTGTCCTGGTATTTGCATTTCTTACTGCAGTACCTGTTATCTCATTACTAGCTGGATGGGTCAGTGGTTCTAAGTATACTCTGATCGGTGGGTTTAGGGCTGCAAACAATCAATTTGCTGCTGAGATTCCAATGATAATCTCTACAATCGGAGCTGTATTCCTAGCACGATCATTGAGCCTCTTTGATATTGCAATGGCTCAGACAAATGTGTGGTTTGCAATACTCCTCCCAATCAATCTGGTCACTTTCTTAGTTGCTGCAATTGCATCAGTGGGTATATTCCCATTCGATGCCCCAGTTGCAGATTCTGAGATTATCTTTGGTTGGAGGACTGAGTATACTGGTGTCTATTTCACTCTCACATACTTCGCGGAATTTGCTGAGCAGATGCTCTATTCAGCACTAATTGTAGCATTATTCCTTGGTGGACCGAATGGATTACCATTCCTACCGGGACCAGTGAACTTCATTATCAAGTTCCTGATTGTATTCTTCTTCTTTGTCCTGGTTAGTTCTTCATTCCAGAGACTGAGACAGGACCAGATAGTTCGCTACTGTTGGAAGTATTTGCTTCCACTTGCAATGTTGAACATCATTATCATCATGTTGGCGGTAGTCTATCTTCCTGGACTGATATTGCCACTACTGGGGGTTGGTTAAGAAATGGGATTCTTCAGTGTAATAGGTGACGTTTACCAGATTATGAAACATACCTTCAGACAGGTGTTCCAGAGACCCTACACATACTTCTTCCCATTTGAGGATAGAATCTATCCTGAACGGACTAGAGGTAGACACATCCATGTAAGGGAAACATGCACTGCATGCGCTCAATGTGTTCGTATCTGTCCAGTAGTTGCTATCAGAATGGACAAGGAAGACAAGAAGTTCGAGAAGGACTGTGCACTATACTTCGACTACACTCGATGTATCTTCTGTGGTCTATGTGTACAGGCTTGCAGATTTGATGCCCTCTTTCACACACCAGTTGTCGATATGAGTGAGGGTGACCGCGATGATCTTGTCTATGGGCCTGATGAGATGACCACATTAGACCGAGACCCACTAGAGTGGCGTGGAAGGAGGTTCCGTTAGATGCAACTCTTCGATCTTTCAAACATCCCATTTGCTGCACTCTCACTAGCAATGCTATTCTTTGGTGGACTTCTAATCTACGTCTTCAGAGGACGACTGGAGAAATCAGCAGGGAAGGTAGCAGTCGGATTCTCTTTCATTGCAATGGTCCTGATGGCGTATCCATTCTTTCAGGTATTCACAGGATCATCATATTCAGAATATGCCACATGGTCCGGTCTCCTAGAGCGATTTGGCCTGTTACTTGATGGCATAGCATTTCCGATCACATTCGCAGTTGTTGTTCTCGGTTTCCTAGCAGTTGTATATGCAGTTGGTTACACGGAGCACACTAAGAACAAGCCAACATTTTTCGCTAACACCCTCTTCTTTCTCATGGGCATGCAGTGGGTGACAATGGCAACCAATGTCATTGAATTTTTCATCGCTTGGGAGATCATGCTTGTTCCGAGCTACTTCTTGATTCTATTCTGGGGTCTCCCTGAAACTCGCAAACGTACAGCTATGAAATTCTGGCTCTACACTCAATCAGGTGCTATGTGTATTCTGGTTGGTTTTGGTATTCTCTACTACTTGACAGGTTCCTTTGACTTGACCGTCCTTCAGGCTGGCATCAGTGGGCTTAATCTGAATCTAGTCCTACCTCTAGGCATAACGATCGGCACACTCCTCAAAATTGTCTTCATCTTACTTGCTGCAGGATTCTTGGTGAAGATGGCTGTGTTTCCCATACATTGGTGGCTACCACCTGTGCACGCGGAAGCACCAACACCCATCTCCGTCCTACTTTCAGGCGCAATGATCGAAACCGGAGCGTATGCATTAGTAAGATTTGGAACTATAACGTTAGGTTGGGCAGCTGGAGCTCTTGCATTTGCAGTTGCTGCCTTGGGAGTCATCACCATGTTCTATGGTGGATTCATGGCGCTTGCTCAAAAGGACATCAAGAGACTACTCGCTTACTCTTCAGTATCCCAAATGGGTTACGTACTATTCGCCCTGGGAGTGTTCACAGTGAATGGTGTTGCAGGTGGTATGTTCCATCTGATCAATCACGCCTTCTCTAAGGGACTCTTGTTTATGACTGCTGGAGCAGTGATTCACCAAACAGGCCTTCGTGACATCACCAAGATGGGAGGTCTTTCGAACAAGATGCCCATCACGGCGTTTGCTGCGGCCATCGGTATGATGAGTATCGCGGGAAGTCCGCCTCTGTCAGGTTTTGCTAGTGAATGGATGATGTTTTTGGGTGGTTTTAACCACGCAGTGTACATTCATCCTGTGACTCTTTTACTTACAATCGATTTCGGATTCCTGATAATTTCGCTCTTAGCAGTATCCAGCTCCATTCTCACTGCTGGCTACATGCTTCGGTTCTTCTGGAAGGTCTTCCTTGGTCCTCATCCTAAGGAACTAGAGGACGTAAAAGAGAGCTCAAGGTCAATGACCATTCCGATGATCATCCTTGGTGTTCTCATTGTGTTGTTTGGAATATTCCCAGGATTGGCACTAGATGTCATACTCCCGGCTGTCAGCGGCATAGGACTATTTCCATGAGGTGATTTATGATGCTGTTCGGACTACCCTACTATCTCATCCTCGTTATTCCCCTTGGAGGAGCACTACTAGTCCCAGTTGTTGGAAGGTTCAGTGAGAAACTAAGGGATTGGACTCCAGCTATTTTCATGGGAATCACTATGATCCTCTGTTGGAGTTTACTTTCTGATATTGGCACTGCTAATCCAAGCTGGCACTGGATCAACATTCCAGGAGTTCTAGTGATTCCATTTGGAATGCTTCTGGACTCGCTATCAGTGATTATGGCCATCCTAGCAAGCACACTAAGTTTCTTGATATTCGTCTATTCCACCGAATATATGGCTCATGAGGGTGACCGTAACAGGTTCTTCTTCCTGATGCTCGCTTTCGGTGGAGGAATGCTCACTCTTGTTATGAGCAATAATCTGTTGATAGGCTTTATTGGATGGGAAATCATGGGCTTCTGTTCCTATGGTCTCATTGGATTCTGGAACGATAAACGGAATCCTCCAGAGGTCGATCCGACTGGATATGAACAGACAAACCCCTTACTCCAGTTCGAGACTGAGGGCGACTACAACTCTTACGCAGGGACAAAGGCATTCATCGTCACCCGAATTGGAGACGCTTTCATGCTCGGAGGAATTCTGCTACTGTTCATTTTCACTGGAACATTCATGTTCGAGACCACAAATCTTGGTGCTGGTGACATAGCTGGAATTGCTCAGAACAGTAATAACTGGTGGCCAATATTGGCTGGACTAGGGTTGTTACTCCCAGTCTTCATACTGATCTTCGCTGGTGCAATTGGCAAGTCTGGACAAGCACCACTTCAAGTCTGGTTACCTGAAGCAATGGCCGGTCCAACTTCAGTTTCAGCTCTAATTCACGCCGCAACAATGGTCAAGGCTGGTATCTACATTGTTGCAAGATTCCTAGTTACAATGGCATCAGCTTCTGAAGCCTCTGTGGATAGTGGAGGTGTCATTGGATTTGAAGCCGCAGTCACGTTCTTCATTATCGTAGCTGTCATTGGCGGAATTACTGCTCTTTTGACTGCAACAATGGGAATGGTTTCCAATGAGTTGAAACAGATACTCGCATTCTCAACTTTGTCACAGCTTGGATACATGATGCTCTCACTGGGTGTTGGTGGTGTTCTTGAAGCCAATCACCTTCATTACGACTATGCATATCTTAGTACTGTCCTGCATGTTGTATCGCACGGAGCGTTCAAGGCACTCTTGTTCCTATCATCAGGTGCAGTGATACATGTTGTGCATACGAAATATATCTCTAAGATGGGTGGGCTTCGAAAGCATATGCGGAAGACGTTCATCGTCATGTGGATTGGTGTACTTGCGTTAGCGGGTATTCCACCATTATCGGGCTTCTGGTCAAAAGACTCAATTATCGAGTACAGCTATGAGCTGGCTATTCATTGGACAAATCCAATCGGTTGGTTGTTGTTCATCTTCGCAATTTTAGCAGCTGCATGTACTATCTTCTATAGCTTCAGATTGATGGGTCTCACATTCTATGGCCCATCAGATGGTGAATCTCATGATACTCATGAAGAGGAGGCCGCGTCTGATGCAGAGGAAGAACACCATGATGATGATCATCAGACGCCAAGCGATCCAGGTCCAGCTATGATGGTGCCGTTGTACATTCTCGCGGCATTCACGGTTATTGCACTCTTTGTGTTTCCGTTCATTCAGAACATAGTGTTAGGTGAATCCCATGACCCAATGGCTATCCTTGCGGAAATGGTAGCGGTCAAGTTAACAATGCCTGGATTAATTCCATTTGGAATCACACTTACAGTATTGTTCATCGGTGGTGCATCTGGTTGGTGGATCTACATTAAAGGTGCAGATAAACCAAACACCGTTATTCCAGAGAGTGGCATCCTGAGACGAATATACAACGTCTTCAAACACAGATGGTACATCAATGAAGGCTACCACTGGGTCCTTCGGAAATTCCTGAACTTTGCAGAACTGTGGCGTGTTAAAGTTGATGACAAGATCATTGATGGGATTGACTTCAAGTCTGCAGATGCAGCGATTGCCATCTCGACTAAGGTTCGTTGGTTTGATGACCACATTGTTGATGGTTTCGCTGAAGGAATCTCAACTCGAAGTGTTAGTGCATCAGAATCTGGTCTTGATGGAGCACAGACTGGAAGGATCAACGACTACATTGGCGTTGTGATATTTGGAATTGGACTACTGGTCATCCTTGCCCTGGTTTCACTGGGAGTGATATGAAATGCAAATGGATTTCGCTGTTAACATACTCAATGCATTGCCCTTTGGGCCACTCACATTCATGCTACTCTTACCTCTGGTTGCAGCACTCATAGCATATTTTGTTGGAGGAAAGGGAGCAAGAGCGATTACACTTCTAGTCACCTTTGTTGAGCTCAGTTTGTCCCTAGTCTTGATTCTTGGAGTGGACGTTGGTGACATCCTAACAGGAGCTGGTATGCAGTACCTGGCTGATTTCGTAATGGCGACCATCCCAGTTGGTCCTGGTGGAACCGTCTTCCAGTTCTCACTGGGTGTTGATGGTCTCTCCGTGATCATGATTCTTTTATCGAATCTAGTGATCTTTGTTGCGGCCCTCAGCTCAAATCATATCCAAAAATCTGAAGGCTTGTACTATTCCCTGTTCCTACTCCTTCAGACTGGGCTCATGGGCGTATTCATGTCACTAGATTTGATCGGCTTTTTCATTTTTTGGGAGCTCGTTTTAATCCCCATGTTCTTCATTATCGGCAGATGGGGTGAAGAAGGAAGTCAACATGCGTCTGTCAAGTTCTTCATTTACACACACCTTGGCTCAGCAGTGATGCTTGTAGCTTTCTTCATGATCTACCTTGTAGCAGGTGATGCTACTGGTACGTACACGTTCAGCATGATTGCATTGAGGGATTCAATTCCCACGCTTGCACCAATAATCCAAATCGGATTCGCACTCGCGATCTTCATGGGTGCAGGAGTGAAGCTTCCGGTCTTTCCTTTACACAACTGGCTTCCATGGGCACACGTCAAAGCACCTACACCTGGTTCAGTTGTACTAGCAGGTATTCTGCTTAAGTTGGGAGGTTACACATTGATTCGTCTAGGTCTGTGGATGATACCGGATGCGTTTGCACGTCTGGCTATTCCTTTTGCAGCACTTGCAATATTCACGTGTATCTATGCCGCCTTCACAGCAATGGCCCAGACAGATATGAAGAGCATCGTTGCTTACACTTCTATCAACCATATGAGCTGGGTCCTATTGGGCGTAGCAGTTGGTTCTGTTGGAATTGGACTTGACCCTGTTCTATATCCCGAGATAGTTGCCGCTTCAAACCTGGCAATCCAAGGTGCAATATTCATGATGTTCAGCCACGGTACAATAATCTCAGTGATGTTTATCATGGCAGGGCAACTGAAATATTCAGCAGGCACCAGAGAGGTACCAGATATCAAGGGGCTCATGAACAAAGCTCCACGGTTATCAGCGATATTGATACTTGCCTCATTCGCAGCCTTTGGTCTACCAGGTTTTAGTGGATTCATTGCTGAGGCCCTGATACTATTCGGTTCAGTTGTCATCTTCCTTTGGGCTGGAATCATTACATTCGGTATCTTTGTCACTGTGGGTTACCTACTGTGGATGTTGAACAGAATTGTTTTCAGTGATCCTGACCCTGATCCAGATCCTGAAAAGGAGGTCTCTGAAGCCTCTTGGAATGATCTCATCGCTCCTATTCTTATGATGATCCCCATCATCCTCTTAGGTATTTGGCCAGACCTAGTCCTTGACTTCACTCAAACAGTCGTTAACTTCATCCTTGGAGGTGTTGCTCCTTGATGCAACAACTAGAACAAATCGCAGATTTCATTCGGGCACTCTTTAGACCATTTGTTGACTTTCTAGGAACCTTGCCGCTCTCAGACACCATGGTGATGTCCTTACCAGCCATCACACTCATCGTGTTTGCATTTCTTGCGCTGGTTGTTGGTATGAAGTACAACCCTTTGGGTGTTGGTTTCATTGGACTGTTACTAGCAGTGATTGAAATGGTTGCACTCGATTCGCTAGTGCAGGCTGCAGATGCAACAGCCCTTCAATTTGTTCGAGACCCAATGGCTGACTTCTTTATCTACATCATCATCATCGTAGGTTTCCTGGTTCTGATGTCCGCGACACTCTATGGTGGTGACAAAGGACCCTACATTTTCCTGCTACTCATATCCTTTGCAGGAGCTATGTGGGTAGTTATGGCTGTTGATCTGGTTGGACTGTTTGTAGCATGGGAAGTGATGTCCACGCCCACTTACATTTTGGTTGCCCTAGGCCCTGGACGTAAAGCTATTGATGGTGCGACCAAGTACTTTGTCATGGGTCTCCTTGCGACCATGCTGATGCTTTTTGGAATCGCATTGACTTACGGGGTCACAGGAACTACATCCATAGCAGGAGTTGCAACTGCTGTAAGTACCATTTGGGCTTCTGCGGCAACGACTCCCAATGCAGCGTATACGATGATGTTAGCTGTCATCCTATTCATTGCCTCATTTGGTTTCAAAGTTGGAGTCTTTCCTGGATGGCAATGGGTACCAGATGCATACGCGAGTGCCGATGGGAGTGTTACTGCTTACTTGGCAG
>VAPA011005307.1_pt1 | contig 14891 bp, 13 predicted proteins | sample 3395041 | NCBI WGS metagenome assembly VAPA01 (sample SAMN08290432, study PRJNA428436) | hydrothermal vent metagenome | isolation source: Deep-sea hydrothermal vent chimney | place: Indian Ocean: Southwest Indian Ridge | depth 1973 m m
GGAAAACAGATCCGCAAAATCCGGATTCGGACGGAGACGGAACTCCCGACGGAGAAGAAGTTGCGGAGGGGAGAAACCCCGCCGTTCCCGGTCCCAATGATAAAATTGCGAAAAACCCCGCCAAACAAGCTGTTTCAGAAAAAAGAGGGGACATTGGAAATATTGGAAACATCAAAGATATTGGAGAAATGGGAAAAACCGGAGTTTTTGCCCAAAAATTTATCCCTTTGTTTGTATCGTTGAAGAAGTCCGGGCAGTTAAATGAGCAAACAAAGGAAAAAATTGATGAACTTTTTTTAAAAAAATTAAAAGAGAGAAATCTCCCGGATAAATATTCTTTGAGCGATTTGAATATTTATAAAAAAGCGAGTAAAGAAGATTTTAAAATTTACGGAAACAGCGTAGCGAGAGTTATGGAGAAATATGGAGGATCAGGAGGAGAAAATGAAATCACTATCATTAAGAGAGCGTTAAAAAATAAAAGCCAATCCGATTTGAATAATCTTGAGCCGATTGCTACTATATACAGAGAGTCTGCCCGGGAGCTCCTTTTAATTCGGGTTCCTGTAAAAATAGTTATTTATCATTTAGAGATGATAAATTCATTTTCAAATTTGTCTGAAATTCTCAAGGAAATCAGTTTGATTCTCAAGGACCCCATTGTCGGGATAGGAGGAATGATGCAATACTCCAAAGAGTATTTTAAAGTGAGAGCTTCTGTTTATGGAATGAGCGATTTTTTTTCAAAGAATGGAATATTTTTCAATAAAAATGATGATGGTTATTTTTTCACGGAGATGAAACAAGCGGGTTAGTGTCATATTTAAAATTATGTTATTGCATTACAAAAAAACAATAAATTTATTCTCATTTTTTTTGATATTCTTATTTATTATTGCCTTTTTCGTTCCGCGTGGCGTTGAAGCGGGAGCGGAGGGGGCGGCTTTCAGTGTGCCCTCATTTATAACAGGATCCATACCGGAGGAGATAAGAAAAGGTGAGAACGGTGTCGGTTTCGGTCTTGATACTGCTGCTGTCGCGGCCGCTAAGATGATTATAAATAAACTTACGGACAGCATCATTAAATGGGTTGATACCGGTTTTGAGGGTAGTCCGGCTTTTGTAACGAATCCCGGGTCATATTTTAAAGATCTCGGGGATCAGATAAGTGGCATTTTTATAAGTCAATTGGGGGCGGCCGACCTTCTTTGTCCAAGATTTAAACCCCAGATTCTTCTTTCCCTCACTTATAAAAAGCCCGAGATAAAGGAATTTCAATGTACTTTCGGAAAAACAGCGGAAGAGTGGAACGGTTTTATGGATGATTTCAATAATGGAGGTTGGGGCGCTTTCATAAAAGTTTCCACTCAACCCCAAAATAGCCCGTATGGAACTTATCTTAAAGCATCCGATGAACTCGCTCAAAAAAAGGCGGCGGCGGAGGGCAGAGGAAAAGCCGAACTGGATTGGGGTTCGGGGTTCTTGAGTTTAAAGGAATGTGTGGACAGCAACGCGACGCAAGATGATTGGTGTCAATTGGAATGTGGAGATGCCGGCTCCGCTTATGCTTCTTGCGTTTCCGATTGCAATGAATTGGATGTTTCCAAAACTCAAATCTGCGAAGGAACGGGGGGGTCTATGGAGAACACAACACCGGGAACAATAATTTCCGGACAGGTGATGTCCGCTTTGGGAAGTGATATGGATCAAATGAATTCGGCGGATACCATAGACAAAACGATTGCCGCTGCCTTAGGCAACATTCTTGACGCTACATTCGGGCAGATAATGAAAACAGGTCTTGCCAGTCTTTCCTCGCATAAAAGACCCGAACCGAAAGCGATAAATTTAGGTCCCCTCAAAACTACTGTAAAAAACAGTTTCACCCCTGTGATTGAACAGGAACAAAGATATAAAGGTTATAAAGAAAAAACGCTTAATCTTTATACGAATGCGGTTATGAAAGTCTCCGCCCTCATTGGGTGCGAAAGTAAAAAATCAAACTACACTTCTTCAAGTTATAAATACAAGGGGGAGGAACTGAGTTTGTCAAATCTTTTAACAATACTCAAAGAAAAAATGAATCAATCAAAAGATGATGTGGATAATTCGGAAAAACTGCTTAAACAGGCTGAAAGTTTTAACGGTAAAGTGGATGAAGCGACCTCGGCAACCGAAATCCAAAATTTAATGATTAAATTCTCCGCTGAAGTGCGCTCGCTCGTTCACTCCTCGGAAAAAGCCAAAAAAGAACTAGAATCGGAAACCGATGAAATCAACTTACTTATTGATGGAAACAGTGATAACGGAACGACTGGGGTTGATCAAGATCTTAGAGATTGTTTATCTGACATTAATGAATAGCTGTTTATGAAAAAATACTTGCCTTACATTTTAATAGCGGTTGTCTTGATTGGCGTTTTCGCGCCGTCATCACTTGCTATGGCCGGAGGCAAGACAGGACTCATTTCCGGTTTATTTGGATTTCCCACCTTGGGGGAATTTGTCAGGGCGGCGGCGGCGATTGTCGGAAATATGGTTTTGACGGTCGCCTCATGGGTTGTTTGGGCGGCTTCCGGACTTTTTAATTACGCGGTCGCCATATCCATCAGCAACCAAGCAATCGGGAGTTCGGGAATAGTGAACAGTGGGTGGGCGATTACCAGAGATTTCGCCAATTTGTTCTTTATCTTCATACTGCTCTACATAGCCATCGCCACCATCCTCCAGATTTCCGGCTACGGGATTAAAGAATTGCTTGTAAAAGTGATTATTGTCGCTTTGCTCGTAAACTTCAGTCTTGTTTTTACCAAGGTCATCGTTGACTCTTCAAACATATTCGCGCTTGAGTTTTACAATAAAATCAATGCGCAACCGGATAAACGCATTAAAAAATCAGATGATGTCATACCCGCGAAAGACATTTCGGCCGCTTTTGTTTCCGGGTTGAAAATGCAAACGGTTTTCAATGACGAAACCGATAATTTTGGAAAAGGAGGGAAGGACGCGACACTTATGCAGATTACCATAATAACTCTCGGGGGGTCCGCTCTCCTGCTTGTCGTAGCCTTTGTTTTGTTCGCCGGAGCCTTTATGTTTGTTATTCGCACCGTTATTCTTTGGATTCTTATGATATTGGCACCCTTGGCGTTTGCCGCCATGGCGCTTCCCAAAACAAAAGAATATGCCACAAAATGGTGGAAAACCCTGTTTGACCAGGCATTTTTTGCGCCCGCCTTTCTTTTTATGTTTTATTTGGTTGCAAAAATAATTCAGAGTGACGGACTCAAGGGAGTTATGGGCTCCAGCCAAACCGGTTTCGCCGGCATGATAACCAATAACGGGCAGAATGTGAATATAAATTTGATAATGCAGTTTGTCATACTTATAATTTTAATGCTCGCTTCGCTGACGATTGCCAAATCAATGGGTGGCGCCGCCGCCACCAAGGGAATCAGCATGGCGTCAGGCGCCAAAAAATGGGGGCAAGGATACGCAGGACGCGTTTCCAAGCGTTATACAGCTCCGATTGCCAAGAAACTCGTTGAGGGTCAAGGAAAGTTTGCCAGGACAATAAGGAAGGTTCCTCTGGTTACCGGGGGATTGGCGAAAGCCTCCATTGCCGATCAGCCCGAGATTTCAAAATACAAGGGTCAATATGGAAAGTATTCTCCTGAGACTCGCGCCACACTAGGGAAGAAGTGGTTCCTGCACAGGGCGCAGAGGGGAGCTCTTGAAAAAATTAAAAAAGAAGAAGCGGAACAAGAAAAAAGAAAAGAAATATTTGACAAAGGAACCGACCAGGAGAAATTGGCGGCCCTGCTTGAGGAGGTAAAGGAAAGCAAGGAAGAGGCGGCGAAGGCGAGCAAAAAGGCGGAGGGATCGTCTCCTAAACCTCAAGGAGGGAGTCCGGCAAAAAGCTGAAATTAAAGTTTTTAAAAAACAAAACAATGAAACACACTAAAGAACAATTATTGGAGGCGTATAATAAACTGCCCAAATCATTGCAGGAGGCCGTTTTATCCGTTGACACGACCAAAGCAATCCGTGAAATCGGGAAAAAATACGACTTGCCGATTGATAAAATAGGGGAACTTGCCAACCAAGCCACTGGGGTTATGTTGGGTTTTACGGATTCCAAAGACCTCATCTCCAATTTAAAGACAAACCTGGATGTTGATATTGAAACGGCGCGCAAAATTGGAGAAGATATAAATTCAAAAATTTTCCTTCCAATAAGAGAATCACTGATGTCTTTAAAGAATGGCGCGGAAGAAGGGGGAGAGAAAGTCCCCACCGAGATTACGAAGGAAGAAGTATTGAGAGAAATAGAAAAGACCGAACCACCGGCTATTTTCAAGGGAACGGTTGTTCCAAAAGAGAGTCCCTTTGATGCCAAGATGTCACCTCGCTCTCTTGGAGGAGAAAAATCAGTCTTTAAGATTCCGCCCGAAGAAAGTGAAATCAAGGAAGGTGAGGATGTGAAGGAAGCTCCGCCCCCAAAGGATCCCTATCGCGAACCGATTGACTGACCGCAGATGTCCTTCAAAAAGAGGAAGAAGTTTAAAATAAGATTGCCGGCATATCGGCTCTTTAATATCAAAAATGAGATTTCAAGTTCCACAATTTATAGAGGTAGAAAGCAAAATATTCGGGCCATTAACGCTCAAGCAGTTTATTTATTTGGCGGGAGGAGGAGGAATAATTTTTCTGCTTTATGTCGCGCTTCCTTTTTTTCTTACGGTTTTGTTCGCCGTTCCCGTGGGGGGATTCTCTTTGGCACTCGCTTTTTACAAAATGAACAATCAGCCGTTCGCGAAAACGATTGAAAATGCCATTCATTATATGTCAGCTTCCAAAATTTATGTTTGGAAAAAAAGAGAGGCCAATAAGCTTCCGAGAAAAAAAGAAGAAGCCAAACGTCCGCCTCCCGCTTACACTCCAAAACTGACAGAAAGCAAGTTAAAGGATTTGGCGTGGAGTTTGGATATAAAAGAAAAAGTAAAATAATTTTATGACTATCACTTCAAAATCAACACAAGAATTTGTCCCAATCAAAGAGATTCGTGACGGAGTTGTCATTCTTAAGACTGGGTCGCTGAGGATGATTTTAATGGCATCCAGTCTTAACTTCGCCCTCAAATCAGAAGATGAACAGACGTCCATTATTCTTCAGTATCAGAATTTCCTTAATTCCTTGGATTTTACCGTTCAATTTTTTATCCAATCAAGAAAATTAAACATAAACGGCTACATAGAACTTCTCAAGGATGCGCAAAAAGAGCAAACGAATGAGTTACTCAAGATTCAAATAAAAGAGTATATTGATTTCATTAAAAATTTTGTTTCCTCAACAAATATCGTTGCAAAAACATTTTACATCGCCATTCCTTATTCGCCATCCGTTTTTTCAGGGAAGAAAGGAATTTTTTCCGGACTCGGGGATCTCTTTGGAGGAAAGAAAAACAAAAAAGAAAGCGGGAATAGGTTTGAACAGGATAAATTGCAGTTGCAGCAAAGGGGCGATGTCGTAAGACAGGGCTTGTCGCGTGGCGGAGTGAGAACGGTTCCTTTGAATACCGAAGAGCTCATAGAGCTGTTTTATAAGTTGTTTAATCCAGGAGAAGTGGAAAGAAAAATATCATGAGTTTATTAGATATATTAGGTTCAAAAAAAAGAGGAGGGAAAAGAAAAGAAATTCTTCCCATCATACCGGAGGCCGTTTATGAAACGGGAGTTTTGGAACTTCAGGATATTATAGCCCCCGCGGCGCTTGAGATAAATTCCAATTATTTAAGAATAGGAGACAAAGTCGCGCGCACAATCTTTATAATATCTTATCCGAGATTTCTTGCTTTGAATTGGTTTTCACCAGTGGTTAATTTGGATAAGATATTTGATATTTCTATTTTTGTTCAGCCGATAGAAACATCAACCGTTTTGCGCCAATTGCAAAAAAAAGTCGCCGAGGTTCAGTCTCAAATACATATGAGGGAGGAAAAAGGTCTGGTGCGCGACCCCATCCTGGATACGGCATATCAGAACCTTGAAACGTTGAGGGATCAACTGCAGCAAGCGACCGAAAAACTCTTTTCGGTGGGGCTCTATATGACCCTTTATGCTGATGATCTTGAGGGTTTGAACAGGGTTCAAAAAGAGATGGAATCAATTCTTGAATCAAAAATGGTTTATGTTAAGCCCGCCCTTTTCCAGCAGAAGCAGGGATTGGAAAGCGTCCTCCCTCTCGTCTCCGACAGCCTTCAGGTTTACAGTCGTTTGAATTCTTCTCCTCTTTCAAGCATATTTCCCTTTGTTTCCTTTGACCTTTCCTCCGACAGTGGAATTCTTTATGGCATAAATCGCCACAATAACAGCCTGGTGCTTTTTGACCGTTTTTCCCTTGAAAATTACAATTCCGTTGTTTTTGCCAAGGCAGGTTCCGGGAAAAGTTACAGCACAAAACTTGAAATTTTAAGGAATTTAATGTTTGGCATTGATGTTATTGTCATTGACCCGGAGAGAGAATATGAATATTTGGCTGAGGCCGTTGACGGAAGAAGTTTTAACATCTCTTTGACTTCAAAACACCATATAAATCCCTTTGATCTTCCCCCTGTCGGTGAGGATGAATCTCCGTCCGATGTTTTGCGTTCAAATGTAATCAACCTAGTCGGTCTTTTCAGATTGATGCTCGGGGGGCTGACGCCTCAAGAGGATGCCATTATGGACAGAGCAATCAGCGAAACTTACGCGGTCAGGGATATTGTTCCCGACACCGACTTTTCAGGGACAATTCCTCCGACACTTTCAGATTTGGAGCTTGTTTTGGCGGGGACCGAGGGGGGGGAAGCGCTTGCACAACGCTTGAGCAAGTTTACAAAAGGAAGTTGGGCGGGGTTTCTGAACCAGCCGACCAATGTGGATATCAACAGAAATTTAGTCGTCTTTTCCGTGAGGGATATGGAAGACGAGCTTCGCCCGGTCGCGATGTATATCGTTACTCATTTTATATGGAACGCAATCAGGAAAAACATTAAAAAAAGGCTTTTGGTTGTTGATGAGGCTTGGTGGATGATGAAATCCGAGGATACGGCCTCTTTCTTGTTCGGGATAGCCAAGAGGTGTAGAAAATATTATTTGGGCTTGGCGACAATCACCCAAAACGTGAACGATTTTTTGAGTTCTCCTTACGGGCTTCCTATTATCACCAACTCTTCAATGCAACTGCTTTTGAAACAATCACCGGCATCAATAGATGTTTTGCAAAAAACTTTCAATCTCACAGAAGAAGAGAAATTCCTACTTTTGGAATCAGAGGTGGGTGAAGGAATATTTTTCGCCGGAATGAAACATGTGGCAATCAGAATATTGGCTTCTTATACGGAAGATCAGATAATAACATCTGATCCGGCGCAACTTTTAGCGATTAAAAAAGCGAAAGAAGAACTTGAAGAAAGTAGCCAGTAGCCAGCCAAGAGTAGTCAGACAAATTATTTTGCCCCGATAGCCGAATACTTATTATGGAAAATGAAATGAACAAAACCGAGAGGGAACGAATGGCGGGGCTAAACCGCGCGCGGTTTAAGGGTGGGTCAAAATCGGACTTACTCAAAACAGCCAGCCGGTCAGCCGTTTCATCGGCAACGGGAGGAGTCGGCAGGACAAGGGTGGCAGTTCCGGCTGGCGTGGTTGGGCGAGTGGCAAAAATAAAAACCGTGACATCTTTTGGAAAAAAAATTTCCCAGCATCAGACAATCCTGATGAAGGCCGTTATCTTTGATATTTTTGCTTTACTTCCGTTTATAAGCGTTGCCTTTAATTTAGCGTTTGGTTTAGTTTTATATTTACACTTCGGACCCAAAAAGAAAGGCGGAGGTTCAGAGATTACTAAAATAGCTTTGCCGGTAATGGCGGGAAGCGCGCTTGATTTTTTTGTTGGCATTTTGCCAGTAAATATCGCAGCCACCTTAATCAGAATAGCATTGAGTTAGGGTTTAATTATTTTAATTTGAGACCCGTTCGCTATAATGTTATAATTAAAACAAGAAAAAAATGATTAAAAGAGCCATAAAATTTTTCCCATTGTTTTTATTCCTTCTTTTATTGCTTCCTTATTCCGCAAACGCCGCTAAGGCTAATTTTTGGGTTGAGTTTAGCCCTAAAAATCCAGGACCGAACCAAACGGTTTCGGCAAAAGTAATGAGTTACACTTTTGACACGGACAGGGCATATATAAAATGGTCAATCAACGGATATCTTAAACTGAAAGGAGTTGGTGAAAAAAATTTTAGCTTTAAAATGGGAGAGAGAGGGAAAAAGACGACACTGTCCGTTTCCGTGGTGGCGGAGGATAATTCCAAGGATAGAAGGGTTTTTTATTTCAACCCTTCGGAAGTTGATCTTTTGTGGAGCGCGAGAACTTATACTCCTTTTTTTTACAAAGGCAAAGCTTTGTCAGCCCCAGGTTCAATAATTGAAGTTACAGCCATTCCCTACTTTGGGAAATACGCCAACACAAATCCCTCAAGTCTGATTTATAAATGGAAATTGAATCACAAAAACAAACCTGATAAGTCTGGGGTGGGTAAAAACTCCTTTATTTTCATGTCCAATAAAGGATTTGAAGAAAGCGTCGTGAGTGTTGAAGTTTCCAACTATGAGAAAACATCCAAGGCTGAAAATTTCGTAAAAATAAGAAATGTTCAGCCGGAACTTCTTTTTTACGAAGACTCTCCCTTGAGCGGTCTTTTTTACGGAGCGGATCTCGGAAATGAGTTTAGTACCGCTAAGAATGAATTTTTAATAAAAGCAGAACCCTATTTTTTTTCACTGAACGCCATGAGGGGGATGTCATACAATTGGATAATGAACAATAAAATTATCAAACCCGAAAGAAACGATAGCGAAATTAACTTCAGAACCAATCCGGGAACTTCAGGGACCGCAGACATCAGGTTAAGAATCAGTAGCCCTTATAATTTATTGCAGTTTGCGGGGAAGGCCATCAGTGTTATTTTTGGAAGACAATGAAGAATAGAAACACAAAACTGAAAAAACTGGCAGTCGCGATAGCGGGCATCTTCATTTTTCTGCCAGTTGTCGCTCTGGCATACAAACTTCTCGAACCCCTGCCCGGAGGGGAAGGGGGTGTCATAACTGAAGTTACCAATCTAACTGACTATCTGAAATGGATTTTTCGGTTTACATTGGCAGCCACCGCATTTCTGGCAGTCATAAAAATTGTCATCGGAGGTATGATGATAATGACCGGCGGAGCGAGCGAATCTTCCGTGACGAAAGGAAAAGAGATGATAAGCATGGCGATTTGGGGGCTGGTTCTCGCCATAAGTTCCGTCCTTATTCTCACCACAATCAATCCCAACCTTATCAAAAATACTTTGGATATTCCGCCCACTGGGAAAATAGAACCCACTACCGGGGCTGGCGGAGGAGGGGGAAAGATTGACTGCACAAATCCTCCTAAAATTGAGAACGTATGTGATCCCCTGCAGGGGGGCTGCGAGATAAATTATGAATGCGCTAAAACGACGGAAACGCAGTGCGGATACGCGGTATGGAAATGCTCTCCGAAAGGAGATGTAAAAACGGGAGGTGGTGATTTCGGAGGGTCAGGCGGTTCGGGATCATTTTAGTTTTATCAATTTTATCAAATAAGCGGATACGAAAATTTAATTTCCTGTCTTTAAAAAGATGAATAAAAAAACAATTATAATTTTATCAACGGTTCTGATTCTGTTTTTGGTTGCCGGCGGAGTTTTTTGGCTGATTTCAGAAAAATCCTCAACTAAAAAAGAACTGGGAGTTACTCCGTCATTTCCCTCCGGAGAGGCGACCGGTCCGGGAAATGGCGGTTCTTCAGGCGGGATATTTCCCTCCGGGCAAAAAGAAACGGCTTTGATTGAGCTTTCTGACAGCCCCGTGAGCGGCGCCGCTTTCTTCAAAGGAGTCGCGACCTCCACAGTTCGTTACGCCGAAAAATCAACTGGGCATATTTATGAAATAACCCCCAATGGAAAGAATCGCCAGAGATTATCAAACACCACCATTCTAAAGGTTTTCAATCTCTCTTGGTCCCCCAACGCCGATAAGCTGGTGATGAGATATTTTGACAGCGATGAAGGTTCTTTCGGCGCGGTAAAAACTTTCTCAGCCACGCTTAATCCTCTCACTAATTCTCTTGAGGGAGTGTTTTTGCCGAGAGCGACACTTGCCGTCGCAACCTCACCGAGCGAGGATAAAATTTTCTATCTAATTGACAGTGGAAAAACCGCTTCGGGAATTATCAGTGATTTCAAAAATAAAAACAAAAGAGCCGTTTTTCCCCTCCCTTATTCTGATTTTAATGTTAGTTGGCCGAGCAAGGGTATAATCTCTTTGCTTTCCAAACCGTCCGCTTTCGCCGGCGGAGTTCTATACTTTTTAAATCCCCGAATTGAAAAATTGGAAAAGATTATCGGCGGAGTGAAGGGTCTTACGGCTTTGATTTCTCCTAACGGAAAGAAAGTCATTTACAGCCAAACTGATAGAAAAGGACTTAAGACAAAAATATTAAATGTTTCGGACAGGGCAACGGCTGATTTTTACGCCCGAACATTTCCGGAAAAATGCGCGTGGAGCGGGAAAGACGAGGACATCATCTATTGCGCCGTGCCTTTCTCTCTTCCGTCCGCTGACTACCCGGATGATTGGTATAAAGGGAAAGTTTCCTTTAACGATTCCATTGCCAAGATTGATATCGCGACCGGAGAAACAAAGGTTTTATTAAGTGGACCGGGGTTTGATATCATCAAACCGTTTCTTTCTCCGGATAACAAGTATTTTATTTTTGTGAATAAAAAAGATAATACGCTCTGGAGTCTGAAAATAGAGTAATAATGAAATTTCCCGGCTATCTTCCGCTGATTCTATATCCCATTCATCATTGAATACATCGGTTTAATCATTGAGATGGCGAAGAAGCCAACTGCCGCCCCGATGATTACCATAAGAACCGGCTCAATTATTGTGGACATATTGTCGGTTGTGTTAGTAACATCTTCTTCATAAAAATCTGCGAGACGCTTTAACATTGCCGACAGTTGCCCGGTTTCCTCCCCGACGGACATCATTTCGCCGACCAAAACAGGATAGAGCTTATTGGCGTTTTTAAAAGATTCGGATAGCGGTTGACCTTTTTGAATGTCTTTTTTCGCTTGTTCTAGAACTTCTTTGTAGTGATGGTTTTGCAGAACATCTTTCGTAATTTCAAGCGCGTCAAGAATATCCACCCCGGAACTTATAAGAGATGAGAGGGTTCGGCTGGTGCGCGCCGCGTTTATTTTTTTTACGAGAGGGGAAAATATGGGAAGTTTTAATATTATAGTGCTCACTGCTCTTTTTCCGAGCTCGCTTTGAAAAGCGTAACTTCCGGCGATAAAGGTGAAAAAGACTCCAAAGAGAAATAAAAGGGTATGATTGGTCAGAAATCCGCTTATGGCTATTATCGCCTTTGTGCTCGCGGGAAGATCCACCCCCAATTCTTGAAATGTTGAAATAAGCGTCGGAACGACATAAATGAGCATTAAAATCCCGATTATTATCATGGCAACCACGATAATAATCGGATAAATCATCGCTCCCTTTATTTTTTTTCTCAGGTTGTTGTCACGTTCAATTTGTTCGCCGACAATTTTAAGCGACTCGCTTAAATTTCCGCTTTCTTCCCCAACCTTTATCATTGCGATAAAAAGCGAGGAAAAAATTTTCGGATACCGCTCCATACTTTCGCTCAGCGATTTCCCTTTTCTGATATTGCCAGAAAGATTTTTGATTACATTTTTAAATTTTAAATTTTGGGTTTGTTTTTCAAGTATTTCCAATCCTTTTACAAGCGGAACCCCCGCGGAAATCATCACAGAGAGGTTTTGGGTGAAGATTATTTTTTCCGCCATTGGAACCCCCCCAAAACCGGGAATTGAAATTGACCAAATTCCGCTCTTTTTCTTTTTTTTGTAAGATATTAATGTGTATTTTCGTTGACGGAGAATTTTTGCCAATTCAAACCGATTTTGAGCTTCCGTTTCTCCTTTGATTTCCTGCCCGGCGAGATTTTTCGCGTAATATTCAAATTTCATAATTGTTTTATTCTTTGGTTACTCTTAAAACCTCTTCAATGCTCGTGATTCCTTGCGCAGCCTTTATTATTCCATCCTCAAACATTGTAATCATACCTTCTTTTTTCGCCTGTTTTTCAATTTCATCGGAAGTGGCGTGGGACATAATAAGACTTTTGATTGTCTCGGACATCTTTAAAATTTCATGTATTCCAATCCTGCTTTTGTATCCATCAGAGCATTCATTTGACACTTTGGGCTTGTAAAACGCGATGGAGCTCCAGTTGTCTTTCGGTTTGATTATCTTCTCTTTCTTCATTGTCTCAAGCAGTTTGTCCATATCAACGCTTCTCTTGAGGTTTTCAATTTGCGATTTGCTCAAAAAATACTTTTCTTTTTCAGAACACAACTTTCTGACCAAACGCTGGGCTATGATTATACTGAGCGTTGAAACAAGAAGGAAAGGTTCCACTTTCATATCTATGAGTCGCGGTATTGATCCGGCGGCCGAATTGGTGTGAAGGGTTGAAAGCACCAAGTGTCCGGTGAGAGAGGCGTTGATGGCCAAACTTGCCGTCTCGTTGTCTCTGATTTCCCCAACCATTATTATATCCGGGTCTTGGCGGACAAGAGAACGAAGCCCTGAAGAAAAAGTAAAACCGATATCCGGTTTGACCTGGGTCTGGTTGATTCTTGTCATCTGGTATTCAATCGGGTCTTCTATTGTTGAGATATTAATCTCCGGGCTGTTGAGAATGTCCAGAAGGGTATAAAGAGTGGTTGTTTTTCCCGACCCGGTCGGACCGGTAACTAGAATCATTCCAGTAGGTTTTTTAATGGTGTATTGAACATCTTCTGTTTGACTTGGGAGAAACCCAAGGCTTTCAAGGGAAAATCCCTTCGCTCCTTCCCTAAGGAGACGCAGGACGGCTTTTTCTCCGTTATAAACGGGGAGGATGGATACGCGGAAAGAGACTCTTTCTTCGGGTGTTTCAATTCTAAATCTTCCGTCTTGAGGAAGGCGTTTTTCGTCAAGTTTAAGTTTGGCGAGAACTTTAATTCTGGCGATTATCCCAGCAGCTGTATTTTTCGGCAAGGTCATGGCGTCATGCAGGATGCCGTCTATTCTATATCGGGCGAGAACCTTGTCCTCCATCGGTTCAATATGAATGTCGCTGGCTCTCTGGAGAATGGCGTGCCGAAGAAGCGTGTCCACTATGCGGATAACGGGAACATCCTCCGCCAATTTTTTCAAATCTTCCTTGTTAATTTCCTCTCCTTTATCCGAAACGATTTTCAATGTCGCGGCTTCTTTTTGAATGATGTCGCCGAATTCGGCTTGCAGGCTTTTTTGATATTGCAACAGAGCTTTCCGCAATGACTTCATGTCCGTGAGGCGGGGAAGTATTTTCAGGTTTGATTTTTTCTTTATGAAATCTATCGTTTCAAGGTCTTGAGGGTCAAGCATAGCCACCTCTAGCTTATTCCCTTCCCTGCGGTAGGCGACGATGTTGTGCGTTCTGGCAATCGGTTCGGGAATCAAGCTAAGAACGCTAAATTCTATTTTTTCATCTTTTAGGTTTACAAAAGGGATTCCCAGTATATACGCTTGAAGCCTCCGTATTTCATCTTCCGTTATTTTGTTCTCGCTGACAAGAACTTCCGCCAAACTCTTATTTTCTTTTTCGGCTTTTTTCTCGGCAACCTCAACCTCATCGGCGGAAATAAGCCCGCCGTCCAACAAAAATAATTTCAGTTGTTTTGAGTCAACTTTCATAAGGGTTTATTATTCCATTATACCCCAGAAGAAGCTTGTCCGCAAAAAAAACAAACACCAATTCAGCCGAGGAATTGGCGCGGGGTAAAAACAAATAACCGTCCGTTAATATAAGCGGACGGTTATTTGGTAAAATCTTTCTACACTCACTGTTACCAGTTGGCACTGCATGGCGAAAGTGCGTCGCCAGCCCCGGTTGCATAGATCCCGTTAAACCCGTAGTAGTATCCAAAAAGGTCATATCCTTCCGGTCCGCTGGTGGCCGAAAAAGCACGAGAGGCACCAAGTTCCACCCCTGCATACTCGTTTCCTGGTAAGTCGTAAAATAATCCCCGCTTAGTTTGCCAGCCGGAATCGTATACCACTTCATCCGTTGATCCGCCGTCAGTTTTGTGAGCAATCATCCTAATTTGTATATTTCCGTTTTTTACTTTGGCCCTGCTTTCTAGATTATAATTAACTCCGGGGGTAGTACAACTAATTTCAGATCCGTTGCGGACCCATTTATATCCCACCCAAGCGTATTGCAATTGCGGTTTTCCATTCGTGGTTATCTTCACCCTGTTTTTACTCCCCGTCCATTCACCGTTCACTTGCCTGTTAAAATTCAAGCTTCCGTCGCTCGGGTCAACATAGATTGACCAACCGAGCTGGTCTTGCGTTTTAAGCCCGATAACCGGAAGACTTCCGTATATCTGAAGTTGCCTTTGTGGTTCGGTTGTTCCAATACCCACATTGGCCCCCTCCGTGGCGAGATATGTGTCCAGAAACGTTTGGAATGGTCCGACTCCAAGAAGTCCCGATTTATATTGCGTTTCACTCCCAACATTCACCGGAGCGGGGACATTGGCGCCCGGAGGAGGAGCCGTTGGAGCGCTCCACGCCATAACGTAACCTATGCTCAAACCGATAACGAGGGCGAGAACGATTGTTTTTAAGGGCCGGATTATGTTTTTCATTTTATTTATTGTTTTTTAATTATTATTGCGATTGCGACCTTA